>Ga0222650_1000507_pt1 | contig 29670 bp, 18 predicted proteins | sample AntAcemetagen367_FD_179820 | JGI IMG/M metagenome (GOLD analysis project Ga0222650, IMG submission 179820) | Saline water microbial communities from Ace Lake, Antarctica - #367 | ecosystem: Environmental > Aquatic > Non-marine Saline and Alkaline > Saline | place: Antarctica: Ace Lake... | reverse complement strand
GCGCAGGAATCTCATCGTCGGCTGCGCCCTCGGCGTCGGCGTGAAGGATACCGGCTCCACCATCGAGATCGACCAAAACACCTTCGTCGACTGCCCCGAAGGCATCTCAGTTTACGAAAAAAACTTCGCCAATGGCGGAGGACACGCCGAGGTCACCAACACCATCATCTCCGGCTCTACCATTCCCGCCGCCGCCGACCACTACTCGACCATCAATTTTAACTACAACCTCTCCAATACCTCCGCCCTTCCGGGGACTGGCAACATTTTGGGCAATCCTCTTTTTATCGATTCCAGCGCTCTCAACTTTCAACTCCTTCCCACCTCGTCTGCCATCGATTCCGGAGATCCCAGCCACCCTTCCGACCCCGACCTCACGCGCGTCGACATGGGAGCGGCCTATCTTTTCCAAACCTCCGACTACCCCTTCTCGCTTGGAAAAACTGTCATCGTTAACGAAATCCTTTCCAACTCTGGAGCCGCCCCTGACTGGATTGAACTTCATAATCGCTCTTCCGGTTCCGTCGATATCGGCGGCTGGTTCCTGAGCGATAGCGCCCTCGATCTCGCCAAATACCGCATCCCCGTCGGAACCGTTATCTCCGCCGGTGGCTACCTCACCTTCCACGAAGATCTCAATTTCGGTGCCGCCGCCGCCGACCCCAATCGGATCACCGGCTTTGGCCTCAGCGACGATGGCGAGACCGTTTACCTCAGCTCAGCCGAGAACGACCAACTCACCGACTACCGCTTCAAGGAAGACTTCGGAGCCTCCCTCCCCGGCGAAACCCAAGGCTACTTCTACAAGCCCAGCACCGATTCCTACAACTTCCTCCCCCTCGACACTCCCACACGCAATGCAGCCAACTCCGGCCCACGCATCGGGCCCATCGTGATCTCCGAAATCATGTATCATCCCTTCGGAAACGGAGACGCCGAATACCTCGAACTCCTCAACCTCAGCGACCAAGTCGTCACCCTCTTTGACTCGAATTCAGAGACCGCGTGGCAATTTACCAGCGGCATCGGATACGAATTCCCGGCCCTCGCCACCATCGCCCTCGCCCCTGGCGAACGACTCGTCATCACCGGCAACCTCCCCGCCTTCAACAGCCAGTTCACCGTCCCCGATGGCACCCAACTCTTGGAGTGGACCACTGGCAAACTTTCCAACTCGGGCGAAGCGCTTCAACTCGGTCGCCCCGGCCCCACCGACGCCAACAACTTCATCCAATACGTCCGCGTTGATCGCGTGAACTTCAAGGATAGCGCCCCCTGGCCCAGCTCCCCCGACGGCAACGGCTCCGCCCTTACCAAACGTGTTGAAAAAGAATACGGCAACGACGCCATCAACTGGACCGCCCTCGCCGCCTCCCCCGGCGATATTGCACCCGGCGAAAGATATCAGGCCTGGGCAAGCGCCAACGGCGTCGCCGAGGCCACCGCTGACGCTGATGGCGATGGCCTCAGCAACCTCGTCGAATATGCCTTCGGCCTGAACCCTCAATCCGCCAATTTCACCTCTCCGCTCGTGATGTCACAAGGGAACCGCCGCTATTCTCTCGCTTACAATCTCGATCTCCTTCGCACTGATATCGAAATTGTCCTGCAACAATCCCCCGACCTCTTAAACTGGACCCAAGTCCAAACCATGTCATCGGCCCTCAACTCCACCCAGCAAAGACGGACCATTGAGCTTGCCTCTTCCGCCCCCCGGGTTTTCCACCGCTTGCAAGTTTTCAAGAAACGATAGAGGCCCCGCTTCCTCGGATCAATTCAGGCTGAGCGAAGTGGCCTCAGCCGCGAGAAAGCACGCGCGCGCGAAAGAGAGGCTTTTTTTCTCCCCGCTTCCATCTCACCACGCTACAAATCGGGCGTGCTTTTCGACAACCGTATCGCCGAACTCCGCGCCGAACTCACCCGGCATAATCACCTCTACTATCAGGACGCCGAACCCGAGATTTCAGACGCTGAATACGACCGCCTTTTTCGCGAACTTGAAGACTTCGAGAAGGCCAACCCCGATCAATACGACCCAAACTCCCCGACCCTCCGCGTCGGGGGAGCACCCCTTGACGCTTTCGAGCAGCGCCCGCATCTCCTCCCGATGCTTTCAATCGATGACCTTTTTGCCGAAAGCGAGGTCTCCGATTTCTTCAAACGACTCCAAAAAGGGCTTGCTCTCGAAAAAATTCCGCTCACCGTCGAGCCCAAAATCGATGGGGTCGCCTGCTCCCTCGTTTATCGCGATGGCGCCCTCGACTACGCCCTGACCCGTGGCGATGGAACCCGTGGCGATGACATCTCCCAAAATGTGCGCACCATTCGCAGCATCCCACTGACGCTCGAAAATGCTCCTCCGCTTCTCGAGGTTCGTGGCGAGATCTTCATGCCCACGGCCGGCTTTGCAAAGCTCAACGAACAACGCGAGGAGGACGGACTCGCTGCTTTTGCCAATCCCCGCAACGCCACCGCCGGAAGTCTGAAATCCCTCGACCCGAAAACCGTGGCGGCCCGCCCACTTGCATTCCTTGCGCACGGCCTCGGAGCAAACGAAGGCACCACGATGGAAAGCGAGGATGATTTCCGCGAGCTCCTCACCCATTTTCAGATCCCGCGTAATCGTCCCATTTGGCATGTTGATACTCTTGAAGAAGTCCTCGCCGCAATCCGTGAACTCGACGTCAAGCGACACGATATCGGGCACGGCACCGACGGAGCGGTCCTCAAAGTCCTCGACTTCGGGCAGCGCGAAACTCTTGGCTTCACCTCCCGCGCCCCTCGTTGGGCTGCGGCCTTCAAATACCCTGCCGAGCAGAAAGAAACTCTCCTCCGCGAGATCACGATCCAAGTTGGTCGCACTGGAGTCCTGACCCCTGTTGCCGAACTCCAACCCGTTTTCGTGTCTGGGAGCACCGTGGCCCGCGCCACTCTCCACAACCAAGAGGAAATCGCACGCAAAGACGTCCGCATTGGCGACACCGTCATCATCGAGAAGGCCGGCGAAATCATCCCCTCGGTCGTCTCCGTTGTCCTCTCAAAACGCCCTGCTGATGCTGTGCCCTACGACCTTCCCACCGTTCTCAACCACCAATGTCCGTCCTGTCACGGTCCCATCGAGAAGTCTGAGGGCTTTGTCGCTTGGCGCTGCGTGAATTTCGAATGCCCCGCTCAGGCCGTCAATAGCATCACTCATTTTTCGGGTCGCAAAGCCCTCGATCTCGATGGCCTCGGTGAGTCCGTCGCGATCAAGCTCGTCGAATCAAAACGCGCCTCTTCTCCCCTCGATCTCTTTTCCCTCACTCTCGCGGACCTCGCCAATCTCCTCCTCGATCCCGCAAAATCAGCTGATGGCCTTACCAAGTCAAAGGAACGTCGCTTCGGCGAAAAGCGAGCGACGACCCTCATCAGCTCTCTCGAAAAAGCCCGCACTGAAATGCCCCTCAGTCGCTGGCTTTTCGCGATGGGAATTTCTCAAGTCGGCGAATCCGGAGCACGGGAACTCTCCCGTCTCCATGAAAAGTTCAGCGATCTCGCAAATTCCGAAATCGTTGCCGACCTCGCTGATCTCCCAAACTTCGAGGAGCTTTCGAAATCCAAGCGTAAGAAGGAAAACCACCCCCGCCTGCAACACTACAAAATTGACGACAACCTCGGCCCCGTCGCCGCGCAACACCTCCGCTCATTTTTTCAATCGGAAGCCGGTCAGGTGATCTTGGCTAAATTCGACGAACTGGGCATCGATCCTCAATCCGATAACTACGCTCCCGATCCCGCAGCCGCCTCTGAGGGGATGCCCTTGCTTGGCAAAACCTTCGTCATCACCGGCACGCTCTCGGCTCCCCGTCCAGACTTCAAGAAGCTCGTCGAGGCCAACGGGGGCAAAGTGAGCGGCTCGGTGTCAACCAAGACCGACTACCTTCTTTCCGGCGAAGGCGGCGGCTCAAAAAAAACGAAAGCGGAATCTCTCGGCGTCCCCGTCATCGACGAGGAAGGGCTCAACTCACTCATCAACTCCTGAAAAGTGATTTTTCACCTTCGAAGAATCGAGGGTTCCTTTGGTCCTTAATAGTGATTACACTTCAAAATGCGCCCAGTATCAGCCTTTCTTGGATTATTCTTGGTGCCCCTTCAGGCCGCACCAGTCATCAACGAGCTTCATTACAATAACGACGATAACACCGTCCTAAACGAGTTCATTGAGATTCATAATCCCGATCCTGCCGCCCTTGATCTCTCTGGTTGGGAACTCAATGGAGCGGTCCGGTTTACCTTTCCTGCCGGAACCACTTTACGCGCGGGTGGCTACCTCGTCATCGGAGAGGATCCCGCCACCCTGGCCTCGGAATTCAACATTCAGGCACTAGGTCCCTACCAAGGAGGACTTAACAGCGAAGGCGAATTACTGCAGCTTCTTGATGCTCTTGGCGTGGCACAAGATCGTGTCGATTATGGGGTGGGATTCCCTTGGCCCAGTCGGGCTAAAGGCGAAGGCAGCTCGATGGAGCTCATCAACCCCGCTCTCGATAACGATCTCGGAAGCTCGTGGCGGAGCTCAAGCGTGGGATTCAACGGAATCAAAGAGACCTTCATCGAGGCGGGTTCGACTTGGCATTACCGTAAAGGAACCAGTGAAGCCTCCGCACCGATCCATGCTTGGACCGATCTCAGTTTCAGCGAAGACGCCTCCTGGTTGTCCGGGCTTGCCCCACTGGGCCGAAATGAAGTGGAATTCGTCACGACCGAACTCGACGATGCCCAAAACAACTACGCCTCGGTTTTTCTCCGGAAAACATTCACCGTCACCAGTGCTCCTCCTTCCTCCGCTTTGCTAAAAGTCCTTTCCGACGATGGCGTGATTGTGTGGCTCAACGGCACGGAAATTCATCGGAGTGAATCAGTGGATCCGGGTCTCATTGACCACCAGGGAAATGATCCCGCCAATGCCGGCGGAAATGCTCTCTCGATCGCAAGCGACGAACAAGACGGCTACGAAGAATCCACGATTGGAGGAACCGCCAACCTCTTCATAGCCGGCGAAAATGTCCTCGCGATTCAGGTCTTCAACGCAACGATTGGGAGCAGCGACATCCTGATCGATGCCTCTTTTGAAACTCCCCAGCCCTTCAGTGAACCATCGCCCCCCAGCCCGGGCCGGGCCAACAATTCATCGACCGGCACCCCGCCCCCCAATATCAGACAGGTGTCTCACCTTCCTCTTGAGCCCGGCTCCTCCGATCCCGTCACAATTTCCGCCAAAGTTACCGATCCCGATGGGGTTGCGAGTGTCACCCTCACGTATCAAGTGGTGGACCCAGGTTCCTACATTCGTGTCTCCGATGCCGCTTATGAAACCAACTGGACCGAAGTTGAAATGACTGACCCCGAGGGTGATGCCTCCTACTCCGCGATCATTCCCGCGCAGGATCACCGTGACCTTATTCGTTATCGCATCGCGATCGCAGACTCCAGTGGAGCCGCCGTCACCGCACCATTCGATGACGATGACCAACCCAACTTCGCCTACTTCGTCTACAATGGCGTCCCGACATGGAGTGGCTCCAATCGTCCCGGGGTCGACCCCGTCGTGGCTTTTCCCGCCTTCATCCTCGATGATCTCCCGACCTACCATCTCATTGCCGACTCAAGCGATGTCACCACGAGCCAGTATAACACCGGAGCAGCAAGCAGGCGCTTCTCCGGAACCCTCGTCTATGATGGCGTCGTTTATGATCATATTGAATTCAAAATACGCGGCGAATTTTCCACCTATCAAAGCGGTAAAAACAAGTGGCGTATTTTCTTCAACCCCGCCCGTGAATTGGAAGCCCGCGATAACTTCGGAAAGAAATATCAAGAACGCTGGGATGAGCTGACCATGAACGCCAACGCGAGTCCTTGGGCTGCCGTCAACCGGGGCATGTCAGGCCTTGATGAAGCCCTCTCCTACCGAGCCTTCCAAATCGCAGGAATGGCCAGCCCCAATACCAACTACCTCCATTTTCGAGTCATTGATGAAGCCGCCGAGGCCTCGGCCACCGACCAATATCAAGGGGATCTTTGGGGACTCTATCTCGCAGTCGAACAACCCGATGGTTCCTTCCTCAACGAACGCGATCTTCCTGATGGAAATGTCTACAAGATCGAAAGTGGCGGAAGCGGTGACAAAAAACACCAGGCTCCCAACCAACCCACCAACTCGTCAGATTGGTCCGCCTTCAATTCCCAGTCGAATAGCACGAACACCGAAGCATGGTGGCGCGAGAACCTCGATCTCGAAAGCTACCACACCTTCCGCGCTCTCAATCGAGCACTGGGTAACGTCGATATTCGGGATGGCTGGAATCACTACTTTTACCATCGGAGCAATCCGGATGGCTCACCCGGTCGCTGGCAACCCGTTCCCTGGGATCTCGATATGATGTATATCAGCCTGCGCCACCAAGGGGGCACGATCCGGCAACGAAACAGCCTCAACATCCCTGCGCTCTCTCTCGAGTTCAGAAACCGTTGCCGGGAGATTCTCGATTTGATGCTCTCGGACCCCTCAGTTGATGGTGGTCAGATCGGACAGTTACTTGATGAATATGCCCAAATCGTCAATCCCATCGGAGAGACCTCGACCTGGTCCGATCTCGATCGGCACATGTGGAACAATCACCCCCGCACCCGGACCTCGGGCTCGGCGCAGACAAACCACAAAGGTAACTTTCACCGCACGCCCTACGGCGACACCCGATTTGGAGGAAGTTGGTCCCGCACTCTGACCTCTTCTGACTTCGAGGGATCACAGAACTATATTCTCAATTATATGACTGACACCGATCCCGCCCCCTCGACCTGGTCGGAAAACAGTGGCGATCAACGGGGCTACGGTTATAATTTCGTCTCGTCCGAAGCGGCCGATACCAGCATTCCGGATACCCCAATCCTCACCTACACCGGTGATTCCGCCTTCCCGACTTCGGGGCTTTCTTTCGAGACCTCTCCCTTCTCCGATCCACAGGGAGTTGGAACCTTCACGGCCATGGAGTGGCGCATCGCTGAAATCGCCGCCCCGCCTGGCGAACCCCGCACCTATGAAATCGAGGAAGGCTGGAGCAGCGGAATCATAAGTTCGTTCACCACCTCAATTTCGCCACCGGCCCTCGCCACACGGCCGGGAAGGACCTACCGGGCTCGCGTTCGGCACCAGGACACGACCGGACGGTGGAGCCATTGGTCGGCACCCCTTCAATTTGAAAGTAGCGCTCCCGACATCGAGCCCCTTCGGAGGAATCTCGTCATCAGCGAAATCATGTATAATCCCGATGGAGACGACGCCGTCGAGTTCATCGAACTCTTCAATACCGGCTCTCTTCCGCTGGACCTCACCGATGTGCGATTCACCAAGGGCATCGATTACGATTTCCCGGAGGGAACTATCGTCAGCCCGGGAGCCTATCTCCTCGTCGTGAAAAATACGGCCGCTTTTGAAGCCAAATATGGCAACGACCTCCCCCTGGCTCCCGGTCAATACGATGACGCCAGCTTGAGCAATGGCGGTGAACTGCTAAAACTCTCTCTTGGAACTCTTGCCATCCACGAATTCGCATTCGATGACGATCTCCCCTGGCCAACATCATCCGATGGCGAGGGCTTCTCACTCGTCCTCTCCCATACCGACGACTCCGCAGCAATCAACCTTCTCGATCCACTCGGCCATGGCACCGCTTCCAACTGGCGTCCGAGTCATTCCGTCGACGGTTCTCCCGGAGCAGCGGAGCCCACCGAAACCTTCACCGGCGACGCGAATCTCGACCGCGATTCCGATGGTCTCGATGCCCTCCTCGAGTATTTTTTCGGAACCTTGGATACCGTTCCCAACAAAACCCCCATCGTCGTCACCCTCTCAGGAGGTCAGGCCAGTCTGACTTTTCCGATTCACCCGCTTGCCGACGATACCCGGCATTTTGTCGAGTATAGTCATAATCTAGAAAGTTGGTTTCCCTTGGACAACATCACCGCTCGCTCAGCGAACACCTTGACTTACACCACCAATCTCGGATCACCCGAACAGAAACTCTTCTTCCAAGTCCGGGTCCAAAAGACAAACGCAATTCCCCGATAGATCGTTCCCGCCTTCGTTCTCTGCAAGGAAACTAGTCTCCCAATAAATCCGGGCGGTTCGTCTTGGTTTTAAGGAGCGCTTGTTCGGCCTTCCACTCATCAATCTTGGCATGGTGACCGGAAAGGAGGATCTCGGGCACCTTCAGACCCTGAAACTCGATAGGCTTGGTGTAAGCCGGAGCTTCTAACAAATTGGGATCAGAGAATGATTCATCGACTGCCGAGCGGGCATCCCCCAGAGCTCCGGGAAGAAGCCTGACGATCGCATCTGTCACCACCGCGGCCGCGATCGCGCCATTTGTTAAAACATAATCACCAATCGATAATTCAAGGTCGACCAATTCATCAATGACCCGTTGATCAACCCCTTCGTAGTGCCCGCACAGAAAAATGATATGTTCTTCCCCCGAAAGCTCACGCGCCTTTGCCTGTCTGAAAACCTCCCCTTGCGGAGTGAGCAAGATGACCATTGTCTTCTCCCTCCGGAGTTCCTCAATCGCCGCGAAGATTGGTTCCGGCTTGAGAAGCATTCCTTGTCCGCCACCGCACAAGTAGTCGTCCGTTTTGCGATGTTTACCAGTCGCCCAATCCCGCAGATCGTGGGCTGAAATTGTCACCAAACCAGCCTCCTGAGCCCTCTTCATGATGCTCTCGCGCAAGGGAGCCAGCGCAATCTCGGGAAAGAGGGTCAGGATATCGATCCGCACTACGACCGCACGTCTACCGTTAGGTCCGCCCCGACTTTCTCGAGAGCCTCGATCAACTCGGCGGCACTGAGAGTGTCAGGCAAACGAACCTTACCGCGGGTGCAAAATAGGAGGTGTCCCGCCATCGGCGCGGATTCCAAGAAAGTGTGCAATTCCTCGACATTCACGCCGAGGCTCGCAAAGGTCTGCGCGATTCTTTTTACGATGCCAGGCTCGTCATGCCCCGTGATGTCGAGGGTCAGGGTGCTCCCAGGCGACTCTTCCGGAGAGGTGTCATGAGCGATCATCACGGTCAGACCCCGCTCTCCGAGCGCCTTGAGATCCCCTTCCAAGGCCTCTCGATTTTCAGCCGGGCATGCCACCCTCAAAATCCCGGCAAACTGTCCCGCAAGTCGGGCCATGCGGCTTTCCTGCCAACTCCCTCCGTGCTGTGCCACGGCATCAGCGACCGCACCGACCAAGCCGGTTCGGTCTGGTCCTAGAATCGTCAAAACGAGTGAAGTATTCATGGCAGTTTACTGAACAATGACAGGTGTTCCGACACTGGCGGCTTCGTAAAATTTCACCGCCATTTCCTGGGGCATGCGCACACAGCCATGGGAGGCCGCATACCCCGGAAGGTGGCCCACGTGCATCCCGATCCCGCCATTGAAGCGCATGAAGTAGGGCATGGGAGCGAGTTCGAGAACCTGCCCCGCTCCCGCACGATGTTTGCGCGTATCGGCATCGTCATTGACAATCTGCCCCGTCCTGCGATCTCGAATCACTCCGTAGAGCGAGGACTCATGATCCTCGTCCTTTTCCGTAACCTTGTAGGTGCCCGCTGGCGTGGTATGGCTCGATTTTCCCGTGGAAATCGGTGACATCCCCACCAATTGGCCACCCTTGTAAAAGTAGGCCTTTTGTTCGTTGCGGTTGAGCGTGATTGCGGACTGACCTTCGACCGCGTCTCCGTCCCAATACCCCCGCTCATGAGCCATGGGTTGGCGTTCATTGGTTGGCGTTGCCGAACGAAATCCGGTCAGATAGGCGCTTCCGTCACCCGCAGCAGCGGGCGCAGGGCTGCAGGAAGGAAGAAGGAAGCTGAGAGGGAGAATAAGGAGTAAGGCCTTCATAGAATTTTTTTGCTTAAGGAAAGTATCACCGCATTGACTCTTGGGTCAAGGCGCGGAATTCCGATGTAAGACGGCCGCAAAGGCCCCGTCGGTCTTATCCTTAAAGGGAAGCAGTTGCGTGCTCTCGCCGAGACGAAACTCAGGATGTTCCAGGGTGAACTTCTTCACCAGCTCGATGTTCTCCACCGGATCGATGGAGCAGGTCGAGTAGACTAGGCGCCCACCCGGCTTCAGACACTTGGCCGCCTCGATCAGGATACTCGTTTGGATCTTCACTAAATCGCCGATGTCCGTTTTTTGAAGTCTCCATCGGGCATCCACTCTCCGGCGTAGCACTCCGGTGTTCGAGCATGGCACATCGAGTAAAATGGCATCAAAGAAACCATGCCACTTTTCGGGAGCAGGCTCGCACCAATCATGTTCGGAAATTTCGGCGATTTCCACCCCGCATCGTTCTAGATTTTCGCGCAGTCTCGGAAACCGCTTTTCGTTGGAGTCGGTGCAAATCAAGCTTCCGGTGTTTTGCATCAACCCCGCGATGTGAATTGCTTTGCCTCCGGGAGCGGCACAAGCATCCAGCACGCATTCGCCGGGCTTGGGGGCAAGCAATTCGGGAGCGTGGGCGGTCGAGGGATCGGTGATATAATAGTGGCCGGTCTCAGCGGCCTCTTGGGCATGCTTTGGCTCCGGGGCCCCTTCCGGCGGAGGATTCAAAAGGTTGGGCCGATAAAAAGTCTCGGCAGGGAGATTATTCCAATCCATCAGAGCGACGGCATTGTCCTTCCCGTAGAGCTTCTTCCACTGCTTCCAGAGCCAATGGGGATGCGAGAACAGGATCGGCATTTCGATATCCCCCATCTCCTTCAACAACCTCATCCGGCAATGCGCCGCCTTGCGCAGCACCGCATTGATTAATCCCTGCACCGGCTTGCGGGCACACTCCACTGTTTCGTAAATTGCGGCGTGATCAGGCGTCCGAAGAATGAGGAGTTGGTAAAAACCCACCCGTAAAACATCGCGTGTCTCGGGATCTAGTTTTCCTCTCCGGAAGAGACCGATCCAATGGTCGAGCAAACTACGATTCTTCAAAACGCCCAGTAGGATCGTTTTAAAAAAGGCCCGATCTGATGACGAGAGATGATTTCGAACGGCATGCCGTTCGATGAGGGAATCGGCATAGGCGTGACCTTTGGCCCAAGCCCTCAAGGCTGAAACGGCAGCGCGGCGAACGTTCTTATCTGATTTTGGCATGAACTATTTGGTTTAGGATAAAGCCGCTGCGATCTGACCCCACTCCTGCTCAAGGGAGACCCCGGTTGGCGGCATTTCCTTGCCAGCACGATGATACCAGTAGCCCGCATTTCCGAGATCTCCCTCGACCCGATGCAGATAAGCATGGATCCACGACCCCGCCGGATCAGGAACATCCTCGCAAAGATCATGGGAAGCATCCCAACGACCGGCCTTGGTCAACCAAAGCGCTTGCTGTGCCAACGAGAGACCTGGAGGCAACTCCGGGTCTGATTGGGAAGATTGTGAAAGTTCAGCGGCCGTCATGTCGCCGCTGTCTTGCCAAAATCTCCAGAGAAGGAAAGCCGGAACTCTATTGGTTGGTCGAGAATGTCAGCCGCAGAAAAGCCTGCCCCTCGGTTGGAGAGACCCATAAGCCTTCGTGTCTCGACTCAAATCCCACGGGATGCCAGTCTTGTAGGTTCCCCGAAGCCTCAATTCCGAGGACGGCGTCATCCCGATCTGGCAAAAACACCAAGGGGATCAGGAGATCATCTCCCGACACCTCTAAAGTCACCTTCGGCCTCGATAACGCCATGGTAGGGTCAGTTCCCAGAAGATACTCCGCGAGTTCACTGAAACCATCGCCATCCGAATCAGCAAGCAGGTCAACCGGTCCGCCCAAAAAATGTCCGGACCACCCTTGAAGATCCACTCGATCGGCAATCTCGAGGCTGACCAAAGACTGACTTCCCGGCACAAATCCCGCCAAGCCATCAGGAACTACCACCGTCAAAGTTTCAATTCCCTCCTCCTCCTCATCTTGATTCACAAAGAAAGGAACCTCCAATGCCATCACTCCTGCAGGCAGAGTCACCGCCAATCCTCCCTGAAAATCGCGCCCTTCTGCCGTCCCACCCGACACCAATGGAATCAAAACCGGAAGCACCAAAGGCAGCTCACTCTGCACTCCCAGTATTACCGGACGACTCGGGAAATTTTCATCAAGCGCCCCCCTCACCAGACTGAGCGAAATTCCGGGAAGGTGCGCTTCACAATCCTTCACCACCATTTCCATAGTGATCGTGTCGACCCACCAGCCTTCCTTAAGAGTCGAATTATCATGCACAACCCGCCATCGAAACTGAATGGCCTCGCCAGCCCAAGCTGAAGGAAGCGCTGCTGTCGTCGAGACGAAGAAACTCAACTTACCGGACCACGCCCGCTGGCCCGCAATGGCAGATTCGTTATTCCTTCCAATCGTGCGGTTATAGCCACCGGTGACAATGACCGCTGGATCCTCAAGCAGATCCAACCAAGCACCCCCATCCCGCGACACCTCGAGAACCGCACCATCATACCCCGCTTCCAAATCAAATGAATGTTTGAAGCTGAGAGTGCCACCATCGGACGCGAGCACAAACCTTGGAGAAAGAAGTGACGCCTCGCCGACACTCGCCCGCCCGGCCGCAAAGACAGATCCGATCCCAGCATCCGCTCGAGTCGTCACTCTGTCCCACGCCACTCCCGATCCTGCTTCCAGAGAACTCCAGTTCATCGGTAAATCGTTCGAACCTTCAAAGGCCTCGTTAAAAACGACTGTCTTCACCAAGTTTCCCAGTTCATATCTTCGCGTTACCTCGAAGAGCGTGCCGGAGTGATCTGCGATCAGTAGATTTAGGTCGGCGAAGTCGCCGCACTCTCCTTCTGCTCCAAAAACAAGTTCCAGCACTCCCGATTCACCTGATGCCAGAGTCCCGGGAAGTGATTGCGAAAAGACGGTGACATTCCCTGAGCCCGTGGCTCTTGCCGTCAATGCCCCTGTCGGCAATTCGCCCTCGTTCTCCAATTCGATGTGGACCCGGAGTGTTTCATTGGGATCGAGCCGCCCATTTTTCACCGAGCCCGACTCCGCCACGACATGCCATTCGCCCAAAACCAAACGTGGTCCGGGAAGACGATCCTCAAGCTTAAGCTGGAGTTCATAGAGTTGAGCTGCCTTGACAGACTCGCCTCGAACTTTAAGAAAATACGGGCCATCACGGGGGAATTCAAAAAGGTCAATTCGCTCAATCTGCCCAGGTCCTCCCCTGTCCGACCCTGCCAGAATCGTCGCGCCGTCTTGATCTACGATTTCAATCACGAGATCCTTCACCCTTGTCGAATCAAAACTCGCTCCTTGAGTGCAACCGGTCGTCACTTGCGCCCCCTCGAGATAAGTGGACTCACCCGGGAAAAGCGCCACCTCCAAGCGTTGCCCCTGCAGCACCTCAAATCGGAAAAAGTCACGATCGCCACTGCCGTCAATACTGAGCCTTGGGAAAGAAGCCACCTCCAGAAGCGACACCCTTATCGGAGTCGCTTCGGCAAAAGTATCGTTCGTCCGAAAACTCCCATGCCTTTCCATGGCATCGCCATAGAGCCGCTGGAGAGATTGGTATTCATCAAATTGCGCCCCCCGAAAGGTGGTCGTCAAAATTGGCTCAAGAAGCTTTGTCCGATTGATCGGACAAACGTGTGCCAGCCCCAGACTGTGTCCAAGTTCATGCGTGATCGTATTGAACAAACGAATTGATGAGCCCGAGATGATCTCAAAAATTTCATCACTTGAGTCAAAAATGATATCCCCGTGGTCGGGACCAAATGCCAAAGCGAGATTCCCACTATTCCCATCCAATGCCCGCGCGCTCAGGCGAATATCGCCTCTCTCTCCGAGCACCCCAATCGTGAAGGAACTCAACTCCTCACCATCATCATGCCCTTCGTAAACCAGAGTGATCCCACACGTCTCCGCAATCGAGGCGAAGGCGTCTTCAAAAAAACCAAACCAGGGTTGATCCTCCGCCGGACCCGTCGGAGAGCCCCCGTAAATCGAGGCCATCCAAGCTCTCAAGTTGGATCCGGCATCCGCCTGATCCAACAGCCCCGGAGTGGTCGTACCATCCGGAACAATACTCCAAGTCACGATGGACGAGTCACCTTGGGAATCGAACGAAAACCCATCTGTCGCAGTGCGACTCCAACGGCCGCCATTGAGGAACTGGTTTGCCAAAATCTCATAACCACCTCGCGATAAGCCCGTCAGCCTCTCGGCCTCATGATAAGCCGCGACCTTGGCCTCGGAAACCCCCGGTGCCCAGCATACCCAAGGCTGTGCCATCGCCGCCGGGGAGATGAGACCGGCGATATAAGAGACGAGCTGGCCTCGCTCTCTATCGTCGAGCTCTTCTTTTAATGCCGGATCAATGCGATCCCAAATCATTTCCGTGAGAGCCCCATTCGCCCCCTCCACCTCTTTCACCCTTCGCCCCTTAACCCGTCTTTGCCCTTCCGCACTCGGAGCGTGCCACTGAAAGAGCTTCTCAAGGTCCCGCACCTGGAAATCACCCTCAGGGAATTTCTTTTCAGGCAATTTTCCCTCAAAGCTCATCCTTGAATCATGCCAAACCTCTTGAGTTGGCAACTTGGATCTATCGCCATGCCCACCGCCGGTCCAACCCGCCCACCACAGGAGAAGGAGGGGGAGGATGAGGACGATCAATCGAGACATGAAATTATGAGCCACCAATGGCCCTGCGAATCGATACCACTGATTCGATCAGTCGTCAGTCCACAAATCTCAAGGTTGTCAGAAGTAGCACTCCGTGATCATCTTCCTGCGAGCCATGAGCGAATCCCCCATCAATCCTATCGGACAGCCCAAAGAACCCAAACACCCTGGCGTTCGAAAAGTCCTCAAACCTTTTCTGGCAGGAATGGCAACGGTCATTCCCATCCTCGCAACCGGATGGATCGTCGTTCTCGTCTTCCAACTCCTCCACAAGATCGGCCTCGCCATCATCAACGGGGTCTTAAGAAGTATTAACCGGTTCCGGAGCGTGGATCAAAGTTCGGAAGATGCCTGGAATCTCGAAGGCTTCCCGGGCGACGACTTCCTCTGGCTCCTGATCCCCCTCGCTCTCCTTTTTATACTCGGATTGGCAGTCACCAACCGTCCGGGCAAAAAAGTCATGAGCTGGATGGATGGCTTCATTATTCGGATCCCCCTCCTCGGCTTCATTTATTCCACCATCAAGCAGTTCGTCGACGCCGCCCGCAACCTTGGCGGACCTCAAAAGTTTAAAGGGGTGGCCTATGTCGAATATCCCAGCCCGGGATGCCGGCTCATCGGCTTCATCACCGGAAATTACATGGACCCGCAGACTGGAAAAGAAACCACCTCAGTCTTTATTCCAACCTCTCCAAATCCCATGACAGGCTTCGTTGTCCTGCTGGATCAAGACAAAGTATTCGAAAGTAATATGACACTGGAAGAAGCCGGCAAAATGATTCTTTCCGCCGGACTTGTCGCGCCAGCGTCCTACCCGCCTGGAAAACACTTTCACGACGACGATTAGGGCTTCCGGGCGCGGAGACCCTGAAGCCGTTTTCCCTCCGCTTCCCACTGAAGTTGGAAGTCCGTTTTGGGATAGAAAAATGCATCGTCAGGCCAAGCCAAGCGCTCAAGCCCTTGGTATTCGGACAGGTGCTCCTCGCACCATTCAAAATACTCGTCATGGTCCGTTTTGAAAAGCAACTCGCCACCCGGCTTTAGCACCCGCACTACCGCATCCAGAAAGGGCTTCTGAAACACCCTCCTGCGATGGTGTTTGGCCTTGGGCCATGGATCGGGACACAGCAAGTGGAGACGATCGACACTGTTCTCGGGAAGAAGCCATTCCAAGGTGTAAAGACTCTCCAGACGAAGCACACGGAGGTTCTCCAAACCACGATTATGCGCACCCCGGCACACTTTCCTGACCCGTCCCAAAAGGCGTTCGACGGCCAGGAAATTGCGGCTGGGATAATGCCCCGCCATTTCCAGCGTGAACTTCCCGTCGCCACACCCGAGATCAATCTCCAAGGGAGCCTCGGTGGGGAAGAAGTCTTCCATCTTGATCAGCGCAAAGTAATCCGACGGCACCAATTCATTGGGCTCGACGGGACGGACAAATTTTCCTTTGGGAACCATCATGATCGTACTTTAGAGAGGCTTTTCGAATAACCCACTATAACTCAAAATGAGCGTATCGGGATCAGTCGTGCGGGAGTCAAAACGCCAGATTTGCTGCCTCGGATCGACGCTTGCATTGTTGGTATCGCTGTTGGAATCGAAATGCAAAGTAAGCTCATCGGTATTCAATGGTCCGGTGGAACTGGTAAAAGAGAGAATCCCCCGATAGGGTCCTTGGCTAAAATCATAAGTCGCACTAAAAATCCCGGAACCTACCGAACGGACAAGAACGGAATCACCGCCCGGGGGATTTTGCTCCACCTGCATATTGATGGCATAGCTCCCCGAAAGACCCGTCTCACCAAAATTGAGCGTGAGAGTTCCTCGATCAATCCCAGAATTGGCAGCCAGGACGAGGCGGGCATTTTGCAAAGCAATTTCACCCGAAGGCCAGTTGGGAATCGAGGCCGAATACCCCCTAAAAAAGCTTCGCGGCGCAAAACTGAGAAGCGGAGTGAGATCGATCCGACCCGGAGCTATGCTGAGAGGCGACTGGCCTACAATTGACCCTCCGAGATAGGTGTCCAGATTGGAACTCGAATAAAGGGCATTCTGGGTTTGTGGCCGCAAGGGCGTGACGAGAGCGATGCCCGCATTCGATTGCTCGATCGCTAGCGGTAATTCTTCGATCAGGCCCGGAAGAAAATTCTGCTGATACATGACCATATAGGCATTTGCCAACTGGCCAGCGCGACGAATGGCGATATGGGTAATAAACATCTCCTCTTGCGGTTCCTGATTACCACTTGTCGGGGTGTTCGCAATGCCCCGAATAAGATTCAAACTCGGAATATCAGCGACGTTGCCGAATGCCGTGAATTTCCCGTTAAAAGTGCGCTCGGCCACCGAGGTAATGAAAAAACGGCTCCCGTTCCGATTGGGCCCAAGGGTGTCCATCGCCAGAACTCCCGCGTTGTTAAAAGGGCTTTCGTTTCCATTGAAATAACTCCGAATGATTTCGTCCTGGAAGTGATATCCCGGATGTTCCAGGAGATCGGGGGTCATCCCTCCGGCAAAGAATCTGCGCCCGGTTTCTACGCGATTGATCTTAAGATTCCGATACATCGGGCTCTCTTTAATGCGGAGATCGCGGGCATCCAGCCAGTTTCGGGGATACCGCAGAGTAATACGATACTTGGTTGGATCTGTGCTCACCCGCTGGAGCCGGATGCGATCTTCGCCGGTGATATCGGCATGGTAATTTGGAAAGGCAAATCCCTCGACGCCACCAAGGTAAAGGTCCCCTTTGAAGATGGCGTAGAAACCACGCATCGTCTGGGTCTGCTCAATCCGAGCGACCCGGAGAGCCTCCCGCTGGACGTCTGACTCAGCCGTGGGGCGATACAATTGGCGATAGTGCGCGGCAGTCTCCAGGAAAGGAACGCCTGCGGCGGTTTCAAGAATATCATCCGGCTTTCCCGCCAGGAGGATAAAATTAGCAACTGCCAGAGGGGAATTTTGGTAATCCAGCGATATCGTAAAGTCACCCCGGGTGCTCTGAAACTCTGCCCAAATCTGGCCAGGACAATTCCCACACAAACCCAAACCAAAAATAATAATTCTTAAAAAAAACTTCATTGAGCAATCATTGATTCATTCTGCTGCACCGACGACGAGACGGAAAAAAAGCTCGGTGTCCTCAGTGACACCATTCGCACTCCGAATGGTTAGGACCTTTATCTCACCGTCGTCTTCGACCTTTGAGACCTGATCGGCTTCAAAGCCGTCTCCCGTCGTCCAGAGAAGATTCCATTCCGCGAGATCGGAGGATGTCTCGACTGAATAGGCAAGGTCTGATGCAAAATCCCGATGTCTAAAAGTGAAGACCCCGTAACCGTCTAGGTCGATTCCACCGGATGGAATCAGATGGGCATCATCTGAAGAATCATTCGGATCGCCTCCATAGGCGTATTCCTCAAAGTTGCTCAGGCTTCCCAAGTCACTTCCTTCGTTTGGTCCCGCCGCCATTTCCTTGGCAGCCCAGACCGTATAGGAATTCAAAACGGTAATCGGAAAGCTGGTAGAAACACGGGCACCATCCAGATCGGTTGCGGTGATCGTTAGTTGAGTGACGCCGATCGAACCCGTCGGAGTAATCACCAAAGGAGCACCCAAAGTGGGAGCAACCTCTGCCAGAACGACATCATCCCCACTTGATTCGATTGAATAGACGAGCGTCGGAATTTCAACGACGTCATTCATTGAAACCAATTGCTCAAAAGTGGGACTGGTCTCGTCAAGCGTTTTGAATGGCCAGTCGGAAAACGTTGAATTGAACCCATCAACATTAACCGAAAAGGTGTCGCTTGGCAGGCCTGAGATTTTATTGGCCGCCTCAATCTTGGCGGCGCGACCGAAGACCGTAAAGCCCCCATTCTGGCCATCAAGAATTGATCGATTATCATTCAAACTGATAAAAAATTGATTGGTCGCACTGTCAGGATCGCCACCCAGCTTCGCCATCGAGATCGTCCCGCAAAAATTGGGCCTCGAAGAATCAAACTCGTTCACGATCGCGGGAAGTTGCGTGACCCGCGAATAATTACCCGGTGAGCTGCCCTGTTTAAAGCCCCCTCCTTGTAGGACAAAATTCTCGCCATTCCCAAGCTTGGCCATTCGATGAAAAAAAGACCCCTCCCAGGCATTCAGGTCAACATAGGCAAAAAAGTTCTCCACGGTCACCGGAAACCCTTCGTAAAACCCGAGAATAATATCGCCAAAATCCGTCGCAACAGTCGCGGCCCGGATGAAATCCGGATCCTCAAAGATCTCTCCCAGATTCATTTCCACCGAGAGCTGATCGCTAAGAGTCAGAGGAACGGGTATTGCGCTCACCGATGGTCCTTCGTTAATGACATTGATGTAGATAAATCCCACTCTTTCATGAATCCCTTTGCCCGCTTGTAAGTCGATCCGATAAGTTCCCTCGGGAGGATTCTCCCCCGTGAAAGTCTTGGTGGCCCCTTCAAAGCTCAACCATGAAGGAAGGTTCGCAACCGTTGAAAAAGAATCAGGCACAAAGTCCAAATCCACGGCGTACGAAAAATCGACACCCGGGGTGGCCGTCACCGCCGATGCCAGAATATTAAAATTCTCAGTGATCACGCTAGCGGGTGAGGACCAATCGGAAACCTCCAATTCATCCGCACCTCCGCCCGCAAGCGGCTTGACCGCACGGAGCCGGAAAACAACCTCCGAGCCGGGCGTAAAACCGGTAAAGGTAAAGAGGGTCGCATCGGCGGCGGGACCCCCACGAACAAATGGCGCAGAATCCCCAATCGTAATCTCGAACTCAAAGGCCGTTTCATCATTGGAGCTGTCGACCCACTCCAGAGTCGCGGTATCGTTCGCTTCGGAACGGGCAAAAATGAAATCGGAGGGCGCGACAGGAGGAGCGGCCTCCAGAGAGGAAAAGAGAATGAGGGCGAAGAAAACCGAGGCAAGTCGGGGGCTGGAAGAATTCATGGTCTGGCAGGTCGAAGATGGTCACACCTCGAACCAGAACTCAAGACTTAGGTCTTTTACCCCTGCTCGCCCGAAGTGCGTCCAAGGAGGGATGCTACCCCAATTCCAATCACCATCAAATTGAAATTCCATTTAAGCTCATGTGCCGTAGCCTCTCCCCAGTGAAGCCCTCTGCGGACCCCATCCTCTTCGACCTCGACCAAACGATCATCCCATGGGACACTCAGCTTGTCTTCCGGTGTTACGTCCTTCGCAAGGAACCGGCCCGTCGCTTCCTCACGCTGATCTTCCTCGCCTTTCTACCACTGAACAAAGTCCTCGGGGCGGGCGGTATGAAACGGGTTTTTCACTCGTATCTCTGGCGGATGTCACAGGAAACCCTGCAGGGACATGTTGCTGGTTTCCTCAAGGACTGGCTCCCCCAGCTGCCCTACCCGGAAATCCTCGAAGAAATCGCTTTTTACAAACAGCGAGGTCATCAACTCATCCTTTCCTCTGCCAGCCCCGAACTCTGGGTTGCAGGCATCGGCAAGGCTCTCGGCTTCCACAAAAGCTACGGCACCCTCTTTGATTGGGGGGAGTCCGTCGAAATCTTCCCGGATCTCATCGGCGAAAATCACAAGGGCGCGGAAAAGGTCCGCCGCCTCGCCGAAGACGGGATCACCGCGGGTTTCGCCGGATTTAGTGACTCCCGCGCCGACCTCCCTCTCCTCGCACTCTGCCAGGAAAAGATCCTCGTTAATCCACTCCCCGGCATTCGTAAGATCGGGGAAGAAAATGGCTGGCGAATCATGGAACCGAACCGGCCGTGGAAGGATCGTTTTGCTTTTGGCCTCGGTTGCGCCCGCCAACTCTTAGGATTCTGGAAGCCATGATTCACGGACTCCACGGCGCAGTCGGAAGCGGCCATGATTGGGACCTTTTCACGGATTCTCTCGGCGCAGAAATCAACGCCCTCAATCTGTGGAATCTTCTCGAAAAAAAGCCCCTCACTCTCCCCCAAGCAGGTCAGGCGATCGCGCTTCAAGCCAAAAAAAATGACATCCTGATCGGCTACTCCATGGGTGGGCGCCTGGCTCTTCATGCTCTCCTTGACCATCCTCAAAAATGGCGGGCAGCCATCATCGTAAGCGCGCACCCCGGATTAATCGAAGGCCAAGCCGAGCGCCTGATTCGCGATGAACAATGGGCCACTCTCGCCGAACAAAATTGGTCCCAATTCATGGCAGAGTGGAACCAACAAACCCTTCTCGCGGCCTCCTGCCGCGGCCTCCGCCAAGCTTCTTTCAGAAATCAATCCGCAGTCGCTGCCAGTTTCCGCCATTGGTCATTAGGCGCTCAGGACAACCTCGCCACGCGACTCCCCGAGATCACCTGCCCCCTGCTCTGGATCACAGGGGCCGGTGATGAAAAGTTCACCAACCTCGCCAAAGAGGCCACCGCGCTGATGCCAAATTCGCACCATGAGATCATCGCTAGCGCCGGACATCGCGTGCCCTGGGAACAACCCGCCGCCTTCAGCACTGCCGTGCGTGACTTCCTGGTCGCCAACTCCTAGCGCCTATCCTTTTGCGGGTCCCACCGTCCCGCCATTGACGAACTCCGCCTTGGCATAACTCTTCACGAGATCTTCTTTCCCACGGCTCACCTTATCGGCCCACCGGATGATCCGACGCACAAAAGGCCGGGACCGCCACGTGATGTGCGCGATCGTGGGCTCACACCAAGGAAAAGTCGAATCAGGATCGGTGCAAACCAGCGAGACGTCCTCCGGAACGCGAAGCCCGCGACGAGCCAGGAATTGCTGGGCGGCCGAAAATAAAATCGCCTCTTGAATGATCAAAGCCGTCGGTGGCGTGACATGGAACAATGAATTGAGACACGCAAGAAAGCTTTCCTTGGTATCACGCCAATCCGGTAAATGATATTCTCCCACCGAGATCCCCTCCTCTTCGAGGCTATCCAGAAAGGTCTGTTCCGACTCTCCCGGAGCGGGCTTGCGTCGCTGGGTCCTTGCCAACAAGACAATGCGCCGATGACCGAGACGAACCAAAGTGCACACCGCCTCTCGGTAAGCAGGAGATTTATTCGGACCCGCTCCCGCAAAGCGAGGATCACGCGCCCCCCCAAAAAGACTGAAAGTCGGCAAATCTTGCCCTGCGAACCAATCCAAGATCTGGGTTGAAGCGGCCATGACAATCCAAGCATCGGCCTCGGTCGAACGAACAAGTTGCGCGACCCGATCAACATCCAGTGATAAATCCAGAAGCGACTTGGAAGCAAAGAAAGGAGCATGCCCGGCTTCCATCAGCATGTGCTGAATCTCGACCACATAATCGATCCTCTTGTCCGTGGATTCATACGGAAGAAGCCCGAGCCGCAAGGGCGCCGCAAATCGGTCTTCCGGTAAGACGCCAATCAGCCGCTTTCGCCCCGCGCCCCTCGGGATCAGAATGCCATCGGTGTCCAACTGACGAAGAGCCGCATCGACCGTCTTCCGATTCACCCCCATCTCGGCAGCCAAACTCGGAACCCCGGGGATCGAAGTCGTCCAGCGTCCCCTTAGAAGTTCCCCCTTCAGATGTTCGGCGACCTGCTCGGAGGGAGATAATATGCGCAACGGATTCACGTCGACAACCTACCCATGGTAGGGCAGGCGTCCAGTCCTCATTCAAGTCGACGTGAAGGTTCTCTGGCAGTCTTGTTGTGTGGAGAAAATTTTTACGACCTTCCACCGTCTTCTCACCTCTATCATGATCAAATTTCCTCACCTCGCGGCCAGTTTTTTCGCCTCGACTCTCCTTCTCCTTCCTGCTGCTGGTCCCAAGATAAAGATGACCCTCCCTGACTTTACCAAGGGAGACACCATCCCCGAAGGAGCCAAACACGATTGGAATCTTGGTGCAACCGGCGCTCGTGGCTGGATCTACAGCGAGAAGATGGAGACCTCGACCGCTCGCCAAATCGCGATTACCAAGGTCGCTGAGAGTTCACCGGCGGCCGCAATCCTCGAGAAAGGAGATATCATCCTCGGAGTGGGTGGCAAGCTATTCACCTACGACCCCCGGACCGAATTCGGGAAAGCCCTCACGCAAGCCGAATCCCCAACCGGCCGGGGGAAGCTCGCGCTCATTCGCTGGCGCGCCGGTCAAAAACAGAATGTCATCATTCAGCTCCCCATCTTAGGTGCATACAGCCCGACAGCTCCCTACGACTGTTCAAAATCCGCTGCCATTCTCGAACAGGGTTGTGAGACTCTCGCCAAACGGATGTCTGCTCCGGGCCACCGCCCCTCGAACCCCATCGTCCGTTCCCTAAACGCTCTTGCTCTTCTGGCCAGCGGCAATCCCAAATACCTCCCTCTTATCAAGCGAGAGGCCGGATGGGCTTCTGACTATCGCGCCGATTCCATGGCGACCTGGTATTACGGCTACGCCATCACTCTTCTCGCCGAATACACCATGGCCACCGGGGACAAATCATTCCTCCCTGGCCTGAAACGCCTCGCTCTCGAAGCCGCGGAAGGACAGAGCATGGTTGGCTCCTGGGGTCACAAGTTCGCCGATGATGATGGCCGTCTTATTGGCTACGGCATGATGAATGCCCCCGGCCTCACCCTCACCACTTCTCTCATCCTCGCCACCAAAGCGGGAGCCGATAACCCCAAGGTTCTCAAAGCAATCGAGAGGAGCACAAAACTCCTGCGATTTTACACGGGAAAAGGCGCCGTTCCCTACGGCGACCACCAACCTTGGTATCAAACCCACGAGGACAACGGCAAATGCGGAATGGCCGCCATGCTCTTCCAGCTCAATAATGAACCCAAGAGCGCGGAATTCTTCTCCCGCATGAGTCTCGCCTCCCACGGCTCGGAGCGCGACACCGGCCACACCGGTAACTTCTTCAACATCCTCTGGTCCCTCCCCGCGATCTCACTCTCCGGCCCCGAAGCCACCGGTGCCTGGATGAAAGAATTTGGAGCCTGGTATTTTGACCTCGCCCGCACCCACGATGGCTCCTTTGTTCACCTCGGACCACCCGATGCCCGCCACGATAGCTATGCCCGCTGGGACTGCACCGGACTCTATCTCCTGGCCTACGCCCAACCCCTCAAAAAACTCTACCTCACCGGCAAACAAACCCCCATCATCCCCCAACTTAATGCCACCTCAGCCGCCGATGTCGTCGCCGATGGCCGCGGCTGGTCGAATAAATATCGCACCGATACCTACGACAAACTGAACGAACGCGATCTCCTCAAGCTCCTCAGCCGCTGGTCTCCCATCGTCCGAGAACGCGCCGCCATGGCACTCGGCCGCAAGGGCGCAAATCCGAACGAGACCTTGATCAAGATGCTCGATTCCTCAGACCTCGAGACTCGATACGGGGCCTGCCAAGCCCTCGCTCACATCAAAAAACCGGCGCCCGAGGCCGTCGACGCCCTGCGTGAGAACCTCAAACACGAAGACCTCTGGCTCCGTATCGAGGCCGCCGAAGCACTCGCCAAGATTGGCAAACCCGCCATCTCAGCACTCCCCGATCTCCTCACCATGCTGGCCAAGGGACCGACTAAGGAAGACCCACGTGCCATGGAACAGCGCTACCTCAGCTTCGCCGTCTTTGGGAAAATGCTCCGCAGTTCGATCGAGGGCGTCGGCCGGGACCTCCTGCGTGACGCCATTGTCGCAGGACTCAGAAATGAAGACGGGCGCGCGCGCAGTGACATCGGCGGTATCTATCGCAAGCTCAGCTACGAGGAAATCAAGCCCATCCTCCCTGCCATCTACCAAGCCATTGCAAAACCGGCCCCGAGTGGCATCATGTTCGCAAGCGGAATCCGCCTTGCCGGTCTCGATATTCTCGCTGAGCACGGCATCAAGGAAGGCATGCCCATGTGTTTTGAAGTGATGGAAATCCAAAAGTGGGGCAAAGCGGCCCGTATCCCCCGCTGCCTCAAAGCTCTCGAAAAATACGGAGCCGGGGCCAAGCCCATGCTTCCAAAACTCAAGGAACTTGAGCAAGAACTGCTCGTTCACCGGGAGAAACGCAATCTTCAGAAAAACATCGATGCCGTCGCACGTCTCATCGAAAAGATTCAAAACTCGAAGGAGACCGTCAAACTTCGCCGTATCAAATAGATGAATTTCCTCCTCCGTCCCCTCGTCATCGTCGCGGCCCTCGGCCTTTCCTTGCCTGCCGAGGAACCCGCACAAGATGCCCTTGCCGCGCTCAAGTTGCCAGGCGTCAAAGTAAACCTCAAGGAAAGGGCCATTGATGTCACCGCAATCGTCAACCTCGACGAGGGCTCACTTGAATTTGTGGCCTGCACCAAGGACACCAAAGAGCACGAATCCATCGTGATGGTGGAAGCCAAGCCGAGCCACATCCACACCGCGCTTCTTCTCCTCGGTGCTACCGCTGGCCACCCGGCCATTCGTAAAATCGTGGGTGAAGGCGACGACGAACGCTGGATCGATCTCCCCCCAAAGGGCAGCCCGATGACCGTTTCCTTTGTCACCACCGACGACAAAGGCCAGCAAACGGAACGCCCGCTCTCCGACTTCGTCACCCGCATCAATGAAGAAGGCGATCCCAATCCCGAGGAAGCCGCGAAGCGCCTGAGGACCTTTCTTTTCGCCGGATCTCATCTCTATGCTCAAGGCGAAGGACCGAAAACCTATCTTGCCGATCGCAGCGGCAGCGTCATCAGCCTCTCGACCTTCGGGGACGAACTTCTCTGCCTCCCCGAGGTTTACGGACACGAGAACTATGCCTTGCAGTGGGAACTCAACTCCAAGCACCTTCCCAAGATTGGGGCGCAGATCATCCTCAGGCTGCGGCCCCAGAATCAAGGGAAATCTCCTCAACGCTGATAAGGCTAATTTAAGCGACGCCACCATCACCGCCCTCCATCCGGGAGCGGTTTCTTTTTGCCCGACTTTGCGGACCTTCCACAAAAGCCCCTCATCATCCTCAATCGCACCTAATTTCCATGAAACTCCTCACCCTCCTCGTACTCTCTTCCCTCGCCCTCCCGGCAATGGAAGTCCCCACCCTCCTTCCCGATCCCGACGGCAAACCGGGTGACGCCACCAAACCCGTCAAAGTCTACCTCCTCGCCGGCCAATCCAACATGGTCGGCATGGGCGATCTCAGCGGAGCAAAGAATATCTACACCAGCGAGTTCCTAACTTCCGACCCCAACGTAAGAGAAGGTCCCTTCGATATCTACAAAGTGGGTAAATTCAAAGTATCCCCTCTGAAAGTCTACGACCAAGACGGAAAGCCAACGCAAAAACCAATGACCCAAGGAACTTTCGAAGTCCCCGTCGCCGGTAATTTCCAAATCCATTGCTCTGGTGAAATGACGATCAATGGCGTGACGCCCCCCGACGAAGTCTCATTAAGGCCCGGGCAACGCTATCCGTTCCAAATCAAAAGCCACAACGGTGATGCGTCCTATTTCTATTTCGAAAGAACCGACCTCCTCGGAAACGGCGATTTTGAAAATGTCGTCAAGCGCGCGAAGAAATTCCCCAACCTCATCGATGATAACGGAGCGTGGACCGTCCGCCAGGATGTCTACTATCAGGAAGCCCGCATCGCAAAAGAGGGCAAGGGCTCTTTCCTAAGTCCCTCCTCCAACGGCAAGTCCATTGGACCCGAACTCGGCTTCGGCCACGTCATGGGAACCTTCCACGACGAACAAGTCCTCCTCATAAAAACCGCAATGGGAAACCGCGCCCTCGGCTTCGATTTCCGCCCACCTTCAAGCGGACGCACCGATCCAAAAAGCGAATGGGAGGCGCTCGAATACAAGCTCATGATCGCAGGAGCCCGGAAGACTCTCGCCAACCTCGATAAAGTCATTCCTGACTATCAAGGGCAGGGTTACGAACTCGCTGGCTTCGTCTGGTGGCAAGGTCATAAAGACAGTCCGCCCGCGGCGGCTGCCGAGTATGAAAAAAACCTCGTCAACCTCATCAAGGACGTCCGCAAAGATCTCAACGCACCCCAAATGCCCGCGGTCATCGCCACCGTGGGTTTCGGAGGACACCGTATGGACGCAAAATATCTCCCCATCCTCGAAGCCCCATTAGCGGTCGGCGATCCAGAAAAGCATCCTGAATTTAAAGGCTCGGTGGCCTCTGTCGACACCCGTGACTTCTGGCGTGAGATTGACGAATCACCCGCAAATCAAGACTATCACTACAATCGCAACGCCGAAACCTACCTCCTCGTCGGCGATGCCCTCGGCCGCGCCATGGTCGGACTCCTCGGCGCTACTGCCGGACCCACTCCACAAGCTCCGCGCCCCAAACCAGCCCCCCTCGCCGAAGCACTTGAAGTTACCGCCGCGCAAAAAACAGCTCATCAGAAAGCTCTCCGCCCCATCTTTCTGGATGCCATTGCGGGGGCTTACCTCGCAAATCCTCGCAACGCAAAACTCCTCTTCGCCGAAGCCGGTAGCGAGCGACCCGATCGCCAGAACCAGTTCCTTCGCGGAGCCATGTTTGGTCTCACCAACATCTATCGTGCCGCAGGGATGTCCCAGTATGATTGGCATCCTTTCGCAACCGATCTCCGCACCGTCGCGTGGGACTATACCAGCTTCGACCCCGCCGAAAAACTCCCCAAAGATCACAAGGGCAGCCGCTACCGTAAGGTGACCTACCCGAACAAGATGGCCAATTGGGCCGCTCCCGACTTTGACGCCACTGCGGCCAGTTGGAAAAAAGCAAAACAACCCTTTGGCCAACTCGATGGTGAATTGGTTCCCCTGCGCGAGTGCACCGCACCCTTCTGCGGCTGTGGTCACGCACCCGCCTCATTGTGGGAAAAGGAGGTCCTCCTTGCTCGAACCACAGTCGAACTTCCGAGGTTCAAAAAAGGCCACCGCTACCGCCTCGTCGTCGGAGGCGCCGCACACGTCTTCGCCGGTGAAGGTTACGCGCTTTATATTAATGGCAAGCTTCTCGCCGAATCCAATCGCGGCGTAGCCAGACGCGAAGGCGGACAGCCCCGTGGCAGTGACATCTTCAGCGACTTCCACGAAGAATTTCAAGGCGGCAAAGTCACCATCGCCGCCACCACCTTCCTCAACTACACCAGCCCTCGCGGCCCCATTCCGCCCACCGGCCACTTCAGTGTCTGGATCGAGGAACAAGAAATCCCACCCGGCTTATCCAAGTAATTCAATCCCATGTTCAAGATCACATTCACCCTGATCATCCTCACTGCCGGAAGCCTTCAGGCTCGCTTCTACGAGCACAAGGAACGCAGCCTTGGACCCACCGGGCTTTTCGGAGTCACCTCCCCGACCTCGATCACCATCACTAAGGTTTCGGAAGGATCGCCCGCCGCCGGGAAAATGAAACCTGGCGACGTTCTGATCGGAGCAGGGAGCACTCTCTTCAAAGATCAAACCCGCAAACAACTTGCCGACGCCATTGACCAAGCTGAAAGCACCGTCGGTGGTGGAGAACTTACCCTCGTTCTCAAAGACCAGGAGAAGGTCATCTTGCAACTCCCTGTCCTCGGAGAGTACGCCATGACCGCTCCTTATCATTGCTCCAAAACCGACGCCATCATTACCAGAGCCGCCGACCATATTGTCGCTACGGGTAATTTTGGTCGCAATGGGATGAACATCGGACTCCTTGGCTTACTGGCGACCGGCGAGGAAAAATACCTTCAAGTTGTCAGGGATTACCTTCACTCCGTGGCCTGGGCCAAGCCCGATCATAAGGTCACCGAAACCAAAGCATGGTATCTCTCCTACACCAGCATTCTCCTTTGCGAATATTACCTCCTCACCAAGGACGACTACGTCCTTCCTGCGATCGAAAAACATGCCATCCGTTCGGCCGAAGGTCGCGACGCCGGCGGCTTGTGGGGTCACCCCATCGCGACCAATGGTCGTCTACCGGGATACGCCCAGATGAACTGCACTAGCGCTCCCATGTTCCTTTCACTCGCACTTGCGGAAAAGTGCGGAATTCGTCACCCCGAAATCACGGCCTGCCTCGCCCAGAACCAGGCTTTCTTCCAAGGCTTCGTCGGCCGAGGGGCACTCCCATATGGCGTCCACAGCCCCATGATTAAGAACTTCGATGACAATGGCAAAGGAGCCGCTCTTGCTCACGCCTTCGCGCTGACCGGGAACACCGAAGGGGCCCGCTTCTTCTCGATTCTTGCGGTTGCCGCTCACGGTGGTTTGGAACGCGGACATACCGGACACTTCTTAAACCAACTCTGGACCGGCCTCGCTGCCGACCTTTGCGGCCCCCTCGCAACGACCGCTTTCTTCAAGGAAACACGCTGGCTTCACACCATGAACCGCACCTGGGATGGTGGCTTCACCTATGATTGCTCGGCTTACAAACAAGGGATCTACAGCTATCGAGGGCTCAGCGATGAAGGATCTCATCTTCTCAACTATTGCCGTGGTCGCAACACGCTCTCCATCACCGGAAAAAATGCCGACCAATCACTCTGGCTCACGCAGGGTGGCGTAAAGGAAACCCTCAAACTGCCGAACTATGGCATCAGCGAAAAATCCGAGAAGGACCTCCTTACTCTCTTCTCTCACCCCATGCCCCAAATCAGAGTACAAGCGATCTGGGCGCTTCGTCCCAAGAAGCATGGATTCAACGAGACCATCCGTAAAATGGTCACAAGCGGAACCCGCCTCGAGCGCTTAAGCGCCTGCGGCTACTTCGGCTACGGCTGCCCTCCCGAACTCTCAGCACCATCATTGCCAGATCTCGCGCAGGTCCTGCGAGATCCAAAAGAAGACCCCGAGATCCGAGCAACTGCCGCCTCGGTCTTTGCCCACTGCGGACTTGCTGGCAAAAAATACTTTAACGACCTTCTTCGCGTCATCCTTGAGGATAAACCAAACGACACTCTCGGCTACCTCAACGAGCAAGTCGGGATCAACCTGAATCACATGACCAAAGACGCCTTCGCAGACAAGCTCATCACCGAT
>Ga0222650_1000503_pt1 | contig 29861 bp, 32 predicted proteins | sample AntAcemetagen367_FD_179820 | JGI IMG/M metagenome (GOLD analysis project Ga0222650, IMG submission 179820) | Saline water microbial communities from Ace Lake, Antarctica - #367 | ecosystem: Environmental > Aquatic > Non-marine Saline and Alkaline > Saline | place: Antarctica: Ace Lake... | reverse complement strand
TCCTTCAGAGGGAGACCGGGGATGTTTGAGAAATCGCGGGCGATGCGCTTCGCAAGGGGCAGCAGCTTCTCGATTTCGGCATCCATGGTGTCGAAAGTAGCAGAAACGAGAAAAGTTTCGAGTTTTCAGTTTTCAGGGAGGACAGAGCATTGCCTTTCCTGAAAACTGAACACTCGCCGCCAGTTCATCTTCCCAGAGAGAGCCTCTGTGCGGTGAACCGGGGAAGGCCAGCACGGCGGATCTTCCTTTTTGTCCGCTTGATGTCGTAGGCGAGGCGGCGGAACTCAACGGTATCCTGATCCGGCCGATAGATAACGTAGCAGGCCCGACTGTCCCCATCCCGTGGCTGGCCGACCGCACCAACATTCACGAGGACCTTTCCGGTCCGGCCCAAGGCAATGACAGCGCGTCCCTTTTTCCCGGTGATCCGACCAGCATCGTTCTGGGCCCAAACCATCGGACGATGCGTGTGTCCGCAGAAACTGAGGCGGGATGATTGCTGCGCAAAATGAAGGCGTGCGTCGTCCGTACCCGAAATGTAGGGCCAGGATGGCGGGTGGGCCAGAGAGGCGTGGGTGAATTGCCGACCGTCCATAACAAGATCCCCTGGCAACGAAGCCAGAAAAGTTTTCTCATCAAAATTCAGCCTCTGCCGGGCATAAAGAATTCCCGCGACGGCCGTATCATTCATGTCCGCAAGGAGAGTGGAATCCCTGGCAACCGCCTCGTCATGGTTGCCGAGGATGCACGGACATTCGAGTTCCTGAATGGCCCGAAGGCACATCCGAGCCCCGGACGCATACCCGACGACGTCCCCCAGGCAAATGATTCTATTGACCCCAAGATCGCGGATGTCGGCAATAACGGCATTCAGCGCCTCAAAGTTCGAATGGATATCGCTGATGACGGCGAGGGGTTTCTCCATGTCCATGCATACTGCCGACGAGTCAGGGCGTCAACTAACCGACCGACGACGACCCGCCTATGCCGCCTCAACCTGATGCGGTCGCATTCCACTTGCGGTTGCACGTCGGCTGAATCTGATTACAGTTCCTCCCGATATGATGCTTTGGATTCTCTTATTGGGTGGGCCGCTTTTGCTGGGTTTTTGGGCCCAACACCGGGTGAAAAGTGCTTTTAAAAAATGGAAGCAGGTGGCGGCGACGTCGGGGGTTACAGGAGCGCAGGCGGCGCAACGCATTTTGGAGGCGGCGGGCATCCGGGATGTCGAGGTGCTGGAGATTCGGGATATGTTGGGGGATCATTACGATCCCGCGCGGAAGCGGCTTTGCTTGTCGCCGGAGGTTTATCGCACCCCCTCGGTGGCGGCGCTTGGCATTGCCGCGCATGAATGCGGGCATGCGATCCAACACCAAAAGGCTTTTGCTCCCCTGCAATGGCGGATGGCAGTGGTCCCGACGACGATGATTGTCTCGAGAATTCTACCGTTTCTCTTTATCGGAGTATTTATTGTTCCCGCCCTCGCCCTTAAGGTCATTATGGTGGTGGCGGTTTGTTATGCCGTCCTCGCGGTGTTCCAATTGATCACCCTGCCGGTGGAATTTGATGCCTCTCGGAGGGCAAAAATCATTCTCCGGGAAATGGGGATGGTACAGGCCGGAGAGGAAGCCGGAGGTGTCAATCAAGTGCTGGATGCCGCGGCCTGGACTTATGTGGCTGCCTTTGTCGCCGTATTTTCGCAGTTGCTCTATTATGTTTTGATCCTGACCGGCAATCGGAACAACTGATTTGCGATGAGAAAAATGGCCCCCAAGTCTTCGCCACGACCTGTCGTTTTGACGATTGCAGGATCGGACAATAGTGCCGGAGCAGGGGCTCAGGCGGATCTAAAAACTTTTTCGTACTTTGGTTGTTATGGGCTGACGGCCATCACCTGTGTGGTGGCGGAAGTCCCAGGCCGGGTGACCTCGATTCAGGCCATTCGCCCCCGCATCGTATCCGAACAAATTACGCTCAATCTCGCGGCCTTTCCTGTCGCCGCGCTCAAAACCGGGATGTTGTTTTCCACTTCGATCATCGAAGCGGTGGCGGAGATTTTTTGTCAAAGGTCCCATCGTCATCTGCCGATCGTGGTGGATCCGGTGATCATGGCCACCAGCGGGGATCCCCTGCTGAAAAAGTCTGCCCTGACCGCCTATCGGAAGCGCCTCCTGCCTCGCGCCAACTTAGTCACGCCCAATTTGGATGAATTGAAAATTCTTTCCGGCCGGGAGGTGCGCAATCTGACCGAAATGAAAGACGCAGGCCGCGCCCTCGTGGAGGAATATGGATGTCCTTTTCTTCTCAAAGGCGGCCATTTGCGAGGCCGGCAGGCGGTGGATGTCCTTATGGATCAGAACGGCTCCGAGGAATTTTCGGCTCCATTTCTTCGGGGAGTGGATACCCACGGGACCGGCTGTACTTACGCCGCAGCCATCGCGGCCAATTTGGCTCTGGGGCATTCGCTTTCCGAAGCCGTCGGCACGGCCAAGACTTATATCACGGCGGCGCTCACGGAACGGCTGCGATGGGGAAAGACGTCGGCCTTGGAACATTTTCCTCATTGTCGCCAGGGACGCTGACCCCGGAAACCGAGCCTCCGACCAAAATCTCCCGGATTTCTACAAGCCAAGTTTGGCCAGGAGTTCGCCAATGGTGAGCTTGTGGTGCTCGGCCACCGGCTTCAGTACACCTCCCACTAGGGTTCCAGTCTTCAAGGGACGATGGGCGGGAACGGTGACATGATGTGTGCCGTTTGTCGTGGTGGTGAGACGGATATGAGGGCCCTGCTGCCGCACCTGCTCGTAACCAAGTACGCGCAAAGAGCGAACGAGCTCCGCACCATCAATGTTGCGCGGAATTTTCAAACAGCCAGAGCCTCGTCGCGCACAAAATGCAGACGAATGATCTTTGGCATCGGCCCGACGTTTCCGTCCCCAAAATGGCAGTTGACCGCATCGCGAACCATCTGTCGTAATTCCTCGACTGTCTCGCCTTGTGTCGCGATCGCCTGGCCGAGCGCCGTGGCAACGTACCCGCCATCGCCCTCGTCTTCAACCACTTCAAAGATGATCTCGTTCATGGAAGGATTGTCGCATGGAGAGGGTCGCTGGCGCAAGTTTTGACCGTGACCTCAATCAATTAGAAGGGATAGGCGATATGCAGGAAATGATCGCGCCCTGGAGCCCGGGACGCTGACCCAGGTCATTACAAGAGCGGTTCGATGACGGCGAGCGCTTTGGTGTAAAGCGGATGCCGTCCTCCCCGGCCGAGTTCCATCAGAAGGATGTCGGTCAGCTTGGATTTGCCGGCGGGGATCCGCATGGGTGCAGCAGAGATTTGGCTGCCAGCGACTTGGGCGTGGTAGTAAGAACAGCCCTCCTCGCGGGTGATTCCGAAGGTGGCTTCCTGACACGAAAATGTGCAGTTGCTGATGGCCTCACCGGAGGCCTCGGTGATCTCGAAATCGATTTGCCCGCCCTCGGCATTGACGAAGGAATCCTTGCCCAGCAGCGATTGGTGCCGCCAGCCCAATTGGGCGGCGAGCCAGCCGAGGAGGAGGAGTCCCGTCAGGCGTTGGGAAGTGGTCAGAGATACTTGGCCGATTTTTCCAATTTGAGCCAGGACGCAGGAGTGATCAAAGAGCTGGGCCAAGGCAAAGCGGGTGCCGAGCAGGCGGGTCCAGTTGAGATCACAAAGGGTGGTGTGGGTCTCGGTGAAATTATCAATCTCGTGGACAATATCAAATTGATCGGCTGGGTTGTCCCAATCTGAACTATCGTAGATGAGACGATCCACCCGGCTCCAGAGCTTTTCGTTGAGCGGGCGGCGAAAGTTCCCCTGCCGCCAGAAATAAAGGGGCAAGTCCGAATCGAGATGGGAAAAAACGATATTGGGCATGGCCGCGGCCATCTCTCCCTCCAACTGGAAAGTGATTTGTTCCGAACAAATCTGGCGTTCGCTTTTGCCGGTGGCGCGATGGCAGTGCGCGTCGATCCAGGCCTCAGCCCGGGAATCGACCGCCTCGGGATCGGCGAAGATCAGGATGGCCCGACAGGCGTGAGCATCGGCGATTTCCGCGATGCGGGAGGTGTTGGTGGAAATGGATTCGGCGTCCTCGGTGTAAATGGCGAGGTTCATCAGCGACGCCCGGGTCTTGGTGTCGTCGCTGCCTTCCCAGAGCTTGCCCAGTTCCTGATCAATGCGTCCGATCTCCACCGGCAGGCCAACGTTTGTGAGCGTGGTCATGACAAGAGGGGCGTCGCGGGTTGGCGATGAGGAGGCGGGTTCACAGTCTTCTCCAAGTGACGCCGTGACGTTTCAAGAGGGTGTCGGCTTCAGTTGGTCCCCAGGACCCGCCGGAATACATGGCCAAATCGGAATCGTCCTTTTTCCAGGCGTCGCGGATGGCATCGACGAATTTCCAGGCTTCTTCCACTTCATCCCGTCGGGCGAAGAGGGTGGCGTCGCCGCCCATGGCATCAAGGAGAAGGCGTTCGTAGGCCTCTGGGGTGGCCTTGCCGAAACTGGTCCCATAGTGGAAATCCATTTTCACTGGTTCAATCCGAAGGCTGGAGCCGGGCAACTTTGCGCTCATACGCAGGGAGATTCCTTCGTCCGGCTGGATCCGAATGACGAGGGCATTGTCTTCGATGGTGTCGTCGCTGGCGTTGAATAATACCGGCGGCGCGCCTTTGAAGCGGATGGCAATTTCGGTCCCGCCTTTGGGCAGTCGCTTCCCGACCCGGATGAAAAAAGGCACTCCGGCCCAGCGCCAGTTATCCAGATGGACTTCCAGGGCGACATAGGTCTCGGTCACGGAATCGGGGCCGATGTTTTCCTCGTCGCGATAGGCGGCGATGCGTTTGCCATTGACGGTTCCGGCCCCGTACTGGGCTCGGACGACATGCTGGCGCACAGCGTCACCGGTGATGGGACGCAAGGACTTCAGGACTTTGACTTTTTCGTCGCGGATGGCATCTGCGTCCAACCCCGTGGGGGGTTCCATTGCGGTGAGACAGAGCAACTGAAGGAGATGGTTTTGGACCATGTCCCGTAAAGCTCCGGATTTGTCATAATAGCCAGCGCGGCCTTCGACCCCGAGGGGTTCGCTCGCCGTAATCTGGACATGGTCGATGTATTTGGCATTCCAGAGTTGTTCGAAAATGGCGTTGGCAAAACGCAGGACCATGATGTTTTGGGCTGTTTCCTTGCCCAGATAGTGGTCGATGCGGAAGGTGTCTTTCTCGTCAAACGCCTCGACCACAAGTGTGTTCAAGACTTGGGCACTGGGGAGATCGGTGCCAAAGGGTTTTTCCACGATGACACGGACCCAACTCCCGTCCTTGGCTTTGTTGAGTCCGCTTTTGCGCAGGTTTTCCAAAATGACGGGAAATTGGTCGGGGCCGGCGGAGAGATAAAAGAGCCGGTTGCCGCGGGTGCCGCGTTGGCTATCGAGTTCGTCGAGGCGCTCGGAGAGGCTTTCATAACCACTGAGGTCATCGAAGGCACTGCGATGATAAAAAATCGAGGAAGCAAACCCTTGCCAGAGCTCCTCGTTGAGTTTTTGGCGGGAGAATTTCTCCGCCGCTTCGTGGAGTTCCTTCCGAAAAATGGCGTCGTCTTTGTCGCGGCGGGCAAACCCAACCACGCTGACGGCGGGCGGTAAGGCCCCATCCGCGGCCAGATTGTAAAGCGCAGGGACGAGCTTGCGGTGCGTCAGATCACCAGTGGCCCCGAAAATGACCATCGCACAGGGCTCCGGCATGGCCCGGCTGGAAAGTCCTTCACGGAGCGGATTGATGGGATTGTCGGCGGGCATAGAAATTTGATACCGATTCTCACCGGTGCTGACAACTTGGAAGACGGTGCTCGACTGGAAAAAATAGTCAATTTTTCCTGATCGGCCGTCAAAACTTAAGGCGTCGATTTTCGTTTACGTTCCTGCCAGCGCTGTAAGACGACGAAGAAGGAAGGGACGAAAACGACGGCCAGACAGGTGGAGGCAATCATGCCGCTGGCCACGGCGACGCCGAGCGATTTGCGGGCAGAGGCTCCGGCTCCGCTGGCTAGGATCAAGGGCACGGCACCGAGGATAAAAGTGAGAGAGGTCATGAGGATGGGCCGGAAGCGGGACCGCGCCGCCGTGATCGCGGCATCAATAATGGTGGCACCGTTGGCGCGGGTCTCCCGGGCTAACTCGACCACGAGGATGGCATTTTTGGCCGAGAGGGCGATGAGGAGAACCAATCCGATCTGGACGTAAATATTATTGGGTATGCCGATTCCCCTCAGGGCAAGCACGGTGCCCAAGACCGCTAAAGGCACAGAAAAAAGGACGGCCAAAGGGGTGGTCCAACTTTCGTACTGCCCGGCCAAAACAAAATAGACCAGGAGCAGGGACATGGCGAAAACGATGGTGGTCGCGGATCCGGCCAGCTTTTCTTGATAGGACATGGCCGTCCATTGGGCTTGCATCCCGGCTGGGAGAATGCGGTCCGCCGCCTCTTGCATGACGTTCATGGCTTCGCCGGAACTCATTCCCCGATTCGAACCACCCACAATCGCGGCGGTGGGATAGACGTTATATAGGCTGATAATGGCCGGCCCGGAAGCGGCCTCAATCTTGGCCACGGAACCGAGGGGGACCATCTTCCCGCTGCCATTTCGTACCGTGTATTGTTCGATCGCGTTGGCCTGGTCCCGGAAAGGGAGTTCGGCTTGGGCAAAAACATTAAAGGTGTGGCCAAACTTGGTCATCTGATTGACATAGCTGGAGCCGACATAGGTTTCCAAGGTGGAGAAAATATCGGCCACCTTGACATCATAGGTCCGCGCTTGGGAGCGATTGACCTCGAAAGACAACTGAGGGACAACCGCCCGGAAGGGGGTCAGGGCCATGCGGATTCCGGGATTCTTGCGCGCTTCCGCGGCGATGGCATAAGCAGCATCCTGAAGTTTTTGGTAATGAAAGGATCCGTCGATGAGGTTGATTTGCATCTGAAATCCGCCGGCCAATCCGAGTCCGGGAATGGGCGGAGGCACCAAGACCAGACTGGCCGCCTCCGGAACGGTGAGGGCGGCCTGGTTGACTTTTTCGTAGAGGGCGAGGAGGTTTTCGGCTTTGCCGCGTTCTCCCCATGGGTTGAGGATGACATAAACCACGCCGGCGTTGGCAAGCGAGGAGTTATTGTCGATCGGGGAAATTCCGCCGATTTCAATGGTGTGGGCGACGCCGGAGACTTTGCGTACGGCGGTAGCAATCTCCGCCATGGCATCATGGACTCGTCCCAAAGTCGCGGCGTCCGGAAGCTGAACCGAAATCATCAAGTAGCCCTGATCTTCGGTCGGGATGAAGGCGGTCGGGGTCCGGGCGAGTCCCCAAATCGATCCTGCCGCCAGAATGATGGCGAGGCCGGAGACCCAGCCACTGTGGTGAACGAGGTGCCCGATCAGCCGCCCGTAGGTGTTTTCCAGCGGTTGGTAGATAGCCTGGAAGGCCCGGCTGAAGACGCTTTTCTTTTTTGTTGGATCGATCGCCTTGAGCCAGAGTGCGCATTGCGTGGGTTTGAGGGTGATGGCGTTGATACCGCTGAGCACCGCCGTGACCGCAATGATGAGAGCGAACTGACGGTACATTTGGCCGGTGATCCCGGGCAGAAAGGCGGCGGGCAGAAAGACGCTGATCAGCACCAAAGTCACCCCGACGATGGGTCCGAAGAGTTCGTCCATGGCGGCAATGGCGGCATTTTTGGGGGTCTTGCCACTTTCAATGTGCCGGGCCGCACCTTCGACCACCACGATGGCGTCGTCCACCACGATGCCGATGGCCAAAACGATCGCAAAAAGAGTGAGCGTGTTGATGGTGAACCCCAGGGCCGCCATGCCAAAAAATGCTCCGATGATCGTGACCGGAACGGTGGTGGCCGGCACCAGGGTGGCCCGCCAATCCTGAAGGAAGATCATGATGACAAGGAGGACGAGGAACCCAGTTTCAAAAAGTGTCTTGTAAACTTCGTTGATCGATTCGCGGACAAAGATGCTCGTATCAAAGGGGATTTGGTACTGGAGGTGAGGCGGAAATTGACCGGCCAGTTCCTTCATCTTGGTTTGGACGCGTTTGGCGGTGTCGAGGGAGTTCGACCCGGGGAGTTGGAAGATGGCCACGCCGCCGGCGGGATTCCCGTCAAATTGAAAAAACTGGCCGTATTTCTGGGAGCCAAGTTCCACCCGGGCGACATCCCCGAGGCGGGTGAGTCGGCCGCCATCTTCGGAGTTGGATTTCACGACGATCTGCTCGAAGTCGTCGATGGTATTGAGCGGTCCATTGACGTTGACCGTGAGCTGATAAGCCTGATCGGCCGGGGCGGGAGCGCCGCCGACCTGGCCAGCGGTGACTTCGGTGTTTTGGGCCCGGATCGCTTGGATGATATCGTTGGGTACGAGGGAACGAGCCTGGAGTTGGTCGGGATCGAGCCAAATTCGCATGCTGTATTGGCCGAGACCGAAAACGGTCACTCCGCCCACGCCGGGGACCCGGACGAGTTCGTCTTCGAGATTGAGGGTGGCAAAGTTATTGAGAAAGAGGGCGTCGAATTCCCCGGTTGGCGAGGTCAGGGTGATAATCTGGAGAATGGAGGTGGATTTGGTTTGGGTGACCACCCCTTGGGTTTGTACAGCGTCCGGGAGTTGGGCTAGCGCCTGGGAGACGCGGTTCTGGACCAAGATTTGCGCCTCATCCGGGTCGGTCCCGATATTAAAGCTGACGATGAGGGTATAGTTTCCGTCGTTGGTGCAGGACGACTGCATGTAGATCATGCCTTTGACACCGTTGACCTGTTGCTCGATGGGCAGCGCGACCTTGTCCACCATGGTGCGGGCGCTGGCTCCCGGATAACTGGCCGTGACCTGAATCGTGGGTGGCGTCATCGAGGGATATTGCGCCACCGGAAGAGTGAAGATGGAAATTCCCCCCAAAAGGATCATGACGAACGCGATCACGTTCGACAACACCGGGCGCTCGATGAAAAATTTCGACAGCATTAGCCTAAATGTGGCCGGGACAATGAACCCTCAAAGGGCCCCAAAAAGAAGGGGAAGGTTTGCGCCCCCCAAGATCCTTTCCGAGCCGCTACGCTTTCGGGTGAGTTTTCTGGGTGCATGGGATCAGGAGGGCTCAGCATCTGACCGCGAGGGGGAGTCGGGCCGGATCTGAGGGCTGCCGGCGTTCGTGCCAGCGCTGGAGAACGACAAAAAACGAGGGAACAAAAACGACCGCCAGACAGGTGGATGCGAACATCCCACTGGCGACCGAGATTCCTAGTGACTGCCGGGAGGCTGCCCCAGCTCCCGTGGCGAGGATGAGGGGTACGACGCCGAGGATGAACGTGAACGAGGTCATCATGATGGGTCGAAATCGGAGGCGGGCAGCCTCAACCGCAGCCTCAAGGATGGAAGAGCCTGCGGCTCGTTCCTGCCGGGCCATCTCGACAATCAGGATGGCGTTCTTGGCCGAGAGGGCAATCAGAAGGACAAGTCCGATTTGGACGTAGAGATTGTTTGGCAGACCGGTGAGGCGGAGAGCCAGAACGGTTCCCAGGACCGAGAGGGGAATCGCGACAATCACCGCCAAGGGCAGGATCCAGCTTTCGTATTGGCCCGCCAGAACGAAATAAACCAGGAGTATGGCCAAAGCAAAAATGAAGACGGTGGAGGCCCCGGTCAATTTTTCCTGATACGAAAGCCCGCTCCATTCATATTTCATCCCATGAGGCAGAATGCGACTGGCGATTTTTTCCATTATGGCCAGGGCCTCCCCCGAACTGTAGCCGCTCTGGGCTGACCCGATGATGGTCGCGGTGGGATAGAGGTTAAAGAGAGTGATGGTGGTCGGAGCGAGGGTTGGGGTGATCGAGATGAGCGAACCCAAGGGCACCATTTTGCCGCTGGCATTGAGAACGGTGTATTGCTTGATCGCTTCGGGGGTAAGGCGGAAAGGCGCGTCCGCTTGAGCGTACACATCGAAGGTGCGACCAAATTTGGTGATCTGATTGACATAGGTTGAACCCAGATAGGTCTCGAGAGCACTGAAGACATCATTGATTTTAACCCCGAAGGTTTCCGCCTCGCGGCGGTTCAGAACCAGGGAGAGTTGCGGCACGTCGGCGCGGAACGGCGTGAGGACATTGGTCAGGGCTGGTTCCTGATTGGCGGCGTCCACAATGGTTTGGGTGAAGCTTTGCAGCCTTTGGTAGTCAAAGGTTCCATTGCTCAATTCGATTTGCATTTGAAAGCCGTCGGTGAGCCCCAGTCCCTGAATCGGCGGGGGCAGCAGCACAAGGCAATTGGCCTCCTCTACGGTGGCGACCGCTCGGATCAGGTCGTGTCGGATCGCAGCCAGATCCTCGGCCCGGCCCCGTTTTTCGGAAGGTTCCAGCACGGCATAGATGACCCCGGAGTTGAAGAGTGAAGCGCTGGCATCAATGGGCGAGGATCCGCTTCCGCCAATGACAATGGTGTCGGCGACACCGGGAACTTCGTGGATGACTTTCGCCAACTTTTGCATCGCGGATTCCGAGCGTCCAAGGGCCGCCCCATTCGGGAGTTGCACGGCGACAACAATGTAGCCCTGATCCTCGGTGGGCAGAAAACCAGTGGGCGTGCGGAGGAGTCCGATCAGGGAAATGGCGACCAAACCCAGGGCGATCAAGGTCATGAGCCCACTGTGATGCACCATCCGGTTGATTAGGCTCGTGTAGCGGCGCTCCAGGGGTTCATAAAGGGCATTAAATCCCCGGAAAAAGGCATTTTTTTTCCGGTTGGGATCTTGGCTGCGCAGCCACAAGGCACACTGAGTCGGTTTGAGGGTGATGGCGTTGACGCCACTGATGAGGGCAGTGACGGCGATCACGAGGGCAAACTGGCGATACATTTGCCCGATGATTCCTGGGAGAAAAGCAGCGGGAAGAAAGACCGCCATGAGAACAAGGGTCACCGCGACGATGGGACCAAAAAGCTCATTCATGGCCGCGATGGCGGCGTTCTTGGGGGTCTTGCCACGTTCGATGTGTTTGGCCGCACCTTCGACCACGACGATGGCATCATCGACAACAATCCCGATGGATAAGACGATGGCAAAGAGGGTGAGCGTATTGATGGTGAATCCCATGGCCGCCATGCCCGCAAAGGCGCCGATAATGGTCACGGGCACGGTGGTGGCGGGCACCAGAGTGGCCCGCCAATCCTGGAGGAAGACCACGATGACGAGGAGAACAAGGAAACCCGCTTCGAGGAGGGTTTTATAAACTTCCCAGACAGACTCTTGCACGAAAATGGTATTATCGAGAGGGATCGAATAGTTGAGCCCAGTGGGAAATTCCTGAGCCAGTTCGTCCAATTTCTTCCGCACCCGTTTGGCGGTATCGATGGCATTGGAACCTGGGAGTTGGTAAATTGCCAGCCCTCCAGAGGGCCGACCATTAAACTCCGAAAACTGGGTGTAGGACACCGCCCCCAATTCGACCCAGGCCACATCCTGGATGCGCGTCAGTCGACCGCCGTCAGTGGTGTCCGATTTGACGATGACGTTGTTGAACTCCTCCACGGTGTTGAGTTGACCGTTGGCGTTGACCGTGAGTTGAAAGGCTTGCGTCTTCGCCGCTGGTGGGCTGCCCAGTTGTCCGGAGGTGACTTCGGTGTTCTGGTCCTGAAGGGCGGAGACAACATCCGCGGGCACCAGGGATCGGGCCTGCATTTGCACCGGATTGAGCCAGATGCGCATGCTGTACTGCCCGACGCCAAAGACCGTCACTCCTCCGACGCCATCGATCCGGGCCAATTCATTGCGCAAGTTGAGGGTGGCAAAGTTATTGAGAAAGAGGGCGTCATAACGATTGTCCTTCGAGTCCAGGGCGATGATCTGAAGGATGGAAGTGGACTTGCTTTCGGTGACGACCCCTTGCGTCTGCACGGAGTCGGGGAGTTGGGCGATGGCCGAAGACACGCGGTTTTGCACCAGAACTTGGGCCGCGTCCGGATCGGTGCCGATTTCGAAAGACACCGTCAGGGTATAATTTCCGGTCGCGTTCGACGACGACTCCATCGAGATCATGTCTTTGACCCCGTTCACTTGCTCCTCGATCGGGAGGGCGACCTTGTCGATGACCGTCTGGGCGCTGGCTCCCGGGTAATAAGCCGTCACCACGACCGTCGGAGGAGTGATGGCAGGGAATTGGGCGATGGGGAGGACCCCAATGGCCACTCCACCCAGAAGCATCGTCACACAGGCGATGACGTTCGAGAGAACGGGCCTTTCAATGAAGAATTTGGAAAGCATCGGGGCCGGATGAGAACCGCCTATGGGGAAGCGGGGGTTGCTGCCGGGCTTTCGGTTGGGACCGGTTCGGATGCCAATTTGACCTGAACGATTTGCCCGACCCGAATATTGGGAATGCCTTTGATCACCACCCGATCAGTCGGGGCGAGTCCCTCGCTGATGGCGCGTTCGGAGCCGTTGAGCGGACCTTTGACCACGCTGCGGCGTTCGACGGTATTTTTCCCATTGATCAGATAAACAAAGTCCCCCTGTTGGTCGCTGAGGACGACGGCATTGGGAACGACCAAGCCGGGCTGGGGTGGGCCCAGCGGGATGCGGACGGTGGCGAACAACCCGGGAAACATGACCCGGTCCAGATTGGGAAAGATGGCCCGCAATTGAATCGTGCCGCTGGAGGTGTCCACACTGTTATTGGTAAAAACCAGCATGCCCTGATGCGGGAAATCGGTTTCATTCTCCAACTGTGCGAAGACCGGGGTGTTGTTGACAGGGGATTTGTCCTTGATCCCGGCCGTGCGCATCCTCTGGCGAAGTCTGAGGGCATCCCGGGTGTTGATGGAGAAGTTGACGTAGATGGGGACAATTTGTTCGATACTGACCAATTCCGTGGGCGAGGCGGCGTTGTTGCCGACGAGGTTGCCAATGTCCACTTGGTGGGCTCCGACCAGACCATCAAAAGGCGCGCTCATTTCGGTGTAGCTCAGATTGAGTTTTGCCAGGGCCACATTGGCTTCGCCTTGTTGCTGATCGGAGAAATACTGCTGAACCGTGGCCTCGGAAGTCGCGTTCTTTTTGATTAAGACGATCTGCCGGTCGTATTCGGCCGAGGAATAGTCGAGTTGGGCCTGATAAAGTTTGAGGTCCTGGACGTATTGCTCCTTCTGAATCGAAAATAGCGGCGCGCTCCTTTCGACATAAGTGCCGTCTTGAAAATGAATCGCGTCCAAAAAGCCTTCCACCCGGGCGACGATGGTCACGGTCTGGACCGCTCCGACGGTGCCCGTCAGCTCCATGGTTTCGGTCACTTCGGTGGCGCGGGGAGGGGCCACCGTGACGCTCGTCAGCGGGGTGGATTCTTGGTCTTTTTTTTCACATCCGGCCAGGAGAGCCAGGGTCATCAGGGCACCGACCCAAACCCAATTTCTTTCGATTTTCATTTGTTGATATTGAGGAGGTTCCAGAGCCAGGGTTGTTTTTGGGGGGTTTCGACCGGCTGGTCCTCGGGGGAGACGGCCGGGATATGTTGGGACGGTTCCATCATCCGTCCCCACAAGGTGCGTTTTTTCATTTCGGTTTTCACTTCGGCGGAGATGACATCGCGGTCCTTTTGCTGTCGCATTTGCCATCCCCCTCCGAGGGCGCGATAGGCCGAGACCAGGCCAAGCATGACATCGCTTTGTGTGCTCACGAGGGAATTCTCCACGCTGAGTTGTTGTTGCTGGGCCGTGAGGACAGTGGTGTAGTCGGTCTGGCCCGCCTTGTACCTGTCCAGGGAAAGTTCGGTGGAAATTCGGGCCGACTTCACTGCCGTCTCCAGAAAATCCACCCCTTGTTTGCTGTATTTGAACGCGGCCAGGCCATTCTCGACTTCCTTTTGGGCGGTGAGAACGGTGTTTTGGTAGTTGAGGATCGCTTCCTGAAAATTGGCATCTTGCACTCGCACATTATTGATCAAACGCCCGTAGTTGAAGATGGGCATGGTGAACGAACCGGCGCTCTGCACAAGGCTGTTTTGCCAGTTGAAAAGGTCCGCCAGGGAATTTTCCCCAATGTTGTTGGACGTGTACCCGAAGGTGCCATTGAGAGAAAAGGCCGGGAGCAAATTGGCCACTTCCACGCCGATTTTGGCGGATTGGGTGGCGGCCTCGAGGCCGGCTTGGCGAACGTCTGGGCGGCGTCGTAGCAAGTCGCGGGGAATGCCTGCCGCGATTTTGAGGGGCGGATTGGGGAGTGACCCTGGTTTCAGCAAGTGATCCACTGCCGCAGGAGGCAGGCCGAGTTGCAGCGCGAGGCCGTTCTTGGTTTGGCGCAGGGTGTTTTCCAGACTAGGAATTTCGGCCTGGGTTTGGGCGAGTTCGGTTTTGGCCTGTTCGACATCGAGCTGACTGGTCTGCCCGGCGTGAAATCGCACTTCGGTGATTTCGAGGCTCTCCTTCTGCAAGGCGATGTTTTCCTTGTTGACCCGGATCTGGGCCTGGGTGGTGCGAAGGTTGACGTAGCTATTGGCCACATCGCCAATCAGAGAGACCAAGGCATTGTCAAAGGCAGCCACGCTGGAGAGGAAGGAGGCCTTGTCCGCCTGAACCTGGCGGCGATATTTTCCCCAGAAATCAATTTCCCAGGTGGCTGAGAAGAGGAGTTGATTCGTGAACAAATTTGGCCCCAGTTGGATGCCGGTATTGCGGTTATTGTTGCTCAGTTGCTGTGCGAGGGAGTCCCCCAAGGGCGATCCGGGATCCCCTTGAGAATCCGTCGAGCCGCTCGATTGGGGGGGGAGGTAATAATAGCTGGTCCCTCCACTGAGACTCTGTTGTTGGGGAAAGAGGTTGCCGATGGCTCCGTTGAGGGCGGCCCGGGCTTGGAGAATCTTCACCCCAGCGATCTGAAGGGTAGGGTTGTTCGCATAAGCGATCTCAATCAATTGGTTCAGGACCGGGTCACGGAATTTTCGCCACCACAAGGCATCGGTGGCGCTTTGGGACTGGTCCGAGACCGCGCTGCTCTCCACCCAGGCCATCTCCACTTTGGCTTCGGGGGTGGCGTAATTTGGACCCACCATGCAGGAGGAAAAAATCAACGGAGTCATTGCCACGAGAACCCCTGGCAGGCAGCGACAAAAGAGATGGAAGGACCTTTTCAAAAGAAAGTCAGGTTTGAGGGTTTAAGCTGCGGGTTTCGCGTGTCATCCAACCGGTTCTTTTCGGGGTGCTCCCCGGCCGACTTTGCCATCTCAGCCTTCCTCACATGATGATCGGCGAGGAAAAACTGGCGACGATTTCGCAGTCAGGAGTGTTCGTTTTCGGCGAGATGGATTTTGTCCGTGGAAGTTTTGGTTTCCCCGGGCATGAGAGATAGCGACTCTCCGTGGAAGTGGCAACTTGGAAGACGGAACGACGGGAAATGATTCCATTCCACCCGATTCCATTGGGTGATGGCTCGACTTCCCGAAGTTTTTTCGATAGTCCTCCCGGCCATGTCTTCGATCCTTGGCCATGACGACTACGCGTGTCGTCCTCTTCAGATCAAAGTGGGAGCCAAAGTTGCCCGCTTGCTCGCGCCGATTCTTGAGCGAACTTTGAAGGCGAAATGACTCTGCGAGAACTGACGGCCATAGCGGAAGACGAGGTGCGCAAAGCCCAGGCCGAATTGCCGGACGAGATCCGCGAGTGTCTCAGCAAGGTGCCGGTCTTTCTCGAGGGGCGTCCGAGTTCCAACGATTTTCTCCCCCTGGATACCCTGGGGGTCTTTGAGGAGGGAGCGCCCATTCCCCGCATCCGGATCTGGTTGGCCAATCTTTGGGATTATGCGGAGGCCGATGAGCGCACGTTTCGAGAAGAGGTGCGAGTCACTCTTCTGCACGAAATTGGACACGCCCTCGGCTGGGACGAGGAAGAGGTGCGTCAGCGGGGGCTGGAATGAGAGAGAAAACGAAGATCAATGGCCCTCTCAATTCCCTGCCGAGAGTTTGCAAAGAAAGTGGTTTCTTCGTCGCCGCCTCATCTGGCTGACCGAATTTTCAGGGTCTTCAGGGCGGGGGTGAAACCGACCGGGGTGCCCTGTCGCCGGCGACGATGAGGCCGGTTAGATTTCCCGCAGCTCCGGATGCCTGCATCTAGAATGCCGGGATGACTTCCAAGTGGCGACGAAAATCCGATTTCATCGGCAGCAAGTCCTCCATGTTTTTGTCAAAGGTGGCCAGGGTGCCTCGGTGCCGCCGGGCCGTGGACCATAGCAACGCGTCGGTGATCTGCCGGTGCCCGAGAATGTGTTTTGAAAACGGTTCCAATGCGTCTGCTGGAGAAATGTCTTCCGGCCAGAACTGATGGCTGGACCGGTCGATGTTCTTTCGGAGCAATGCCGCCGCATCGCCGAAGAGAAGGTTCGCTTTGACGACAGCGGGCTGCATCGCGATTCGCAGAAATCCCGATTGTGTTCCCGGAGTGGTCGCCCATTTGAAGCGAGATTTTGCTTCACGCCACTCGTGAGCCGCCTGGTGATGCGCGTGCTGTTCGAAGATCAGAGCTAGCAACACGTTGATGTCGAGAAGGTAAACCACTCTAAAAATTCTTCCGCAAAACGGCATCCTCGCCATCGAGGGCTTTCATCACATCCTCCGGTCCAAATTGCTCCGGAACCCCCACCCCGGCAAAGACCGTGAATCCATTCTTCTCAGTCGCCGTTCCCGTGCCTTCGACCGGGGCCAGTCCTCGGCGGACAAGATCCGCCACGACTTCACCCATCGTCGTGCCGCGGGATTTCGAGATCGTCGAAACCGCGGTCATCAAATCATCTGGAAGATTCAATGTTGTGCGCATGATGCGATATTCCTTTATTGATGAGCTGATGTCAATGTCGGGAATTCGAGATCGGGCAGAAAGCGTTTCCGGTCGAGTCCACCGCCGTAGCCGGTCAGTTTTCCGTTTTTGCCGATCACACGGTGACAGGGTACAATGATGGAAATGGGTTTTTGCCATTGGCCAATCCGATCGCGCGCACGGCCTGGGGGTTCTTCATCCAGCGGGCCTGCTCCCCATAAGTGATGGTCATTCCGAATGGAATCTTTTGCAGAGCCGCCCAAGCCTGGAGTTGGAAGGGCGTACCGTGGAGATCGAGTGGGAGGTCGAATTGGCGGAGTTCTCCGGCGAAGCAGGCTTCGAGTTGTCGGCGCGCTTGAGCGAAGAGAGTTTCGTCGTCGACGCGTTGCACGGAGTTCATTCCGGTGTGATTGTGCGAGCCCGGGATCCGGGCATACCAATCGCAGCGATGGCGGCTGGGGTGGATGCGGCTAGGGCTTCCGCTGGACAGCGGATCCGACGGAGTTCGGGAATCGGGGAGGTGATCTTCTGCCCGAATTTTTCAGTGAGAGCTCCCGCCAGAACAGTAGCCCGAGCGACGCTAATTTGCTGGCCTAGGATGGCCCGGAAAGACAACTCGAAGGGATCCCGGGCTCCGGGTACGCGGAGGCCGGTAGGCGAGCTGGAGGTGGAGAAGGTCGTCTTTAATTTTGAGCCGGGGACGGACACGCAAATCCCGGGGATAGAAGCAACAGGAGGAAGCCTGAGGAGTGCGCGCAGGGCAGATCGGGCGACAGTAGATACCCGTGGTGGACACTCCCACAAAGAAGAGCCCATCAAAGCGCGCGTCGCGAGCCTGCAGAGCACGGTAACACGAGTCAAAGTCAGGGATCATGGGAGGATTCTACGACATTTCCCGAAGAAAACTCGTCATTTTCGGCCATCAATCTCGAATGCCCTCTAATCCATAAGATTTTTAACTTCGCCTAGAACGGTGAAGAAGAGCGGGGAGGGTGTTTTCATCATGCGTCGGGCGGAAAGCTGCAGGGAACGGCCTGCCGTCCGTGACGCCGATAAGTGGCGAAATCATCACGGTCGATCGTCCACACCCGGCAGCGGTCGTGAAGCTCCGTCATCCGGACCACGCAGGCGTCCGCCAAATCCATCGGTCGATCCGCGTATTTCGTCACCAGGGAGAGCAGGCAGGAGACTTCTTTCGCAAGAATGAAGTTGGTGTCCAAGACAATGTCGCCGCGTGCGGCCAGTCGCATGAGTCCGACCGGATCGGGAAAGAAACTTCCCGCCTCGGCCAACACGGCGTCACAGGTAAAGAACGGAGCATGGCGGCGAAACGCATCGAGTGCCCACTCGTGGTGGGGATCGTTGCGGATGAGCAACGCCACGATGATCCCCGTGTCGGCGATCTCCCTCATGGGGTTCCTTCCGAGCGAGCCCGAAGCCGGGACCGAACCTCCGGGTTGGAAGCGACCCGCCCATTTCCTTCGTACATTCCAGCAAGGTCCTCGGAGGAAAAACTTCCGGCCTTCGTTTCCTCGGTCTTCGAGAGGTCAACCTGAATCAGGGAGCGCACATAGGCCGCACGGTTCAGCCCGAGACGTGCGGCCCGCGCTTCCGTCTCGTTGAGAAGCACCGCGTCAAGCCGCAGCGTGAAAATTTTTGTCATACAGTATTGAATACATTGCTGAAACGAGCTTGTCAAACCGGGTTGCCCTTGCGGATTAACGAAGAGCGAAGTCGCGCCTAGGGGGGAAGAACACGCCGAGAAGATGCGACTATTCGGAGGAGGGTCCGTTGTAGATCTCTCGAAGGGCCTTGCCGATGGAGTCGGAGTCGGGGGCCATGATGTCGAGGCAATAGCCGACAATTGCCACCAGAACGATGGAGCCAAGGACATGGGCGAAGGTCTTGCGAATGGCGGTGCCTAGCCAATGCTCGGCGGCGGCTTCGCGGAGATGCCGATAGAGAAGTCCCGCCAAGGCGACGTCGATGAAGACTTCGGCAATAAGCGCGGGAGCCGCTCCGATGGCAGAAAAGATGATCAGAACTCACTAAACGACCTCGTTTTTGAGGGCGAGGCCAGCAAATCCAAATCCCCCAAAAGTCTCGAATTTCAGCGTTTACTGAATCGGCAACTTTGATCCCGGGATCGGGAAGTATTTCGGTCAGGATTTGGCGGCGCAGGCAGAGGCAGATAGCGTCATCGCGCATTCTGGTTGACCGGTCTGCCCTATGGAAACCACCTTCGGCCACCAACTGATCCTTGCCCCCGACAAAAGCAATCCGAGCTTCAGCTTGTATGTCGACGAGGAGAAAAAGTCGATCCACGTCTATTACGGGGTGGAACTCCTGGAGGTCGTGCCGGACGATTTTGAGCACATGGCCTTCAAGATGATGGTGGGCCGACTTTACAATGCGAAGGGGTGTGTGGATTACCTCGCCGTGATCGCCCGCGAGGTGGAAAGTCTTTTTGAAGTGAAACTCTGCGGGGAAACCCTCCGGCAAATCGTCCAGGAAAACCAAGTGGGGGAAGCCGCAATGGCCGGGACGTTCGCCGAGAAGGAGATGTCCGCTGAGGCGCCAGCCTCCGGGGATCAGGCATCCGGGGCGTGCGGTTCGGGACCCGATCTGGACCCGCCGTCGGCGTCCGTTTCGCTGGAGTCGATTTTCGGTTCGGGGGAGATGGCTTGCTCGAGCGAGGAGTTGTCGACCACGACCGACCTCGCCATAAACGAGCCGCAAGAGCCCTTTCCACAAACCACTTATGACGCCGACGGTCCCGCCGTTTCGGGGCAGGCAGGCAGCAAGTCCTCTCCCCCAACCTGCAGACCTCAGTAAAATGATTGGTTTGGCGGTTGGAGACTCGCAAGTCTGATTCCTGTTTTGTCGGTCAAGATCGAAACCTCCAAACAGGGGCGTGCCCTCGGCCGAGTGGATGAAGTCGCTGTGCATGGCTTTGTCGGCCCTGCGTCGGTTCGCGCACCATCCCTTCAAGATATTGGCTTCGCCGGTGTATTGCTTGGTATGCGGATCGTAGTAAAAATCGCTCCCCTCCGAGGCCCCGCACCGGCGGGCGGTGAAGCGCAAGATCGCCTCCGTCGCGCCCTCGCTGCCCAGTGTGGCCAGCCCGACGCGTTGCGGGTGCAGGCAGCGCACAGTATCTCCGAGCAACAAATCCAGGTCGTCAAAATCCAGGAACTTGCTCTGCTCGATGTTGACCACACCCAGCAGCAAAGAACCCAGCCACTGCGGCAGAAGCGGGTTGGTTGGCTCGGGCAGGGATTCTCTCAGGGCGATCACCTCGGGTGCAAACAGAAGCAGCACCCGCAGCGATCCACACAAAAAGCCTGCCGCAGAGCTTCCACTTTCACGCCCGCATTGTAGAGCCGCGCAATGAGCAGTTTGTAAGCGGGCGACTCCCGCTCGTCGGCGAGGATTTCCATCAGTTCGAACCCGTAATAAACATGCAGCGTCCCCGTCGCTCTCCCCGCGTGGACACTCAACACCGGATTGCGTTTATCGGTCCCGAGAATGAGTTGCAGTGGCTCTCCGCTTTGCCGTTGCTCGAAGGTGGAAATCATGCCCCTTCTGATGCCAGAATTCTACCGGCTCATCAATCGCCACCGCAAGTTTTCACGGGACGAAAACTTGCGATTCCTTTTTTGCAAAAGAGCCGTTTTTACTGAGGTCTGGCCGTGAAGCCAAGAGAAAAGCTCATTTGATCGGCGAAGGCGTCGAGTTTCAGGCGGACGGTATGGCTGCCTTTGGCAGTGAAGACGCCGAAACTGTTTTTGAGGTGTTTTTCGATGGAAAAATCGGCCGGGGGCTCAAAGGTCGTGGCGCACAGCTTGGCGTTTTTCATCCTGGCCAGGACGAAGGTGCGGAGGGCTTTTCTTTTGAGGCAGAAGCCGATGACATACCGCCGCATCCAGGTCACTCCATGCCATCGTGAGCTTTCCAGAAAGGTTGGAAGTCAGCTTGTCAAAAGCACTCCGCAAGGGAGCTTCGAAGGGCGTCCCCTTGTACTGTGCAAGGGCTTTCTGTCCAATGAAGACCGAGACCAATTCGGCTTCGGTCAGTTCGACCATGGGAAAACTCGAAATCGGCTGGGTGAATCGATACCCCTTCCCCTCTTGGTCAAAGGCAATAGGCAGATGGAGCCGCTCGCGCATAAAATCCAAATCGCGCTGGATCGTCTTGATGGTCACCTCGATGTCCGCAGCCAGACGATGACGGTTGGGGAACTCTCCCGACTTGATGGCCTGGAAGATCTGCTGCATCCGGTCGAGTGGTGGCCGGGTGTAGAGGGTTCGCTGGGCTGACGATTGAGGTTTTCCCGATAAAACCGAGGACGACCTCGCACCACCTGGGGAAGAACGCCGAGGAACAACTATGCGGCGGGAACTCAATCGGGGACGCGAAATACGGGGAGCGCGACGAGGCGCTGCGAGCGGCCCTTCTTCAGCTCGAAAGAACTCCGTTGATCGGGGTGAAGTTCTCCAAATTCTCCAGGAACACCTCAGGGGTCATCGGTGTTTCACCCGTCCGCTATAAGGGGAAAGTCGTCGCATTCAAGGCAATCGCCGGCAGCCCTCACAGCAAACCGCGAGCTACCGTGTTCTCCTTCGTCCAGTGGGGAGAGCTAGGGGCGTGGGCTCTGGCCGTTCACGCTCGGGGAGAATTTATCGCCGAAATAGAGAGCAAGGAACTGAACGCGCGGAACAAAAAGATTCGAGCGATGCTCCGAAAACTGGGCAAAATGGCCACACGATGAGCGACATGGCATACCATTTTTCCATTTAGGATAAAAACCGCCGGTAGAAGCGGAGGTAGTGGTCGCGGGCTTGGGCGGCGCTGAAGCGGGTGGCGACGTCGATCCGAGCGGCGTCTCCGAGGCGTTGCCTGAGGCCGGGGTTGTCCACCAATCGATCGATGGCTGCGGCTAGGGCCTGGGGGTCATGGACGGGCACGAGGAGGCCGGTTTGGTCGGATTGGACGACTTCGGGGATGCCGCCGACGCGGGTGGCGACGACGGGCCTTCCATAAGCGAGAGTTTCCAAAATGCTCAGCCCGAAGCTTTCTTCTTCGGAAGCATAGATGCCGAGATCGCAGGCTTGGAGGTCGTCGCTGATCTCTCGAACGTTGTTCTTAATTAAGACCTGATGCTCAAGCCGGAGACGTTGGACCTCGGCTTCGTAGGGTTGGAAATCTCCCCCTGCGAGGATGAGCAACCTGAGCCGAGCACGGCTTTTGGTCAAAGAAACGGCTTGGAGGATGTCGCCCACCCGCTTGCCGGGGCGGAGGTTGGACATGTGGAGGAGGAGAATTTCGTCATCCGCCACTCCGAGTTCCGCTCGGATGTCGGCGCGGGAGCGGGTCGGCGGTCGAGGTTCGAAAAAGTTGGGAATGACTTCAATCGGCGCGGTAATCCCAAAGGTGGCGATGGTTTGTTCTTTGAGGCTTTCTGAAACTGTGGTGACCCCGCTGGAATTCTCGATCGAATATTTGATGATGGGACGGTAGTGAGGGTCTTTCCCGAGGAGGCTCGTGTCGGTGCCGTGGAGGGTGGTGATGAGGGCGGGTTTCCGGGCTTCTCCCTGCATGAGTCGGGCCAGGAGCGCGGCAGTGGCATGGGGGACGGCGTAATGGACGTGGAGGATGTCGAGGTGGAATTCCTCACTGACTTCCGAAATCCGCACCGAGAGGGGGAGGGTGTAGTCGGGGTATTTGAAGAGGGCATATTCGTTGACGATAACGGGGTGGAAAAACCAATTCGGGTGCTCTGCGCCGAGACGGACGGGTTGTTCGTAGCTGATGAAATGGACTTCGTGGCCGGCCTCGGCGAGGAGAAGCCCTAACTCGGTGGCGACGATGCCACTGCCGCCAATGGTCGGGTAACAGACGATGCCAATTTTGAGACGGTCGATCATTTTCAGAATCCCCGGGCGGCGCGGGCGAGGGGTTGGAGGCTGGCCACAACCGGGGGGTCGTTGGGCCAGAGGGCGGTGGCATATTCGCAGCCGGCAAGGAGTCCGAGTTGGCGGGCACGGGAAATCTGCAAATCGAGATAACGGCGCGAGGCGGTTTGGCTGGCATGGCAGGCCATGAGGGTCTTCCAGCGTTCGGAGACTGGGGAAATATCAATGAGCACGGCCCCGGAGAGGTCGAGCTCGGGGAGGGGGGTGACGGCATAGAACCAGAGCGAATCAATGGCATGAGCAGGGAGGTCCTTCAGGGCAGGGAGGCCGCCGTAGCGGGCCAGTCGGCTGGCATCGCGGGCGGCCTGGCCGACGGCGGTATGGTCGGGGTGTTGGTTGGGGGCAGGGAAGGGTGCGAAGATGAGGGTCGGTTTTTGCTCGCGGATGAGGCGGGCGATTTGGATCGCGTTGGCTGGCGAGGCGGATTGTTGTCCATCGCCGCCAAAATCAAGAACTTCAAAGCGCTCGGCGGCGCCGAGGAATTTGGCCGCAGCTCGGGCTTCGGCCAATCGTTGGTCCGGATCGCCGTGACTGGCGGCTTCGCCCTGCGAGGTGACGACGAGGGAAATTTCTGCCCCAGCGTCGAATTCAGTCAGGAGGACGCCGCCCATGCCGAATTCGAGGTCATCGGGGTGCGCCCCCAGGGCGAGGATGCGGACTATATCGGTTTTCATCCTAAAGAAAAATATACAGATTTACCACAGAGGGCACAGAGAACACAGAGAGTGGGAGTTACAAAGAATAGATCGATCAGCGGACAGTCACCTTACAAGTGGGGGCCCAAAACTCTCTATGAATATTCATAAGTCGCTTATTTTCTCCTCTTTCCACTCGATCTTCTCCGCGACCTCCGCGTTCATTTCAGTTTTTAAGTTCATGGCAGGTAGGCGATGTTGGGATCGGTGATATCATCGCGAGGGATAAATTCGATTTCCGGGGTCTCGCTGGGATTGAGATAATTCATTTCTCCGGCTCCGGCAATGTAATGGGTGCAGTGGAGGACCGACTGCATCCAGCGCAGGCGGGTGTCGCGGGTAGGGCTGATCTGGCGTGGTTGCCAGCTTTGCTCTGGCAGATCGATGTAGGCGGAACCGCCTTTGTGGAGGCGGAGGCGGCCATCGGGACTACGTCGGGCTCGGACGATTTCGCCGTCATAGGGCACATCGACAAAGTAATCGTCCACCGGGCAAGCGGCTTCACGGAATTGCGGGTCACCGGAACGAACAATTTCGAGGCCGTCGAGCAGCCCGAGGGCCCGGTACATCTCGAGACAAAAATCGGCGATGGTGGTGGCCTGGAGAGATTGAAACGCCTGCAGCGGGGCTGGCGGCAAATATTTGGGAAGCTGGCGGGCGACGTCTTGCTGCCAGGCGGGGTCAACCGACTTGGCAAAAAGCGGGGCGAATTTTTTTTGGATCTTGTTGGCGAAGGAAAAATTGAGCCGCTGTTCATCGCCTGTCTTGGGATCAACCAGCACGGTCATCGTTTCGCGGGGGTCGTGGTCGCTGTCGTGATAGAAAAAAACGATCCGTCCGCCGATCCGCCTTTGCAGTTGCCGGGCGGTTTGGATTTTCGCGTAGAGGTAGCGCCGGGGCAGAAATCCGGACGGCTGCTGGCCGAAGACGATGATTGGGGTTTTATCCATGGCTGACCGGACGTTGGAGGTTGAGGACGGTTTGCGCGGCGAGGGCGATGAGGATGGCGAGGAAGCAACCGATGAGATTAAACCAGAGGTAGCCAATCTCGAGATGGGAGAAAAAGAGCCCAAGGACGAGAAGCTCGGCACAGACGCCGCCGATGAAGGCGGCCGTGCCGTGGATTTTTTTGAGAAAAAAGGCGATGAGGAAAAGCCCGAGTATTGCTCCGTAAAAGAGGGACCCGATGATGTTGACCGCCTCGATGAGATTTTCAAAGAGGGTCAGGGTCATGGCAAAGCCAATCGCAATCGTTCCCCAGCCGAGGGTGAAAATCCGGGTGGCCCAGACATAGTGCTGCTCGCTGCCTTCCTTGCGCACGAGGGTGCGATAGCCATCGACCATGGTGGTGGAGGCGAGGGCATTGAGTTCGGAGGCTGTCGATGACATCGCGGCAAGAAAAATGACCGCAATGAGCAGACCGACCAGCCCGGAGGGAAGGTTGCCGAGGACGAAGTTGAGGAAGATGTAGTCCGAATCCTGGGTGTCGGCGGCGGGGTTGGCTTGGACGAGAGCGGTCTTGAAGGCAGCGCGTTGGGTGGCCATTTCCTCGCCGAGGCGCACAATCTCCGCCCGCGAGTCGGTGCTGATGGGTTGTCCGGCGTTGCGATCAACGACGGCCGCCTGGAGGGCGCTGGTCCGAGCTTGGAAGGCCTCGGAAAAACGCGCTTCGATGGGAGCGCGGATCTCTGGGGAAACTTGAGTGATGGCCGCCTGGTTAAAAAAAATTGGCGGAGGCTGGAAGAGGTAAAAAACGAAGAGGAGGACGCCCAGCAGAAGAATGGCGAACTGCATGGGAATTTTGAGGACGGCATTAAACATTAGTCCCATCCGGCTGGAGGTGGAGGAACTGCCAGCAAGGTAGCGTTGGACCTGGGATTGATCGGTCCCGAAATAGGAAAGCGCCAGAAAGGTGCCGCCGATGAGTCCGGTCCAGATGGTGTAGCGTTCGCCAGGATCAAAGGAAAAACTGATGGCCGCGAGCCGGTCGTGCATTCCAGCTAGGTAGAGCGCATCGCCGAAGGAGACCTCCTCGGGGAGGCCATGGACGACGTACCCAAAGGCAAGGGTCATGCCCGCAAGGATAATGAGCATTTGGTATTTCTGAGTCAGGCTGACGGTGCGGGTGCCGCCGGTGACAGTGTAGAGAATAACGAGGACTCCGGTGAGAATGATGGTCGGGCCGAGCGGCCAGGCGAGAATGCTGGAAACAATGATGGCCGGGGCATAAATCGTGATCCCGGCGGCAAGGCCTCGCTGCAAAAGAAAGAGCCCCGCTCCGAGGAGGCGAGTTTTTTGATCGAAGCGCCGCCCGAGAAATTCGTAGGCGGTGATGATTTTTAGACGGTAATAAATCGGAATGAAAACCGCCGAGACAAGAATGAGCGCAATGGGCAGGCCGAGGTAATTTTGGACAAAGCCGAGGCCCTGCTCATAGCCTTGTCCGGGCGTGGAAAGAAAAGTGATCGCCGAGGCCTGGGTGGCCATGACGGAGAGGCCAATGGTGCCCCATTTGAGGTTGCGGCCACCCCGGATGAAGTCGCTGGCCGAGTGGTCGCGGTGCGCGGTCCAGAGCCCGTAGCCCACGATGCCTAAGATCGTGCCGAGGAGAACGACCCAATCGACCGGACTCATGCGTACCTTTCCGTGAAAAGCCGCATGAGAACGATGAGGAGGACCAGCCAGATCAGGACGGCTCCATAAACGAGTGGCCAGGAGACGGAGGATTTCTGCGACGGCACCTTCCTCATGGGGCGTGCCCCAGAGAGACAAGATTGGCGAAGAGTCGATACGCGCCAGGCACTCCCGCTGGCAACTGACGGAACCAAGAAAGCCCGCTATAGACGAACCAGCCGGAACCGTATTTGGCTATGAGGAGACCACCTTCTAAGGGTTCTTCGCCAGAATCATGGGCAGAAAAAATCGGCGTGAAGGCGGGATCCCACTCCGAAGCAAAATAGAGGCCCCGTTCCTGCACCCAGCCATCGAAGTCGGCGGCGGTGATGGTATTGGGGAAATTGAGGACAGGATGCTTCGGTGCCAGCACGGTCATGGTAGCCGTCTCGTCGGTGACCCGATTTCGCGAAAGGGTGAGCGGGAAGGGGCTAAAGTTCTCGGCCTTGAGGTTGCGGTCGGTGTTGTATTGGAGGATGACCACGCCGCCGGCCTTGGCGTAGGCGAAGAGGGCCGGAAGGAAAAATGCGATCCGGTCGTTGGTGTTCAACGCCCGGATGCCGAGGACAATGGCGTCATAGGAGGCGAGATCTTTGGCCTCCATGTCGGCTTCGCTGAGTTTGTCCACTTGGTAGCCAATGCGGCGGAGAGCTTCAGGAATTTCATCGCCGGCTCCCGGGATGTAGCCGATGCGTTCGCCGGCGGTCTTCACGTCGAGGACGACGGTTTTGGCCTCGGCGGTGGGGAAAATGGTTTGGACCGGGATGTGGTCGTAAGCGATGCGCTCGAAGCCCCGGTGGTAGGTTTTGCCGTTGAGCACGAGTTCAGCCCGAAGGGTGGATTGACCGGCCTCGCGGGGCGGGGTGAGGGTGGCTTCGAAGTTGCGTTCTTCCCCGGCCTTGGCATCGAAGGAGACGGAGGCGGGCTCGACCTGCCAACCGTCTTTGACGAGGAAACGAAGCTGGCCTCCGGCGATCTCCGTTTCGGCGATGACTCGGGCGGTGATTTTTCTGGGGTCGGAGTTCCCGAAAATCTGGGTCGACTCGCTAAGGTTCACCATGGCTGGCGGCGTGACAATGAAGGGTTCCTTCATCTCGCCGTGGACGGGATCGTTCTTATTAAAAGTGGTCGGGAGGGTGAAGGTCAGCGGATATCCATCCACCGTCAGGCGGGCCTGAATCGGGAGAGTTGGAGGATTCTCGGGAGATCCGATCTGGGCTGCGTCGTCCACCGTATAGCGGCCGGGTTTGGAGGGTTCCCGGAGCCAATAAGGCTGGGAGGTTTCGAGTTGGTCGGGAAGGCGATAGGGCTGGGTGATTTGCAGAAGCTGGTTGGCGACCAGGGTTTGGGGTTCCTGGCGCGGACCATGTTTCGGCGTAAATGGAGCGCCTTCCGGGCTGAGAAATTCGATCGCCACCGGGAGCGGGGAGCGCTGAATGGCATTGAGGGTGAGGGTGATTTCGCCGCCAACGACGGCGGAGGGTTGGGAACTGAGGCTTTCCACATCCAGGCCAAGACAGGCGGCAATGACGAGCTCGATTTCGTGGAGTTTTTGGGTCCTCCAAAATTGATCAGGAAGTTGGCTCAACGCTCGGTGGGCGGCAATCAAATCCGGGACGGCGAGGGACGGGTTTTCCGGGGCAAAGGCCGCGATGGCCTTGGTGATGGCGGCGGCTACTGGGGCCGAGTCGGGGACCCGCTTCCAGGTCATATCGATGCCGGCGAAGAGCGAGTCTCCGGTCGGCTGGTCGTCGAGAGGAACGAAATATTCCATCGATGCACCCAGTTCCGGAGTGGCCCCGAAGCCTTGCGTCTTATGGGAGCTGCGGCTTTTGGCGGCAATTTCAGGGTAGGAAGCGCCAAGGAGCGGAGAATAACTTCCGGTATCGACCGCGAGGAGGCCTGTGGGATCGAAAGGAATCTTTCGCTGGCGATAGTACCACGAGGAAGTGTTCCAAAGCAGGCGCTTGGCGGCCCAGGGTTCGACCTTGTCGAGTTGCTCGGGAAAGGCCTTAGGATCGGCAGCGGCGGTGAAGGCTTCCTTGGCCAAAATGGTGGAGGCGGTGTGGTGACCGTGGGTGAAGCCAGGTTCGAGAGAAAATCGGGTGATGATCACGTCCGGACGGGTGGAGCGAATGACCCAGACCAGATCGGAGAGAATGGCCTCCCGGCCCCAGATTTGCAGGGTTTCTTCGGGAGTTTTCGAATATCCGAAATCCTTGGCCCGGCTGAAGCGTTGTTCGCCACCGTCGATCCGGCGGGCGGCCAGCAATTCCTGGGTGCGGATCAGGCCGAGTTTGTCGCCCAGATCGACGCCGAGGAGGTTTTGTCCGCCATCTCCCCGGGTCAGGGAGAGATAGGTGGTGCGGACCTTGTCGGCATTGGCGAGGGAAGTGATGAGTTTGGTGTTCTCATCATCGGGATGGGCGGCGACATAGAGGACGCTGCCCAGAGTATTGAGTTTTTCCAAAGCGAGCTCCAACTGCCCACTGGGCATGGGCTCGAGGGCGAAGACGGAATGCACGGTGAACATCGAGGCGAGGGCCATAAAAATACGCATGAAAAAAAAGAAGCCCGCCCCTCGTCGGGAGTCTGGAAGTGCGCCGGCTATTGCCGGATGGCTTGGCGGCTTACTGGAGTTCCGCGAGGAGGGCTTGGGTCCGCTCGACATAGCCCGAGGCGCCACCAGGAGCGGCTTTAGCGGTGGCAAGGGCTTGCTCGGCGGCAGCTTTGGCTTCTTTGGTCTTGCCATCTTTGGACAACAACTCGGCGTAAGCGTATTGCCACCAGAAGGCGTCCTTGTTCATTTCGGTCGCCTTTTTCATCCAGGCGGTCGCCTGGCCGAGGTCTTGGCCATTTTCGGCGTAGAAGTTGGCCGCACTGGCGTAATCGCGGGCCGTCCAGGAATCCATCGATTTCATGGAGGCTTCAATGGAAGCGGCCGAAAGGGCCTTCGTATTAATAGTGATGGGCAGAGGGACCCGGACCGCGTCCCAATCCAGGTAAAGGGTGGCCGAATCATCGCGCAAGTTGTCAAACCCAATGGTGAAAGATTCGACCGGTGGGTTCAGTTCGATCGGATCAACTGTGATGCGGGCGACGTCGTTTTTCTCATCGTAGAGACCCGCATTGGCCACCTTCGCGTCGCCGTAGAGGATGACCGTCCATTTGTCTTTCCCGGGAATGGTGAAGAGGACGTATTCGCCGGCGGGAACTTTTTTGTCCCCAAAGGTGACTTCGGAATCAAAGGCGATTTTGGTCGGCGCATTGGCTCCGGTCCGCCAGACGGTATCGTAAGGAACGAGGGCGCCGAAAATTTCCCGGTCTTTCACACTGGGGCGCGAATAGACGACCGTAAAATCGGTGACTCCCACGGTCTGCTTCAGTTCGGAGGCCGGGCTGGGCGCGGCGGTCTTGATTTGAGCTTGGAGCGAGAGGGGTGCCGTGGCAGCGAGGGCGGCGAGGAGTAGGGTGCGGATTTTAAACATAGGAAATGTGGATAGAGAATGAGTTTCGCCCCGGGTTTGGGGATGTTAACCCGTCTTCGCGAACTGGAGGCAGGGGAGGAGCTGGAACCCGCTATTTTAGGACATCGTCCTAAAAAGGTCGGCACTACAAAGACACGCTAAATGAGACTTTTGGTTGGGGC
>Ga0222650_1000500_pt1 | contig 29973 bp, 29 predicted proteins | sample AntAcemetagen367_FD_179820 | JGI IMG/M metagenome (GOLD analysis project Ga0222650, IMG submission 179820) | Saline water microbial communities from Ace Lake, Antarctica - #367 | ecosystem: Environmental > Aquatic > Non-marine Saline and Alkaline > Saline | place: Antarctica: Ace Lake... | reverse complement strand
TGATAATCAGTTAGCGGAGGTTCGTAACAAGAAAATTGGGTTCGTTTTTCAGACCTTCAATTTGCTTCCGCGTTCAACAGCTTTAGATAACGTGACTTTACCACTTATTTATGCTGGTTTCAGTAAATCAGACCGTGCTGTACGTGGAGAAAAAGTGCTAAACCAAGTTGGTTTGGGAGACAGAATGACGCATCAACCGAACGAACTTTCAGGTGGTCAGCGACAGCGTGTTGCCATTGCAAGAGCCTTGGTCAACAACCCAGCGTTGATACTTGCGGATGAACCAACTGGAAACCTCGATTCAAAAACATCTGTTGAAATTATGGGGCTGTTTGAGGAAATCCACCGAAACGGAAACACCATTGTTGTGGTAACCCACGAAGAAGAGATTGCGCAGCATGCGCATCGAATTATTCGTTTAAAAGATGGACTAGTTGAAACGGATGAGGTGAACCAAAACATTCAAACTGTGTTGCAGTCGTCATGAAAGTATATACCAAAACAGGCGATGATGGCACAACCGGTTTGTTCGGAGGAGCACGTGTTCCAAAGCATCACATCCGAATAGAAAGTTACGGAACGGTAGATGAGTTGAACTCATACATCGGACTTGTACGCTTCCGAGATATTGACCCGTTTGCCAAAGATACATTGGCCGAAATCCAAGACCGCCTATTTACCATCGGTTCTATTTTGGCTTCAGACCCAAGCAAATCGAATCTCGTTGTTCCTGATTTGCACGAATCTGATATCGAATTTCTCGAAAAGGAGATTGACCGAATGAATGAGACGCTGCCTGAAATGCGTTCGTTTGTTCTTCCGGGAGGAAATGACACCATTAGTTTCTGCCACATTGGGCGGTGCGTATGCCGCAGAGCGGAGCGCTTAACGGTTCTACTCAACGAGAAAGAGCCGGTTTCTCCCCTTGTTATCAAATACCTCAACCGTTTATCAGATTATCTTTTTGTGCTGAGCCGAAAGATTACGCAGTATACCGAGGAAAAGGAAGTTCCCTGGAGACCGAGGGTATAGCAAAGACCTCTGAGGTTCTTGAACACAAAAAAGCCGAATTGGAATCCCAATTCGGCTTTTTTTATGACTTTGTAGTTCAAAACCTTGAAGGTTTGAGAAAGTTAATCCAACATCAATTTACTGATTGCCCAGCCTTGGCTTGTTTCCACTAAGATTAAGGCGCTGACCACAAGACGAAGAGACAAGTCAATTCGGTAGAAACGTAATCTATTTAGGTTCAAAAATGGATTAATGAAGACCTTAGAAACGTAATGTAAACGACCAGTTTTGGGGACTGTTTAGAGAAGTAATAATCCTCCAAAAGGTTGTTGTAAAAACCTTGTTGAAATAAAGGTTATTTCCATCCTTTGTGGTTAAACACGTTTGCCATGAAAAATCTATTCAGCTTATTACTCTTTGTTGCTTTTAGTCAGTTAGTCTTTTCGCAATGCCTTCCGCCTAGCGGATCTGCGTATTTAGATGTAAATAATGTAAGCGCCCTGATGAATGTCGGAGGTGGTCTTTGGGGCGATTTATCGACCAATGTTGCCAGCTACGAAGTGCCTAAGGGTAGTGGGGTTCATTCGTTTTATAGAGGGGCTTTGTGGATTGGAGGCAAGGACGAAGCAAACGAACTTCATGTAGCAGCTGTTCGCTTTAGAGCACTTGGCTATGATTTTTGGCCTGGCCCCATCTCTAATAATGGCACTATTACACCAAATCAATGTGTTGATAATGACCGTATTTATAAGCTCAATCGTTGGGAAGTAGCTGAATTTCGCGAGCGTTTTAGTCAGGTTGGATATGTAATTCCTGCCGATATTTTGGAATGGCCGGCAAACGGTAACCCAAACAGCCTTGCTCATGCCGATGCGCCTTTCATTGATGTGAACAATGACGGTGTTTATAATGCGAATGATGGCGATTATCCAGCCTTTGCTTTTAACGAGCCAGTTGATAAGGATTTTCACCTCTTAGGAGACCAATGTCTTTGGTGGGTAGAGAATGATATAGGAGGACCTCATTCAGAAACAGGAGCGGCTGCATTGGGAGTAGAACTACAATACACGGCCTACGCCTTTGCTACATGCGACCCTTTGAATGACCAAACATTTTATCGTGTTAAGGTCATCAATAAAGGAGCACATAATTACCACGATACATATATTGGGTTGTGGGCCGATACAGACTTAGGTTTTGCTGAAGACGATTACGTGGGCTGTGAGGTTATGCGCAGTTTGGGTTATACATACAACGGTTTTGCGGTTGATGGAAATGGTGGCCCAATGCATTATGGAGCACACCCTCCAGCTGCTGGTATTGGTGTGTTGCAAGGCCCACTTGCCGTACCAAATGATGGTGTTGACAACGACCGAGATGGAACAATAGATGAGCCGGGAGAACGAAATATGATGTCACATTTTGTTTATCACAATAATGATCCAAGTAATCAGGGCGACCAGGTAACAGGCAGCGAATATTACAATTATATGCGCGGGATTTGGAGAAATGGTGTACCCATTTGCTATGGCGGCTCAGGTTTAACCCCCAATTGTACCAATTGTACGGTGGAGGCAGATTTCATGTTTCCGGGAACTTCCGATCCATTGGGATATGGAACAGGAGGCGTGCCGCAACCGCTATGGACCGAACAGACCGTGGGAAATTCACCACAGGACAGACGATTCATGCTTTCAATGGGGCCTTTCGATTTTGATATAGGTGAAACAGAGATAATTCATTACGGAGCACTTTGGGCCAGAGATACAATTGAAACTGACCCATTTGCTTCGGCTGAAAAACTTTTTGAAGTCAAAGATTTGTGTCAAGAAAAGTTTGATGGAAATTATGAGAATCTGGATTGCTGTCCGCCCGTGGCGGAAATACACCTTTCGCAGCCATTAGTAAATCGGTTCTTCTTTTCCTCCATAGAAGAAGGAGATGCCTATTTCTGGGATTTTGGCAATGGCCTAACTTCAAACGAACGATTCCCTCCAATGCAATTCTTTATCGACAACGATATTCACGAAGTCAGATTGGTGGTAACCAACAACTGTGGAAGCGACACTACTTACCTCGATGCAGGAACTATCTTTTTTGGGGTGGAAGAGCAGGAAAATCAAATTGCTGTGGAGGTGTTCCCTAACCCAGCAGACAGTGAAATAACCATCCAATCAGAAATCTCACAGATTCAATCTGTTTCTGTTTATAATGCAGTTGGCTCTTTGATTCAGCGTAGCGCAGTCCAGTCGTTAGGGGTTCAGCTAGATTTGAATATGTCGCAAGGGCTATATCTGTTGCATATTGAAACAGAAAGAGGGTTGGTTGTCAAAAAGCTTGTAGTTAAACAGTAGACAACGCTCCTCCTTCATTACCGTTTGAGATAATGCTGACTTAGCATTAACGCTACCTTGCCTCAAATTTGTGTCATGAAGAAACTTTTCACTGCCATTTTATCCCTTGTTTTATTTTGCTCGGGTGTTTTCGCTCAAGTTGTTGTCAACGAGTTTTCTGCTTCCAATCTGAATCAGTTTCAAGATAATTATCAGAATTTTGAAGATTGGGTTGAACTTTACAATACGTCAAATTCTACAGCCAACATTGGTGGGTTCTTCCTTTCTGATAATGAGAACAAACCGGATAAGTGGAAGATTCCAGCAGGAACAACAATCGCAGGAAACGGCTACATGGTTTTTTGGTGTGATGGACGAGATGAAGTTTCTGGCGGAGAATATCATACCAACTTCAAACTCACGCAAACGAAGGGAACAGAAGAAATTGTTTTTTCTAATCAGGATACCGTTGCTATTAATAATGTTTCGTTGGGGCTCACTCAATTGGGCCACGCTCATTGTAGAGATGTGAATGGAGGAACTTCTTGGGTTTTGGATGCAAGTCCAACGTCAGGATTTTCTAACGGTACTTCTGGTCATTTTGTTGGTTATGCTGAAAGACCAGAATTGAACATGACAGGCGGTTTTTATTCGGGTTCCATCGCTATTCAGATGACTAATTCCCCATCTAATGCTACAGTTCGTTACACTACAGACGGAACACTTCCAACTGCGAGTGATCCCGTTTTTTCAGGAATATTGTCAATCTCTTCAACGCAAGTTTTAAAGCTTCGCTCGTTTAGCAATAGCGCCAACATTCTCCCAAGTTTTGTAGCGTTTAACACGTACTTCATTGATGAGAGTTTTACACTTCCTGTTTTCTCGGTTGGAGCGGATGAAGTGATCGATTTAGCCAACGGAGATCAAGCTTTGCGCCCCCACGGAAGCGCGGAATACTTTAATGCTGCTGGAGATAGAACCACCACATCTTACGGAGAGCTTAATAGTCATGGGCAGGATTCATGGGTCAATTTTCAGCGTAGCTTAGATTGGATTTGCAGAGACGAGATGGGCTATTCTGCTGCATTTAAAGACACTATTTTCGATTACTACGACAGAGATGAATATCAGCGGCTGGTTTTAAGAGCCTCCGGAGACGATAATTATCCAGCAGATAACGTGCCAGCAGATCCGAATAACGTGCATGATGGCGGCTGCCACGTACGAGATGAATATGTGCACACCCTCGCCAAAAATGGCGGGATGAAGGTTGACGTGCGATCTGTGGAGCGCGCCATTATTTACCTCAACGGACAGTATTGGGGTGTTTACGCGCTTCGTGAGAAACCGAATGATCACGATTACACGGATTACAACTATGACCAAGACAAGTACGACCTTCAGTGGCTTTCAACGTGGGGTGGAACGGAAGCTGAATATGGCGGACAACAAGCATTTCAGGATTGGGGCGTGCTGCGCGACTTCATTCTTGACAACGATATGGCAATCCCAGCCAACTATCAGGTTGCAGATGAAGGATTGAACTTCAAAAGCCTCATCGATTATATGTCTACCAACCTAAATGTGGTAGCAAGCGATTGGCTTAACTACAACACCGCTTGGTGGCGCGGAACCAACCCAGATGGAACCCACAAAGGTTGGGGGTATATGATATGGGATTTGGATGCAACGTTTGATTACTACATCAACTACAGCGGTGTGCCCAATACAGACCCAGATGCAGAGCCTTGCGATATAGATGTCATTGCTGAGTTCTTGGATGATTGGGGTTGGTGGGACGGAGAAGACCAAGGAAAACACGAGCAGATATTCCTCAAGCTGTTGGATGAAAACCCAGACTTTGAACAACTTTATTATTCGCGCTACGCGGATCACATGAATACGATTTTCTCTTGCGATAACATGCTCTTCACCTTTGATAGTATGATAACGACCATTGCTCCCGAAATGCCACGTCACATTCAGCGGTGGGGAGGCACAATGAACGAATGGGAAGGAAACGTTGAGGAGATGCGCGCTTTTATTGAAGCACGCTGCGCCAATCTAGAGGTTGGAATGGTTGATTGCTACGATATTACCGGCCCGTTTGAACTTACAGTAATGGCTGAGCCACCCAACGTAGGCGATGTAAAACTCAATACCCTTTGGCACGAAGAATTGCCTTGGACCGGCTCTTATTTCGGCAACATGGATAACCTGCTGGAAGCGCGGGTTTCAAACCCGAATGTGGTTGCCGAATTCTCGCATTGGGAGTCTACTTCAGGCAATGTCATTTTTCCACACCAAGATAGCATTATGGCATCGGTAGAAATTGCTGGGATTGACACGATAGTGGCGGTCTTTGAGGTGGATTACACAACTATTCAAGAACCGGTTGAAAACGTTGTATTCAAAGCTTATCCTGTACCTACATCAGATAATTTGAATATTAGTTTAATCTTCCCAGAAACACAGCAATTTGATATTGCCATTTACACAGTGCAAGGAAAAGAAGTGTATCGCCAAACGTATCATCAGCAAGCATTGCAAAGTACCATTGACACACGCAATCTGGCGCGCGGATTGTATGTGTTATCGCTAGAAGGTGAGGAGGGAAGGAAGCAGATTAAAGTACCGTTGGTTGATTAGCGCGTGCTATTCAAAATAGCATCTACTTGTCTCAAGTAATTCCGCTTCTTTTTTCCCGGAGCAAAGACAAAACCATGAACGTAAAACACGGTTTTCTCGGTTGGGTCTAAGAACGCATAGCTTACAAATGGCCCACCCATTAAAGCCCGCTCTATGTGCCAAAGCCCTGTGAGTTTGGAGGCGTATTTTCCCGAAATGGAAGTTTCTTTCAGCCGTGGAGGATACTCCATAAATGTGCTCATATACGTGGTTTCATCTGGTCCAAGAATATATTTCTTCGAGAAACTATCCATTACCTCAGTCATGCCATCGGCACTGAATGTACTCTCCTTAGTATACGGCTCAGAATAAACCAAAATGCTTTGGGTTACATCCTTTGTTTCATACCTAATCCAAGCAAAATTCTCTTCCTCTCTTACAAGGTTATATCCTTTAGGAATACACATTCTGAGGCCAAACTTTACTTCCACAGCTTTCGTCACTTCTGTATTCAATTGCGCTTTGTAACTTTTTAGGATTCGCTCTTCTTCCTTGTTCAGAACATGACCAATAATTTTAGAGGCATTGGCTGCAAAAACCTCTATGAACTCTTTTGCAGTTGGAGCGGAGATTTCCACAACAACCTGAGGCGTTGCCCAAACATTCGTTTTTAATTGGATGGATTTAGCGTGCCCTTCGCCAATAGTTGCGTACACAACATTCCTGTGTGTCTTAAAAACACTGGTAAACGCAGCGCTTTTGATATGAACCACATTAAACATAGGTTCTGGTTGTGGTAAGCCATAAACATGCTGCGAAAGCACATTGAAAACCGTATCGCCCGCTACGCTTTTCCAGTTGGCATCGTCCATTACAACTACCAGCTCTCCGGCCTTTCCTGTAATTCCTGGAAGTGGCATTTGTGGAGCTTCACAAGCAGTAAAAACTAGGAGTAGAATGGGGACGAGGTAGCGCATATCAGCCAATTTTGAGTTTGGATCCAATTTTTAACCTATAATGATTTGAAATATTGTTCAATTCTTTGAGCTTATCAACCGAAATTCCATTCTTTTTGGCAATATCCCAGAGCGTATCACCGTCTTGTACAGTATGGTAGCGAGCATTTTCATCTGATGCGGTAACCGTTGTTTTGGAACTGCTTGACGGTTCAGTTGCAACTTGAGAATACACAACCAAGTCTTGTCCAATCCGAATAAGGTTTCCCCGGATTCCGTTCCAATCGCGGAGGTCTGAAACAGGGCAGCGGTAACGTGCGGCAATGCCGCTAAGAGTTTCCCCACTTCGCACAATATGAACGTTCCGCTGATCCCTCATAATCTCGTCCTGTTTGGTGTAAGCATCGTTCACAACTTCTTTACCCAAATCGTAGATGGATTCTTGATGGGTAAGGAAGATTCCAATCTTCTCTTTGGGTAGCGTCAGAGCGAGTCCGTCTTTGGTCTCGGGAAGAATGTCTTGTCTGAATGTTGGGTTTAGAAATTGAACTTGCGCGTAAGGAATTTCAAGCACTGATGCCAGCGTTTTGAGGTTGGTTTGTTTGCTAATGACCACCGTATCTAATTCGTAGCTGAAGAAAGTTGGTTTAACTGGATAAACGTTATTCTCCGAAGCGTAATTCATAGCATAATTCACGGCAAAGAATGCCGGAACGTAGCCTTGTGTCTCTGTTCTTAGGAATGGACGAATTTCCCAATAATCGCGCTTGCCTCCAGCCCTTCTTATGGCTTTCAGTAAGTTTCCCGGGCCACCGTTGTAGGCTGCTAAAACAAGCTGCCAATCTCCAAACATATCGTACAAATAGCGGAAGTATTCGCAAGCTGCTACGGTTGATTTGTAAGGGTCGCTTCTATCATCTAAATAAGATGTTGAGTTTAAATCGTAGATTTTCCCTGTTCTGTACATGAATTGCCACAGACCTGTTGCGCCTGAACGTGAACGGGCTGTGGGGTTTAGAGCAGACTCAACAATTGCCAGATGTTTTAATTCAAGTGGTAGGTTGTATCTGTCTAACGTTTCTTCAAATAGCGGATAATACAATTCGGCTAGCCCAAGCATACGGCCAACTTTTGCTCGGTTCTTAACTAAGTATGCATTAATGTATGCCTTAACTGGCTCGTTGTAAACAAAGCTGAAAGGACTAGCTGCATCCATTTCCTTAAACGCCTCTATATAATGTACATCGTCATAAACTGGAATGCGGCCTTTTTCCCATTTGCTGGTGTTGAGCAATGCCGTGTCTTCGGTAAATTCGCTCGAAAGAAAGAAATTGGAGATAGCCATGCTATCTAAAGCGGCCAAAATGGGGTCGTCTGCTAAAAGTTTAAACTCAGTTGTGTCGGAGATTTGGCTAAATCCTTGAAAGCTACCCGTCATCAGCAACAGCACGAAAACCCCTTTCCACATCATAATTTCTCTTTCTATGTGCATGTAACGTAACATTTAGTCGCAAAATTATTCAACGTGCAAAGGAATTAAGCCACCACGGTAAGAAGCTATTAACTATTTGTTTTGGATTACTCGGGCTTTCTCGCCAGCAATCGGTCTACCCTAATTAGGGTATAAGTGATTTGGGCTGCTTTATAGCGCAACATTTGTACGTACTTTTGATTTCTGTTTAGAATCATTCTTAATAACGTGACGGCAAAAGATTTAATACCAGGACAGCAAGCAATTGTATCATCTTTCTCAGATGAACGGTTAGCAAGCTATTTTGCCGAAAGAGGCGTGGTGGCTGGTGAGCGACTTAGCGTTGAGCGTGTGGCTCCCATGGGATGCCCTATTGCCATCCGTGTTTCTGATCATGTCCTTTGCCTCAGAAAGGCAGAGGCTTCAACAATTCTTGTTTTCCCAGAGGTTATCTAAATAACCGCTAAGCTTTACGGATGAAGGAAAGAAAAGAGACTCTGAAAGTCGCTTTAATTGGCAACCCAAACTGTGGCAAAACATCTCTTTTCAATCAACTTACGGGACTTCATCAAAAAGTCGGCAATTTTCCAGGGATAACGGTCGAGAAAAAGTCTGGCCAGTTCACATCAGGAGACCGTAAGATTAACCTTGTAGATTTTCCAGGAACATACAGTTTACAACCTAGATCTATGGATGAGGAGGTTGTGGCAAAAGCACTTCTAGACACCAATAATTCTGACCATCCAGATTTAGTTTTGATTGTCGTTGATGCTTCACATTTGAAGACAAGTTTGTACTTGGCTTTGCAGGTATTGGAGCAAAAAATCCCAGCCATTTTGGTGTTAAATATGGCCGATCAGTTGTCTCGGTTGTCATCTAAACTTGACCTTTCCATTCTGTCAGAAACCTTGAACGTTCCGGTGGTAAAAACCAATGCACGCGATGGAAAAGGCGTAAATGAATTAAAAGAAGCGATTGCCGCGAATACACTAAATGCGCCAACTGTTACTTGGGATTCCAAAATTGAAAAGCACCGCATTATAAAAGGCATTCTTGAAAAAGCAAATGGCCACGGAGCCGTCTCTGTGCATCAGTTAACCAAGAAACTGGATGATGTTTTAACCCATCGCATTTTTGGTGTGGTATTTTTTATCACGCTGCTTGGTCTCATGTTCCAAGGGATTTATTCGTGGTCGGCTTACCCGATGGAGCTTATTGAAACCCTATTCAGTCAAGGTGCTATTTTCTTATTAGATGTATTACCCGATTCATTTTTCACGCGCCTTTTTGTGGAAGGCATTTGGGCCGGGTTGGGTGGCGTAGTCATTTTTATACCGCAAATTGCTTTTCTGTTTTTGTTTGTTGCCCTGTTAGAAGAAACGGGTTACATGGCGCGCGTTAGTTTTATTGCCGATGGTTGGTTACGGAAATTTGGTTTGCAAGGGAGATCCATTGTACCGCTAATTGGCGGTGTGGCGTGTGCAGTTCCGGCCATTCTTGCTGCCCGAACAATCTCAAATCAGAAGGAGCGAATACTAACTATTATGGTAACGCCATTTATGGCCTGTGCCGCTCGGCTGCCTGTTTATGCGCTACTTATTGCTTTGGTTATTCCGGTAGGATTTCAAGGATTAGCATTGCTTTTTATGTACCTGCTCGGAATTGTGGCTGCTTTGGGCGCTGCCATTGTGCTTAATAAAACGATAAAATCAACAGAGGGAAGCCATTTTATGATGGAGCTGCCCGATTACAAGGTGCCAAAACTTTCAAATGTTCTGATAGAAATAACTCGCAAGGTGACGCAATTCGTGACTAGTGCGGGAAAAATAATTGTGGTGGTTTCCATATTTCTTTGGCTTGGTGCATCGTATGGCCCAACCGATAGATTTGAAGCAATTGAAGCCAAATACGCACAAATTGATAACGAAGATGCCGAACAACAGAAAAATGCCGAACTGCTCGAAAACTCCTATATCGGCATTCTCGGAAAATCAATCACTCCAGTAATTGAGCCTTTGGGATACGATTGGAAAATTGGAATTGCACTCATTACATCATTCGCTGCGCGAGAGGTTTTTGTAGGAACTATGGCAACCATTTACAGCGTTGGTTCTTCTGATGAGGATGTTTCTTCGGTTAGAGAAAAGATGCAAGCGCAGGTAAATCCGCAAACAGGAAAACCACTTTATGATCTTCCTTTCGGCCTTTCGTTGATGGTTTTTTATGCTTTCGCGATGCAATGCATGAGCACACTTGCGGTGGTAAAAACCGAAACGGGAACTTGGAAATGGCCCATGATACAGTTTGTAATGATGACGGGTTTGGCATACATTTCTAGCCTTGCGGTTTACAATTTAGCGGCTTTACTTTAGCGGATGAACCGCGAAGAGCGAATCCGGAATGCAATCAGACCATTTGTTCCCCAGGGAGCAGAAGTGCCGTTGGCAGAAAAAATTGTCAGACACCGTTGCCATCTAACCATTACGCGCGATAGGAAAACCAAAGCGGGAGATTACCGCCATCCGTACGGGAAAAACGGCCATCGTATTTCAGTAAACGGAAGTTTGAATCAGTACGCTTTTCTGATAACACTTGTGCATGAAATGGCGCATTTAGTCAATTGGGAGAGGCATGGTCGGAAGGTAAACCCGCATGGGAATGAATGGAAAATGGCGTTTCAGGAGGAAATGTTGCCGTATTTAAGAGATGCTATTTTCCCTGATGAGCTTCTCAACCAGCTGCGGATTCACATGAAAAAACCGAAATCTGCAACGGTTCGAGACTTGGAATTGATGCGTTTGCTGCGCAATTATGACGAGCCATCGGGCAAGGTGCTATTGGAAGATATTCCTGAAAACGAGGAGTTTCAATTGGGAAATAAGCGTTTTATCAAAAAAGAAAAGCTGCGCAAACGATACCGTTGCGAGTTGGTTGGAACAGGAAAGGTTTATTTGGTAAGTGCTATTGCGGAGGTAGAGATTTAAGGTTTTGCGCTACACCTGCTTCGGGCTTGCGTGAAGGATGGAACCGGCATCCTTTTCTGACCCTTCGAGGGCCTCAGGGCAGGGGAAGAAAAGATAAAGCGGACAGCCTGATCCCGCGCTTATTGAGTTCGATTTGGCATCAATTACATGATGCGGGGACACGCCCAAATAACTATCTAAAAATCAATGGTTAAGATGCATTGCAACATTGATTGATTTAATTACTTTTGCAGCCCTCGTTCTGAAACATGAAAAAGTCTAGTGCATTCATAGTCCAATTCTCAGGATTGGCGATTGGAAAACACAACTTTGAATTTGTTGTTGACGATACGTTCTTTGAAGAACTCGATTATTCTCCGATAGAAAAGGGAGAGGTTAATGTGAAAATTGTGCTGGACAAGAAGTCTATCATGATGATTCTTGACTTTGAACTAGACGGTTGGGTTGCTGCAAACTGTGATAGATGTACAGTTGAATTTAGGCAACCTTTTAAGGGAGGACATCAGTTGTACGTGAAATTTGGTGATGAATATGATGAACTGGACGAAAACCTTTTGGTTATTCCGCGTGAATCATACGAACTAGATGTATCGCAACTGATTTATGAGTTTATACAACTGAACGTTCCGTTGAGGAAGATTCCGTGCGAAGCGAATGATGACACAAGCTTGTGTAATCAGGAAACTTTGAAGGTTTTGGAAGCTTCTGAGATAGGCGAGAAGAGTAACAACCCTTTATGGGCTGAATTGAATAAGATTAAAGATCAACTGAAAGATTAACGTACTAAGTAGAATATAATGGCGCATCCTAAACGAAAGATATCCAAGCAGCGTAGAGACAAAAGACGTACTCACTATAAGACTGAGGCTCCTACAATTGCTCTATGCCCTACTACTGGCGAACCGCATCTCTACCACCGTGCTCATTGGTACGAAGGCAAACTTTACTACAAGGGAAAGGTGGTAATGGAAAAGGCTTAGCACATTCCGAAGTTCGGATTTGTGAAAGAAAGGATTGCGGCTAACTTAGCCGCAATTTTTGTTTAGAGACTATTTAGAAATAGTCTTAAAATGAGGACGGAAAAAGCAACGGAATGACGAAGACCAGAGCGGCCATTACAGGAATCAATACTTGGGTTCCAGACTACAAACTCACCAATGCTGAGCTTGCAACGATGGTTGACACCAACGATGAATGGATTCAATCTCGCACAGGTGTTAAAGAGCGAAGAATTCTGAAAGGGAAGGACATGGGAATCTCCAAAATGGCGACTCCCGCAGTGAAAGGTCTTCTCGAAAAAACCAATACAAAACCAGAGGATATTGATTTGGTTATCTGCGCAACGGTTACGCCCGATATGCAGTTTCCAGCAACAGCAAATATTATTTCTGATGAATGCGGAATGGTGAACGCTTTCAGCTACGACCTCAACGCTGCTTGCTCTGGTTTTATCTATGCACTTACCACGGCCTCTATGTTTATTGAAAGTGGACGCTACAAGAAGATTGTGGTAATTGGTGCCGATAAAATGTCCTCGATTATTGATTATACAGACCGGTCTACGTGCATCATTTTTGGTGATGCTGCTGGAGCCGTTCTTATGGAGCCAAGCACTGATGGAAATGGTCTCATAGACCATCAGTTACATACGGATGGTGCTGGTGTTGTTCATCTTCATCAGAAAGCTGGTGGTTCTGCAAGACCAGCTTCACACGAAACAATTGATGCCGGAGAGCATTATGTGTATCAAGAAGGAGCGGCTGTTTTCAAGTTTGCCGTTACAAAAATGGCGGATGTCTCAGAAGAAGTTATGAAACGTAATAATCTGACTGCATACGACATTGCTTACCTCGTTCCGCACCAAGCCAACAAGCGAATTATTGATGCAACGGCTTCAAGAATTGGACTTGATGAGAAGAAAGTTATGCTTAATATAATGAAGTACGGTAATACCACCAACGGAACTATTCCATTGTGTCTACACGAATGGGAAACGAAGCTGAAGAAAGGTGACAACTTGATTATCAGCGCTTTCGGAGGTGGATTTACTTGGGGCGCATTGTACTTAAAATGGGCGTACGACACGCCAGAATAACTGAGAGAACAGCCCTCAGAAATTTATACATTTGAAACTCAATTAAGGGAAACAAAATGGATATCAAAGAGATCCAAGAACTGATAAAATTTGTGTCCAAATCGGGCATAAGCGAAGTAGAAATTGAGTCTAAAGGATTCAAAATCAACATCAAAACGCCACCTTATAAGCGTGGTGGTCAGCCAGAAGTTCAAATTGTACAAGCTGCTCCGGTGGTTGGGCAACCAGTGGTAGCCGCACCAGTAGCTGCTCCTCAACCTGTTGCAGAGGCAACTCCAGCAAAAGCGGAAGCAGCGGAAGACAACGGAAACTATGAGGAAGTAAAATCTCCAATGATTGGAACTTTTTACCGCTCATCATCTCCAGATAAAGACCCTTTTGTAAGCGTGGGGGATGAAGTGAAGAAAGGGGATGTTATCTGTATTATTGAAGCCATGAAGCTTTTTAACGAGATTGAAGCTGAGATAAGCGGAAAAATCGTAAAAGTTTTGGCTGATGATACTACACCTGTTGAGTACGATCAACCGCTGTTCTTAATTGAACCGCATTAAGTTTAACGCAACTCATTTTTCGTGTTTAAGAAAATTCTCATAGCCAACAGAGGCGAAATTGCTTTGCGCGTCATTCGTACGTGCAAGGAAATGAATATCAAAACGGTTGCGGTTTATTCCACGGCCGATAAGGATAGTCTGCATGTTCGTTTTGCAGACGAAGCAGTGTGTATTGGGCCTCCGCCTAGTGCGCAGAGCTACCTGAACATACCTAGTATTATTTCAGCTGCAGAGATTACCAACGCTGATGCTATCCATCCAGGATATGGTTTCCTTTCTGAAAACGCCAATTTCTCAAAGATTTGTGGTGAACACGGCATCAAGTTCATCGGAGCCTCACCAGAAATGATTGAGGGAATGGGAGACAAGGCTTCGGCCAAAGCCACCATGCTTAAGGCTGGTGTTCCGTGTATTCCTGGATCAGAAGGCTTGTTGAAAGACTTGGCTGACGCCAAGAAAACCGCTAAAAAGGTTAAGTATCCCGTAATGATAAAAGCTACTGCCGGAGGCGGTGGTAAAGGGATGCGCGTGGTTTGGAGCGAGGAGGAAATGGAAGAACACTGGGATTCCGCCAGAAAAGAGGCTGCATTCTCGTTCGGAAATGACGGGATGTACATGGAGAAATTCGTGGAAGATCCGCGACATATTGAGATTCAGGTTGTTGGAGATCAGTTTGGAAATTACTGTCACCTCTCCGAGCGTGATTGCTCTATTCAAAGACGCCATCAGAAATTGATGGAAGAAACGCCTTCTCCGTTTATGACGGATGAATTACGCGACCGAATGGGCGAAGCTGCTCTGAAAGCTGCTGCTGCTGTGAACTATGAAGGTGCAGGAACGGTTGAGTTTCTCGTTGACAAGAACCGTGATTTCTATTTCATGGAGATGAACACACGGATTCAGGTCGAGCACCCAATTACTGAGGAAGTTGTGAATTACGATCTCATTTGGGAACAGATTAAAGTTGCTGCTGGCATCCCCGTTTCGGGCAAGAACTACTTCCCTCTGATGCACGCCATTGAGTGCCGCATCAATGCAGAGGACCCAGAACACAATTTCCGTCCAAGCCCGGGTTGCATTACAACGTTACACACGCCTGGTGGTCATGGAATTCGTGTAGACTCGCACATCTATGCTGGTTATTGCATTCCACCGAACTACGATTCGATGGTTGGCAAACTGATTACCGTTGCTCAAACACGCGAAGAGGCGATTGCCAAAATGCGCAGAGCGCTAGACGAATACGTTATTGAGGGAATCAAAACCACCATCCCTTTCCACCGTAAACTGATGGATGATCCTGATTTTATCAAAGGGAACTACACCACCAAGTTTATGGAGACGTTTGAGTATTGAGTTTTTGCTCTAACGGCACGTGAAAGACTAAACGCGCACAAGCGGAGAGATAGGTTATTTCAATTTCTTAGAATCCATCCGATTCGGCCAAAGCAAGAGTATTGTAACATGAGCTTCATCAAAGTCGTAGAAAATGGTCGTTTGTCGAGCCAACTGATACTCTCTTGCTCCCTTTTTTCTTTCCGATAGTTTGTGCAGACCAGGTTGTTCTTTAATTGTCTTTATCGCTTCTTCCAACATTCGGAAAAACTTTCTGACTTCCTTTTCACTCCACTTGGTTTCTAGGTAATCAATAATGGTGTCAAGCTGTTGCACGGCTTCCCGTGTCCAACGGATTTCTAGAGCCATTTGTCGTACTTGGTACGAACTTGATCGTGTGGAATCACTCTGCCTGCGGCCTTGTCTGCCATCGCTCGTTCATAAGCCTGCTCGAATTCCTCTTCGCTCAGTTGCGGCCTACGATAAATCAGTAGTTGCTTGAATGCTTCAATCAGGTGCGGATCTTTGACCTGCTTCAGTTCGGCCACAATCCAGTTGATATCTGTCTGTAAATCCATACTTACAAAAATACGTTTCATTTCGATGGCTTGCATCAACGGCACGCGTTACGCGAAGAGCTAAACGCACGCTCGGCATGGGGTAAAAATCACCACCTTCGCCAAGCCGCATCACGTTATAAGTCATTTTAAAAGACCTATTACCAGAAAAAATGACAGACGATAATAAGAAAGAGACCTCTCTAATCCCTATTGGCTCAACTAGCTTAGTTAGGGCAGGTAATGCTATTGATATTACCAATAAATTATTAGCAGAGATTGACCGTGAAAAAACCTCCGTAGCAAAACAACTAAAGGGGCAATTAAAATGGAAGTTCAAAACAGAAGGCTTTGTTCTTTCTTCCCCTGCAATAATGGATGGTGTGGTTTATTTTGGAAGTAACGATGAATATTTATACGCAGTAGATAGCCTGTCGGGCCAGTTAAAATGGAAGTTCAAAACAGAAAGCTATGCTCAATCTTCCCCTGCAATAATGGATGCTGTGGTTTATTTTGGAAGTAATGATGAAAATTTATACGCAGTAGATAGTCAGTCGGGACAATTAAAATGGAAGTTCAAAACAGAAGGCAGGGTTAATTCCCCTGCAATAATGGATGGGGTGGTTTATTTTGGAAGTGGGGATAAATATTTGTACGCAGTAGATAGCCAGTCGGGACAATTAAAATGGAAGTTCGAAACAGAAGGCTGTGCTTGGTTTTCCCCTGCAATAATGGATGGTGTGGTTTATTTTGGAAGTGTTGATGAATATTTATACGCAGTAGATAGTCAGTCAGGACAATTAAAATGGAAGTTCAAAACAGAAGGCAGTACTGATTCTTCTCCTGTAATTATGGCTGGAGTGGTTTATTTTGGAAGTTGGTATCCAGATGGAAATTTATACGCAGTAGATAGTCAGTCGGGACACTTAAAATGGAAGTTCAAAACAGGAGGAAATGTTTATTCTTCCCCTGCAATAAAGGATGGTGTGGTTTATGTTGGAAGTTATGATAAAAATTTATACGCAGTAGATAGTCAGTCGGGACAATTAAAATGGAAGTTCAAAACAGAAGGTCCTGTTCGCTCTTCCCCTGCGATAATGGATGGAGTGGTTTATTTTGGAAGTGAGGATGGCTATTTATACGCAGTAGATAGGCGGTCGGGACATTTAAAATGGAAGTTCAAAACAGAAGGCGATGTTCCTACTTCTCCTGCAATAATGGATGGTGTGGTTTATTTTGGAAGTAGTGATGGAAATTTATACGCAGTAGAATAAAGTAAAAAAATGAAATTTTTGCTATGAATGATTCAAAAGTGATGCCCGACCTTTCCAAAGTGATTAAACGCCTTGAGTTAATCAAAGGATTAATCTCATTGGAGGAAGAAGATGAGATTGCAACTCACGTAGAAAAGCTTAAAGCCTTCGAAACCTCCGCTGAATTAACGGTTATACTTGACTCGTTGGATTCGCGCAAATGGGTAGATGCCATTGAGCAAATGGAAGCTTTCATTAAAAACCTATCCAGCATTGACCGTTTTATTGACCCCAAGGTTGCTGCAATCAAATTGGAAGTCAAGAATCTTGAAAACTCTGTCGGTTCTCTGCAAAGCGAAATAGCTGAAACTGAAAAGACCATCAATCAATTCCTGTTGGCTCATAACCAACATTTAGGGCCTGTAATCATCAAGATTCTTGAACTAAAGAAGGAGCGATTGAAGTCGTTAGCTGACGACCAAGAGAGCAATGCCAAATGGGAAGAGGCAAAACAGGAGTATGAAGATTATCAGAATCAGATGGACGATGCTGCCGCGCAAGATGTTGCGGTGCTAAACGAGGAACAAAAGGCCGAACTAAAAACGCTTTACAAGAAAGCAGCTATGATGTGCCATCCTGATAAGGTCAGTGATGAATTACGGGAGATGGCGGAGCAGATTTTCAAAGAGTTGAATGCGGCAAACCAAAAGAATGACCTAAATCGAGTTCGGGAAATCCATGACGACCTGTTGAAACAGAAATTCCAATCACGTTCTGATACGGTGAATGAATATGACCAATTGCTGATTGTACGAACCTCCTTGTTAAGTAAACAGAAAGCATTGCTTGCTGAACTGCGGAGCATGAAGGAAACGGATACGTATCAGACCATTACAGGCATTGAAGATTGGGAAGAATATTTCCAAAGCACCAAAGAAGTGCTTGAAGAGCAGTTGAACGGCCTTTTAACCCAAACATCCGAAGGATGAGCAATTCAGATAAGAACGATAATTCACTCATACATGTTGGCTCCACTGGGTTGGCGAAAGTGAATAATGCGCTTCGTATTACCGAAAACTTGCTCCAAACAATCGATTCTGTTGTTATTGGAGAACAGGAATGGATGACCCGAAACTTGAATGTTTCCAGATTCAGGAATGGAGATCTAATTCCTGAGGTTCGGGATGATGACGAATGGGCAAAGGCAGGAAAAGAAGGTAGACCTGCCTGGTGCTATTATGATAATGACCCTGAAAACGGAAAAACTTATGGTAAGCTTTACAATTGGTATGCTGTTAATGATTCGAGAGGATTAGCGCCAAAAGAATGGAGAGTTCCAAATGAATCAGATTGGGAATTGCTTATCTCTTATTTGGGAGGGAAGGAACTTACTGGTGGCAAATTAAAAATAACTGGAACAGAATTTTGGGGAACTGGTTTTTGTAGTTATAGAGAAAATTTAGCTAACAATTGTACTGGGTTTTCAGCTTTGCCAAATGGATTTAGATTTAAAAATGGCCCATTTGATTCAATCGGGGAGCTTAGTTGGATTTGGTCTGAATCTGATTATGCTGATGTGTATGTCGCAAAGAATAATAATGAATACATTAATGTTGTGCAATTCAGCAAATCGGATGGCTATGCAGTCAGATGTTTGCGGCCTAAATCGCTTGAATTAAATACATGAGCGAGTTTAAAAATCACAATTTCGCTTTAATTCCCACTGGTATTCGTGGCTTGGAAAGAATCACAAATTCTTTAAAGATTACGGACAAACTTCTCAGCGAACGTGAAATCGAGTCCGTCATTATTGGAGAACAAGAATGGATGTTGAAAAACCTCGATGTAAGCAGGTTCCGAAACGGAGACCCTATTCCTGAGGCGCAAGATGATGAAGAATGGGAAAGAGCAGGGAAAGATGGAAGACCTGCTTGGTGCTATTATGACAATGACCCTGAAAGCGGAAAGGTTTATGGGAAGCTTTACAATTGGTATGCGGTGAATGACCCACGAGGTTTGGCTCCCAACAAATGGCGAATTCCGAACAATGAAGACTTCGAAGCTTTAGTGTTTTTTTTAGGTGGATGGGAATTCGCAGGTCAAAAGCTTAAATCAGATGTTGAGCCACCCCCGATTCCATCACTTACGTCAATACCTCAAATTAAGAGAAAGCCGACAAGTTCTCAAGCAACCTTGAGAATATTTGAAGTTCAGGAGAAACTAAATAGGATTCTTGAGAAAAAATGGGAAAAAAGAAGACAGTTTAGAAAAGGAACGAACGAAAGCGGTTTTCTTGGAAGATTGGCAGGTTTTAGGCATTCGATTCCCACTCATGACACTTGGCTATCTTCAGGAATTGAGGATTGTAGCTTCTTTTGGAGTGATTCTAACGGACCAGATGATGAGGCTTGGGTTCTTTTGATTGGTAGTACCTGCGATGATGCTGGCACTTCGACAGGTTCAAAATCTTGGGGTTTTTCGGTTCGTTGTATAAGCGAGGATTAGGATGAAAAAGGATGAATCAGGTATAGTTGTAACGGGCGCAGGTGGTCTTCAGCAGATTGCAAATTCTTTAAAGATTACGGACAAACTTCTCAGCGAACGTAAAATCGAGTCCGTCATTATCGGAGAACAGGAATGGATGACCCGAAATTTGAATGTTTCCAGATTTAAAAATGGAGATACAATTCCTGAAATAACAGATCCTGAAGAATGGGCAACAGCAGGGCGAGAAGGTAAACCAGCTTGGTGCTACTATGATAATGACCCTGAAAATGGAAAGGTATACGGGAAACTTTATAATTGGTATGCTGTGAATGATGATAGAGGATTGGCTCCAGATGGGTGGCGGATACCAAAACACGAAGATTGGAAAACTTTACTTCAACAATTAATGAATATGGAGTCAACTGTTGTTGAACAAGAAATACCTCAAGGTGTAGATTGGAGAGCAACAGACTGGGGAGCCGTGTCTAATCCAGAAACGCTTAACGATTTTGGCTTTTCCTATATGCTCGGTGGGTCGATAAATTATGAAGGGGAATTTCATGGCTTTAAAGAGTCTGAATTTTGGTGGACTGCAACCGACTTTGACAGCAATGATGCAAGAATATGGTTATTGGATATCGACTTGGTCCCTGACCTCGCGTGGTTCCCTTGTTCCAAAAGAAATGGATCTTCTATTCGTTGTGTCAAAGAATCAACCAACTAATTCCGCATAATGCTCAAAAAGGAATATTGGGATAAATCCCTGCCCCTATTGATCCTGCCAAGATTCAAATGCCCCGTGTGTAACTCAGGCCATTTTGTTGTTGATGAAAACACTTTCCATAAGTTTGAGACCAGTGGTTCGATTACTCTTGGAGAGGTCACAGGGAACATAGAAGATTACGAATGCCGTTTTTCTGCATTATCTATATGTGATAACCCTGCTTGTAAAGAACCTATGGTAATCTCAGGCGTGACCAATCTTCATCCTATAGCTTTTACATTCGAAGATCGTTTAGGAAATGAAGATTATCATGGTCCGCCACTCAAGTATGTAAGCCGCTACACGATCAATTATCTCTCATCACCAGTTAAGCTTATCGAAGTTCCCAAAAACATGGATAGTGTTTTGAAAGAACTTTTGGATTATGCTTTTCTTAGCTTTTGGACAGAAGGTCATACATGTGCTAATAAGATTAGACACGTTTTGGAGTACTTGTTAACCGAAAAACTTCAAGTTTCTAAAAAAGGGACTTTGGCCGAGAAAATAGACAAGTACCTTGAAGAAAGTGGAAAGGCAACCATGAGTCAGCATTTTAAGGCTCTTAGGTTAATTGGAAATTCAGGTAGCCATCTTACTGATAATAAGATTGTCCGCACGGAATTAATGAGTGCATTCGCAGTCCTTGAATCAATACTTGAAGAGATATTCAAAGACCCAACAGAAATTGACAAGGTCTCGGAAGAGATTATTGAGAATAGGAAATAGTCTAATATTTTGCTCACCGCGAGAACGCGTTGGCATTCAATTAAAGACGCTATCCCTTTCGTTTCTTTTCCTCTCTTATTGCACCCAGAGTTTTATCACTTCTCGTCTTTCGGCCATTATCGTTACGGAAACTACCTTCTGGAATTCCCAATTTCGTTTCAAGGTTCTCGACCTGAATGTCTGATCTGATTTTGCGTGTCATGTCTTTTTGTTTTATACCAAATTAGTCAATCGGAAAAGGTTCAAATAAGCAATGTGAATTAATTGCTTACCAGCGGGGAAATTTATTGAGGCATCTGATTTCTTGAACACAGCTCCAGCCTCATCGTATCGTTCAACCTTTGCAGTAAAAACTCCATAGTACGGGTTTCTTATTGGCACAACCTTTACTTGAGTGACGTCTGCCTGAGCCTCATTTACAATCGAAACCATCTCATCGTTAGACTGTCTATCAACGATGCTTTCAGGCTTTTCAATCTCAATAAGCGTGTACTTCTCATTGAGTTCATCGAAGTACATTTTACTGTTGGTTTTCAAAATCCGTTCGTGAAAAGTTTCATTAGTTGGATTGGTCGGACCCCAGTAATCAATTTGATGAGCATCCCCATTAAATATTCTTCTTTCAATTACATAATTCGAAAAGTCTATCATGTTTTTCGGTGTTCTCCAATCCTCTGAATCGAAGATGACTTTAAACCATTTGACCTCCATCTGTGGAAGTTCTACACTGTTCACTTGTTCTACTCTCATTTTATTTATTTTTGAATGGACAAGTATACGTGTAAAACTGTCAGTCATAAGACAATTCCCCAAATAAAAACCAGCAACGCTTGTTTGTGGTGGTTGTGGTTAGGTAGTTGAACTTATTTCTCCTCCTCGCCCGAGCAAGTCTTGCGCAGGATTTCTTGTTTGGTTCACAACACGATCAGTTTGTAACTGATCTTTAAACACCCTAATTATCAACCATCTAATCACATCCTCATCCTAAACAACAATAAAGCAGCATCAGGCGGAAAAGTGATTTTCGTAATTTTTCACCAAATAAATCATCTTGGTAAGACAGAGCATTTCATTTACCGAACCGAATGATGAATGGTTAAAGTTGCAAGTTGACGGCAAGGAATATTCAAGCAAAAGCGAACTTGTCAACGACCTGATTAGGCAAGCAAGAAAACAACAGATGCAGGTTGATTGGGTGAAAACCAAATTGGAGCAGGCTGAGAAAAGCGGCTTTACTGAAGAAACCAAAGAACAGATTCTGGCGCAGTCAAAATCGTTGCTTTAAAGAGATTGCCGCAAAATTTCGAAAATGAAATTTTTCGCAATGACGCAGTTAGTTGGTTTCATGGGAGGCAAGACAGAACGTTTTGAACTTACCCACTAATAAGAATCCCTAAAAGTCCGCCTTAGGCGGATTTAGGGAGCTAGCTTCCGCTCCAACCAACCATTATAGTTTACCAGTTCAGCATCCTCGCTTCGCGGAGAAGTAGTTTTCGTGAATAGTTTAATGCGGTCTTTTATTTCTTCGCTTCGCAGGGAAACACCTTTCAAGAACATATCCGAAATAAGGTTGAGGAGCATGGTTTCACGCACGTTTTCCTGATTGTCGAGCTGTTCCTTAAAGACCTTTCTAATCTGTTTCATACGATACTCGAGGAAATCAGTATCGCCTAGCTCAAGACGAATCAGAACTTCAAGAATGGCAATTCTAAACTTGAGCGGTGCCGCTGTATTCTCAAAGCGTTCGTGGTGATAAAGCTGATTCAGCCGCTTAATGGACTCGCGGTAATTGCCCAAATCAAAGTGAAAGATGGATAAGTTGAGATACACAAAAACGATGTAGAAAGGAGTCTTCTTCAGCTTTTCGTTGTGCTCAAGTTCCTCCAAAGTGGAAATCGCTTTTTCCATATCAACCTTGGAGTAATTAATTACCAATGAATTGTAATAAAAGAACAAAAAGCGGTCGTGATGGAGTTTGTCAAACTCATCCATTCCAACTTTTAATTTCTCAGCCCATTGGAGTGATTCCTCCAATTTATTGTTCTTGAAGAGTGCATTTACCATGTAGGTAATCATCTGCAACTTGGTTTGATGATTTGACTTGGTGAAGAGCTTTTCGGATTCAAAGTCTGAAAACGTCACACGTAAATAATCTTCTAGGTTTGAATAATCATGCCGCTGCAACAGAATCTGGCTTACCGCCTGATAAATCTTAAACCGGAGAGCCGAACTGCCTTTCAATTCTTTGCTGTTGGTTAGGCGCTGCACCGTTTCCTGGAGCATGTCTACAACGGGATTATCTACAGGAGAAAAGTTCTGCGTAATCTTCAGTTTGTACTTAACCGTGGCCAGAATATCATCAATCTGCCTTATCGACTTCAATCTTGACTCATTCTCCTGACGCTTGAATATGTAAGTTTCGGGGTTTATGCTGAGCATTTCCTGAGACAGCCTGATGTACTCCGTATAAATAAGGTCGAGCAACTCCAAGTTCTCCAAAGACAATGCACGTTTCTCCGATTTCCCAAGAAAATATTCGGCTAGTTGAAACAGATTTCGCGATATATAATGTCTCGCCAAATTGTACAAATTGATTGCTTGGGTAACGTCCTCGTCCTCAAAATGCTGAACCATAAGACTCTTGCTCAAGTCTGATTTGAGCCTATTCTTTAATCGGTAGTAGGGATTCTTGTTGCCATCAGGGTAAAGTTTAGTGCATGTGGCATCTTCATCAAATCGTTCACGTTCTTTCTTTATAGAATCGAACAGTTCGATGTCTTTTCTAGGTCCTTTATTCGAAATACGAGAGGCGTAAATCTTGAAAAAACGAATCTCTTCCTTGTTGAGACCGAGAACCATTTGATTGAGAGTGTCCATTTTGAGTGCGTAAGAAATATTGAAATTATAAAACCATTTATAGAATCATCGAATTACATTTGAATAAATGATGTTGGAAATGAAGCGTATTCTTAAATCTATCGTGTTCGCAGCTGCTGCTTGCCTCTTGTCTTACCAGGCTCAATCTCAGACCTATGAGTTGAATATTGATAGTATTGTTGGAATTCCTGATACGATTCAGAACGGTCAGGAGGTGACTTTCTACATGGTGGTATCCATGAATAGCCCGTTGTTCTACCAAGGTGATATTTTCATTGAATTGGAATATGGTGGTCAATTATATGAAGTGGATACAAGCATGAATGCGAATGGGTTTCTAAGCCCAAATTCTCCAAATACAATTCAAGCCACACACATTTTTACAACTGATAATGACCTCAACATTGGCGATAACGTAGTTGTGGTTTGGCCACGTATTGGTGATGGTGTTGATCCAACACAGGTGGTTAACAATCCAGAGACTGTGGTTATTACCTTGGTAGAGCCCAATGGCATAGATGAAAACGCTCGTCCAACTCAAAGGAAGATGGTCTACCCTAATCCAGCGCAAACAACGATTCACTTCAGGGATGAGTTCCTGCTTGAAACTAACGAGGTAACTATTCATGATGCCTTTGGCCGAATAGTAAAAAAGACAAGTTCAGCGTCTAAAATTGATATCTCAGATTTACCCCGTGGTCTGTATTTTATCCGAGCAGAAATGGGAAGTGGAAATTTCTTTACCGATAAGCTGATTATTTCTCATTAAGCTATTTGCCACGGATTGAACACTTCTTGTACCTTTTGGTTTTTACCTTACTCAGCGTAAGTAGAATCAATGGAAAAACAGATAATTATAGGAGCTGGATTGGTAGGCTCGCTGCATGCGGTTTACCTAGCTAAACGAGGTGTTAGTGTTGAAGTTTACGAACGGAGACCCGACATGCGGAATACTAAGATGAGCGCTGGTCGGTCTATTAATCTCGCCATTTCACATCGTGGATTAAAGGCGCTTGACCGTGTTGGATTAAAGGAGAAAGTGCTGCAAATGGTTATTCCCATGCCAGGCCGGATGATTCATGACTTGGAAGGGAACACCAACTTTCAGCCTTACGGGAAAGAAGGCCAACAGATTAATTCCGTTCCGCGTGGTGGGCTAAACGCTTTACTGATGAACGAAGCGGAAAAAGCAGGTGTTAAAATTCATTTTGGAAAACGGTGTACAGCCATGGATTTAGATGCTGGCGAGGTCACATTTAAGGATGAGGTTTCTGGCGAGTTGCATACTGTTTTAGCTGATCATATTTATGGAACTGATGGTGCATTTAGTAAAGTGCGTCATAATTTAATGATGACCGACCAGTTCGATTATTCGCAATCTTATTTGGAGCACGGTTATAAGGAACTTTCCATTCCGCCTGGCGAAGATGGAGCCTTCCGTTTAGATAAGAACGCGTTGCATATATGGCCAAGAGGTGGCTACATGGTCATTGCATTGCCAAATTTGGATGGCAGTTTTACCGTTTCCCTTTTTCTTTCGTTCAAAGGAAAACACGCATTCGAAAACCTAAATACAGAGAAGGAAGTAGTTGATTTTTTCAATGAAGTGTTTCCTGATATTGTCCCACATATGCCCACTTTAGTGGATGATTTTTTTGCAAACCCAACTTCGTCTTTAGTTACCGTTCGATGTTTTCCGTGGCGGTATAAAGACAAGGCGCTGATTTTTGGCGATGCCTCTCACGCCATTGTACCGTTCTACGGACAAGGGATGGTTTCTGGCTTTGAAGATTGCTACGTATTTGACCAATTGGCCGATAAATTTTGGGATGATAAGGAAGAGCTTTTCAAACAATTTGAGGAAAGTCGAAAGCCAGATGCCGATGCTATTGCAGATTTAGCCCTGCGCAACTTCATTGAAATGCGCGATTCAGTTTCAGACCCAAAGTTCCTATTACGAAAGCAGATTGAGAAGGCGATAAATACAAAGCATCCCGAAAAGTGGGTCCCATTGTACAGTATGGTCACCTTCTCAGAACTCCGTTATTCCGAAGCCTTGGCGCGTGGAAAGGAGCAAGACAAGATTATGGAAGAGATTCTTTCTTGGGATGGAATTGAAGAAAATTGGGAACAGGCTGATGTTTTTGATAGGATTGAGCAATTAGCTTTAACGCATAGTTGGATTGGGTAATTTTACGTTAAAATTTAATAATGCCTAATCCTAAATACTGCAACAGCTTAATCAGCTATAGCCGCTTCAAAACACGAGAGGTGATGGTTGGTACTATTGGTATTGGAGGTAGCAATCCAATTCGGGTTCAATCCATGACTACTACCGATACGATGGATACGGAAGCTACCGTGGCTCAAAGTATTCGGATGATTGATGCTGGTTGCGAGCTGGTTAGAATTACGGCTCCAAGTAAGAAGGAAGCTGAAAACTTGGCCAATATTAAAGCAGGACTGGTAGCCAAAGGCTACAATACACCTATTTGCGCTGATATTCACTTTACTCCAAATGCAGCAGAGATTGCAGCCACAATTGTGGAAAAGGTTCGAGTGAATCCTGGAAATTATGCCGACAGGAAGAAGTTTGAGACGATTGATTATACCGATGAATCGTATGCAGCCGAACTGGTACGAATTCGCAAACGTTTTATTCCGCTGATTGAAATTTGCAAAAAGCATGGAACGGCAATGCGTATTGGCACAAATCACGGGTCACTTTCTGATAGAATATTAAGTCGCTATGGCGATACGCCACTTGGGATGGTGGAATCTGCCATGGAGTTCCTACGTATCTGCCGCGAGTTCGATTTCCATGAAATTGTGCTTTCCATGAAAGCAAGTAATACACAGGTAATGGTGCAGACCTATCGTTTGCTTGTTTCCACCATGATTGAAAATGGAATGGATTATCCACTTCATTTGGGTGTAACGGAAGCTGGCGAGGGTGAGGATGGTCGTATTAAATCTGCGGTTGGTATTGGAACTTTATTGGAAGATGGTTTGGGCGATACGGTTCGGGTTTCGCTAACCGAAGACCCAGAATTTGAGATTCCTGTTGCACGGGCATTGGTGGCGCGATATGAAAATCGTTCGTCAATTAAGGAGATAAAAACATACGATTCGTATCCAATTAATCCGTTTCAGTTTCATAAGCGAAATACAGATGAGATACTGAATATCGGTGGAGGTAATGTACCTCGGGTGGTAGCAGACCTTTCATCCAAAGATGAGATTGTACCTGCCAATTTGTTTGCTTTCGGATATAACTATTCAACGCAATTAGATAAGTGGAATCTGACGGATTTGGCTTGCGATTTCCTTTTCATTGGAGACAAGCAGCTTGGTTTTAATATTCCCGGAACGCTGGGCGTCATTCAAAATGCCGAAGCTTGGGATGGCACGAAGGATAGACATTATCCGCTGTTTGATGGGAATTCATTTTCAAGCAAATCATCCCATTCTGATGTATTGAACTTTGTACAGGTTGGAATTGAAAGTCTAACAGATGATTTTATCTCCATTTTGAAAAAGGATAAAACGATTGTTCTTGTTCTTAAATCAGATAATGAAAATGCTTTAGCAGAACTCCGAAGAGCAGTTGTGCTATTGATTGACTCCGAGTTGAAAATTCCGGTAATCATCAAACGCGACTATGAGGCGGATGAAAATGGGGTTCAGCTCTACGCTGCTACAGACCTTGGTGGATTGCTGGTTGATGGCCTAGGAGATGGTTGTTGGATAACGGGTTCTTACGTACCAAACAAGGTTTTGAATAGTACCTCTTTTGGTATTCTCCAAGCAGCACGTGCAAGAACATCAAAAACCGAATACATTTCTTGCCCAAGTTGTGGGCGAACGCTTTTCGATTTACAGGAAACAACAGCGAAGATTAGGAACCGAACAGATCACCTGAAAGGAGTGAAGATTGGCATAATGGGTTGCATTGTAAATGGCCCTGGAGAAATGGCTGATGCCGACTATGGATATGTTGGTACTGGGAAAGGGAAGATAACGCTCTATAAAGGTCAGGAAGTGGTGAGACGGAACATTGCTTCCGAAGGTGCTTTAGAAGCCTTAGAAGAGCTTATGAAGGAGCATGGAGATTGGGTAGAACGCCCAAATGTAGAGGCATAAAAAAGGAGCCAAACGGCTCCTTCCTTAAATTCATAACTAGTAAGCTATTATTTCTTGTTACGATCTTTCCATTCCTTTTTGGTAAGCTCTTCCCAGTCCGCAATCATTTCATCGAGGAACAGCTTTTTAGCTTCGTATTTAGACCCTCCAGTAATTTCTGACGCAGGAGTTTTTAACGGCTCAATTGCAGTCGCATACTCTTCAATTCTCAACTTAAGTTGTTCTGGACTTTCGCTAACTTTTTGGTCCACCGATTCAATTTGTTCGGGTTGCGTTTCAACAGCATTTTGTGCAAAAGCACCAGAGATTGAAAATATCCATCCAAGTGTTAGTAGTACAAGTAATTTCCTTTTCATTATTTCAGTTTTTCGATTTATAAAACACCGAACTCCACATCAGTGTGATGATCCAGTTCCCTTTTAATTTTACATCGTGTCAATCAGCTTCTCGCGCTCCCAAGATTTACCAGTGAGCTCTTCCCACCTAGCTTTTAGGCCATCTATTCTTTCTAGTTCGGCCTTATAATCGACTTTCTCATTGTCTTTATTGGCCTCCACTTTTTCAATGGTCATCTTAATTCTCGTTTTCAAAGCATCCGCCTCTTTCTGGATGTTTTCTTTCGAGCGCTCTTCGGTTTTGGTTACCGTTTCGGCTTTGTCCTGTGCCATTACATCAGCAGTTGATAAAGTAAAAGCAGCAATTGCGAGGGTTAAAAAAATCTTCTTCATGTCGTTTGTTATTTGATTATAAAAATAGAGATAAAAAAAAGAGCCGCACCAAACGGTACGGCTCTTCTCAAAATAGTTAAGGCTTATTAGTTAATCTGAATCTTGCGAGTAACTTTTCCTTCTACAGTATTAATCTGTAGTAGGTAAGTTCCTGAAGCAATATTCAAGTTCAACTCTTTACGGAAGTTTCCTTTCATGTTTACACCTTCTGTGTAAACATGACGACCGGCAACATCCATAATAGTAATCTGTGCATCAGCATCAACACCATTTACCTCAACCACAAACTGACCGTTTGATGGGTTAGGGTACATGCTCAAGTTAGACTCAAGTGTTTCTACAATTCCGACTGAGATATCAGTAACCTGAATACCCTCACAGTACTCAGAAGTACATCCGTTTTCGTCAGTTACTGTTAAGCATACTGTGTAAGGACCATCTGCAGTGAAAACATGTGTTGGACTAGCATCAGTAGATGTTGCACCTGCATCATCAAAGTCCCATGCCCAATCAGTAATCGTACTAGAGGTAGTACTTGCATCAGTAAAGTCTACAGAAAGACCAGTTGCAACGTATGTGAATGCAGCATCAACTGTGGTTTCAGTAAGTGTTATAGTTGCATCACCTTCTGCTCCACCATACCCGTCTAGCAGGACAAAATATGTATCTCCAGGTGTTAAACCACATAGATACAACTCACTATTTCCGAATGTAATGGCTCCAGCAAGATCATCATTCGCTCCGATCTGAACTTGTGTTCCAGAAGAAAAATCTTGGCAGCTTACGGCTTCGTAAACAGCCAATTGAGTATCAAAATCTGAGCCGTTAGCGCTCAAAATCATGTTACCTGAAGCAGGTGCTACAAATGTGAACCAAACACTGTTCTCAACATCTGTATCAAAACACCAACCATCATCTCCGTTACAACCATCGGTTGCCGCTGGTACGATTGGATCGGTTATATCAGCAGTTGCTGCAACGTTAGAGTAAGGTCCGTTAGCTCCCATCGCGAGAGCTTGAGGTGCACAAACGTCATCATTATCAGGACAAACAACTACTGTAAACGTTGCACCTG
>Ga0222650_1000498_pt1 | contig 30073 bp, 21 predicted proteins | sample AntAcemetagen367_FD_179820 | JGI IMG/M metagenome (GOLD analysis project Ga0222650, IMG submission 179820) | Saline water microbial communities from Ace Lake, Antarctica - #367 | ecosystem: Environmental > Aquatic > Non-marine Saline and Alkaline > Saline | place: Antarctica: Ace Lake... | reverse complement strand
GCCGAGCTTCCTTATATTCGGCGGCGATGTCGAAGCCTATGTCCACGGAGGGGTCGATGATCTTGAAGCCGACGTATTGGAGGCAGAGCAGGTGCAGGCCGGAGAAGTTGCCGGGTAGTGAGCGCAGGGTGTATTTGCCAGAGGGGTCGTTTACTGACAGCCCTTTGGTGCCGAGCATTCCGATCTCAAGGGAGATGCGTTGAACTTCAGCTTTAGGCATACCGTCAAACATTTGGAGTGCCTCGCCACAGTAGGTGACAGCCTCGTGATTAAAGTCACCGCCGGCTTTGCGGAAGTTCGAGGTCGTAATCCGGTTGCGCCCTAGCTCCGCCTTCTCGCTGAGCTGGCTGCCGGGAGCGAGCGACATGACTTGCTGGTAGGCGATATCCGCCTCTGCCGTTTCCCCGGACCGTTCCAGGTTCATTGCGAGGTTGAGCCATGCCTCGGCGTCAGAGGGGAGTAGCACTACGGCCGCCTTTAGATGCTCTCTGGCCTCATTGAGCCTCCCAGTCTGCGAGAGCGCCGCTCCGAGGTTTTTTCGGGCCAGCCCGTCCTGTGGGTCTCGTTTCACGACTTCATTGAATGCCTTGATGGCCTCGTCCCACCGGCTGGCGCGCGCTCGCGCTACACCTAGGGCCACCCATGCCCCAGGATAGTCTGTATCCAAGATAATGAGCCGCTCCAACATCTTTAGAGCCTCGTCGGTTTCGCCACGGTCGCCTAGCGCCATACCCAGGTTGAAGAGCGCTACCGAGTCGTTTGAATTGCGCTCTAAGGCCCGTTGTAGAATGCGAATGCCCTTGTCGAAGTTACCTTGTTCGAGATGGTTGCTGCCTTGCTCTGTCAGTGACTGTGCCTCGCTCGACTCCTTCCAACGGATAGTGACCCGGTCAGCCGTGACTGCGATTTGCGCGGCTCCTCCCTGACCGGTGAACTGCGCGGCAAGGTGTGCTTGAACGGCATCTAAAAAAGCATCGCCTTGCAACTCTCGCTGGTCCGCTGGGAGTTGCTCGCGATCGAACTCCGAGAGTAGGAACTGAATGTCATGCGGAGTTTCCGACATCACTCAATGGAGTAGGAATTGAAATGATACGCGCATGTCAAACCCAAGGTGGTCGCCCAGCGATCGACCAGCAAGCGGTCGTTCGCCGGGTCATCCGGGACGTCGTCAAGGATGGCCTGTAACTCGGCGGCTTTGCCTTGGTAGCCCATCGCCGCGAACGGGATTACGAAACGGGGTTCCTTCAGCTTGGCAGCCCAGACTGTCGCGTATAATGCGTTCATTGTCGTGTTTGTGTCCACCAAGGGCTTTGGAAACTTTTGCCGAATTTCGGGTGAGAGGGCTCGCTCGTTTTCTGCCAGTTGCGAGCGGATCTCTGTTTCCTGTTGCTGCTTAAGTTTTGGGAGGTTCTCCGAGATCCAGCTTTCCACCCGGAATCCGATTGAGCAGCTACGCACCTGGATGATGATCTGGCCAATCATGGACCTTGCAAAAGCATCGGAGAATTCGCCAAGTCCCATCGCCTTGATCCCTACGTCCTGCTCGGCGGGGGACCCTGCGATTTCCCAGCGGTCAGCGGCAGGGCACGTGAAGGTCCGGACCAGAAACATTAACTGGCTCGCCACCAGGTAGTCGAGTGACGGCGATCCCGGCTTGAAGCGTATCATGTGAGCAGGTGCGCCACCTCGTGCCGGGGTGACCGTGGCGCGTAACTTCATTCCTGGCTCCTCCGCCACATGCACAGGCCGTGCAGAGAGGTTTTCTACCTGTTCGATCAGTTGCTGGACTTCGGGGGCAAAGGGCATGAATTCAGAATGGTCGATGAAAGAGATGCGGCGTGGAAACCCGCCGCCGGAGGCTGACATCCTGCTCCCTCGCACGCAAGCGCTCCCTACCTCCGAAGCGGCACAAGTTCAGCTTTAGAATGTCTGGTCAAGCGGACTCCGGTATTCAAACCTCTAAGCCCAGAAGCAATCGTCAATTCGATCCGCCCCACAAAAAGCCATGCCCAGAGAAAATGATGCCGTCGTTGTAGTCTTCAGCAAGATGCAAGTGCGCCAGCGCAAGCTTACTCACTTCCTGAAGCAGTTTGGCCCCGGCGCCCTACCTGAAGGACCGGAACTCGCTGCGATGATGGGCACCTTCCAGTTTCTCATCGAGGGCTGGGATGATGACCCGCAGGAACTCTATGCCATCCCGGAAATCCGGAAGTTCTATCAACACTTCCACCGTGTCTGGCCCTATTGGTTCTTCTTTTGTGAACTCGATACTAAGACACTCACGCTAATGGCCCTCTGCTTGCTGCCGAACCTCAATGGCTTCAAACGTCTCGGTAATCCGAGCGCAGCTGTGTCATACGATCCATTGGACCTCATCCCCTTTATTCAAAAGAACTTTGTCCCACTCAATATTATGATGGAACGTGCCGGGATGAGTGAGATGGAGATCTACAATCGGACGCGGGATATCTTCCGCTACTTCAAGCTGCCGTATGATGCACCACCGCCTGAGGAGTGAGGGCCATCATTCCAGTTCAGGTTTTCGTTTGTTTATACTCCTTAGAACTCGATTATCACGCCCGATCCGAATGTCAGTCAGGCCACCTCACAGGCTGTTTTGGTAATCTTCTTCTGGTTGGTTTTTCAGGTTAGTCATCACGAACCTTCTTCCGAGGAGGGCTTGGTAAAGATAGGAGTATTAAAAAGATTTGGCTGACTCTATTCTGATTACATTGGACCAACCGATGGCCTCGGTAAATCCGAGTATCCTGGCTTGGACGCTTTTGAGTTCTCCAAGTGTGTGAATAATTTTTAGAGGAAAAAGAAAGGGTTTCGAGTGGGGAGGAATCGTCGAGAACTCTTAAGCCTGAGTAACGCCAACTCGAAGGGACAGGTCAAATGTGGTTGGAGATCGCAGGTAATATTTCTTGCTTCAATAGACTCATGTGGATGACTCTCTAGCGGATCTGAAAATGACGGCTTATGTTTCGGACCTAGTCTGATAGGCTGATTCCTTCCCTCGACGATGCAATGCCTTTAATGTTAGAGGCTTACTTAAAAATTCACCTATGGCAAATTGGACGAGCATCTCTGAATCTGAGTTTCCCTGGGAGCGTGATGCCTTTCTCTATGTGAAGAATGCCTTGCCTTCATCTTCACCGATTCAAGCGTGGTCGAATTTCGAGTTTATGGCGGAAGGTGGAGCCATCTATGAGGTGGATTTACTCGTCGTGGGCCCTTGGGGCGCGTTTCTCGTCGAAATCAAAAGTATCCCTGGGGTTGTGTCCAGCCAGTCAGGGAGTTGGGTCTGGCGGGATGGTACCACCTACAAGACGAGAGATAATCCGCTACCTCTCACCAATCGTAAGTGTAAGGCTCTAAAATCTTTATTAGAACGGCATTCTTCCTTCAAGAAAGGGAAGGCGCAGGTTCCATTTATCGAACCTCTGATTTTTTGTTCAGATGAGAATAATGTTCTAAATTTCCAAGGGTCACAGGCAAATGGTGTGTGTTTAAGGGATCGGGACGATGGTTCTGTTCCCGGGATCCTGGGGGCGATTGCGCGTCGTGAGGCTCCCGGACTTCGAAACTACTCGCGGCCTCCTATCACCAAGGATCAGATCAGAGCTTTCATTTCCGGAGTGGAGGATGTCAGTCTAAATCCTGTGCAAAAGGTCCGGAAGGCAGGCGACTACGTTCTTGATCGGCTATACCACGATAGTTCCCTCGGAACTTATCAGGAATGGTTAGGGCATCACGTTCGTATCAAATCCGGGCCACGCTTAATCCGTGTTTATCTGGAAGGACTCCAGAGTGAAACTGAGCGCTCGACGTTGCGTCGTGCCGCTGAGCGAGAATTCCAAATCCTTGAGCGCATGGAGCACCCGGGGGTCTTGCGCGTCGATACTCTCACGGAGACTGAGTCCGGCCCTGCCTTGGTTTTCCGTTGGCAGGAAGGAGCCCAACGTTTGGATCACTATCTGGCAGGCCTGTCGCAGCCTCTTGCTGCCGATGTCGCCCTGGAAATCCTGCGCCAGATCACCGAGGCTATCGCTTACGCGCATCGGAAGAAAGTCATCCACCGTGGTCTATGTCCTCAGGCAATCATCGTTATCCCGGGTGAGCCGGAGGCTGTTCCAACGGTGCAAATTTCCAGTTGGAATCTGGGGTTTATTGACGGCGGGACTTCCTCGGGGGCGACTCGCACGCGATTCTCCAGCTCTCTCCATGCTGGCCAATTTGTCGAGGACGAAGCCACCGTCTTCTTTGCGCCGGAAGCTGTCTCAGGCCAAAATATCGAAGGCGAAGAGCTTGATTCTTTTTCGCTCGGGGCTCTTGCCTATTATCTTTTTAGCGGGAAACCACCCGCAGACTCGGTGCTCGATCTTGACCAGAAGCTCCGGCAGAAAAGCTACCTCGATCTCTGCTCCGTGCAGAATGGTGTCGTCCCCACCTTAGCTGACCTGATCCAATATACGGCCTGCTCAGATCGCTCGCTCCGTTATAGTCCGGAAGAGATTCTCGAAAAAATCGAAAGGATATGGGATGACATGACCTCCCCTGACCGGGCCGAAGTTGTCGATCCACGGACCGCAAAATCGGGTGATCTTTTGGATCACGGATTCCAAGTGATCAGGGGGCTCGGCACGGGTTCCTGTTCGAAGGTGTTGTTGGTTGAATTACCCAATGGTGAACAGCAGGTTCTGAAGGTTGCCTCCAAGCAGGAATATAGCAGCCGTTTGCAGCGTGAGTTTGAGACCATCCAGAAAATCAGGCACCCGAATGTCATTCGCGTTTTCGAGTCCCTTACATTCGATGGGCTTGTCGGTTTCACGATGGAACCGGCTTTCTCGACCAAGAAAACGGATAGCGCCGAAAGCCGTGAGTCATCTCTCGCCCGCCGTCTTAAGGAAGATGGCCCGCTTGATCTTGCCCTGCTCCAGCGCTTTGGAGTCGAGTTGCTTCAGACAATCGACGAGCTGGAGCGACTCGGCATTATCCACCGCGACATTAAGCCGGACAATCTCGGAATCCGTTCGGTGAAGAAGGGGCCGCTTCAGCTGGTCCTGTTCGACTTTTCTCTTACCAATAGTTCTGCCGAAGACATTCGACTCGGGACGCCGCCCTACTTGGATCCCTTTCTTAGTCTTAGAAAGATCCCTCGCTGGGACCATCATGCGGAACGCTTTGGTGCCGCGATGACCTTGCATGAAATGGCCTGTGGTTCCGGGGTGTTTCCATTTTGGGGCGATGGGGGGAGTGCTCCCCATTTGATCGATGCAGAGGTAAGCATGCGTTCGGAGTTGTTCCCCGAGTCTCTCCGCGAGCGTCTCGTCGTTTTTTTCTGCAAAGCCCTCGCTCGCCAAGTGAAGGACCGCTTCGACAATACTGAGGAAATGGTGACTGCTTGGCGTCACATCTTCGAGAAGATTGATCAACCTTCCCTGATTGCTACCACCAGTTCTGAGGATGATAAATCGAGTGATCGTCCGTCGTTCACAGAGTTTTTAAAGACGGCCACGCCGGATATGCAACTGGTCCTGCTTGGTCTTAGTCCTCGCCTTATCAATGTGCTCGACCGACTTGAGGTCGTTACCATCGCCGATCTTTTGCGTTATCCCATCGGCCGCATTAAGCGGATGCGTGGAGTGGGCTACAAGACCAGCCAGGAAGCGGTCGAACTCTACCAACAACTTCACGAGCGTTTCCCGGACCTTGAGTCCATGGAGCGTGTTGAAGAGGCCGCTAAAGATGCCAAGAATAATTCGACCGAACCTGAGCACGCGAGTGTCGATCTGATTGCCCGCCAAATCATCGTGGCAGCTGGCAAGCAGGAGAGTAGCGAGCGCGAGATTCAGGAACGATTTCTCGGTTGGAAAACTCTCGAAGGTGATCCCGCTGCTCTCCGTTGGTTGAGTCAGTCTGACTTGGGGAGCGAGGTGGATGTGACCCGGGCTCGAGTTGGGCAGGTCATCACTGGAGCACGAACCAAATGGCTCAAAAACCCTTCCGTGACCAAGCTGCGAGAGGCCATCCACGCCACGCTTCTCTCACAAGGTGGTGTCACGACACACATAGAGCTGATTCGGCTGAATCTACTTCTGCGTGGTTCCACGCTTTCAGAACCGGACTCACTCAAGATGGCTTCCATTGCGACCCGAGTCGCGGTCGAATCGGAGCGCTTGTTGCAGAATCCACGCTTCATCGAATCGCGTCGTCAGGGCGTGCTCTTCATCTCCGTTGATCCTGCATATATCGATTTTGCCCAACAGCTTGGAAAGGCGGGCGAAGATCTGGCCTCGCGAGACCCCTTGCCGACGGCCTCACGTGTCCTTGAAACACTTGCCGTGATTAGTTTCCCAGAAACCGGGGTTGAGAATGTGCGCCCGCCAGACCAAGCGAGACGAGCCCATCTCGCCGCCGCAGTGAGCGGTAAGGTCTGCGTCAATAGTCGTCTGGAGCTTTACCCTCCAGGCCTCTCCGCTGAGAGGGCCTTAGCTCTCTCTCGGAGTGCTCTTTTTGGAGTCCGTCAGCTCACTGTGGAGGAGATTTGCAGTCGAGTGGGGAGTCGTTATCCGGAGGCACATCCCTTGCCCGGTCGTCCCGAGCTGGATCGCCTTTTGAATCAAGTCGGTTTTCCTCTGCTTTGGGATGATGGTGTCGGAGCCTACCAGTCCCGGCACGTTGCTTTCAGCACCGGGACCTCCTTTACCATCGGGTCAAGGCTCCGAACCATCGATCAGCCTGCGGCGGGTCAACCCATCAGCGAAGAGGTCGCGGAAGCTCAACGGCTCGAGGAGAAGCTGACCCGAGCTAAGGAACAAGGATCCTACCTCGTGCTCACGATCGATCCGAAGTATTTGGACGCTGCTGCTGATCAGCTCCAGCGCATCGGAGCCAAACGTCTCAGTGCCAATGAACTCTTCTTGGCCGCCATGAAGGACAAGGCTTCAGAATTAGGCGTCCCGTGGGAGGTCGTTCTGGAGGCCGATGCCATGGACCAAAAAAGCGCTGATTGGGGTCGCCTTCAAGAACTCGTCCGGCGTGCCATGCCCAAGGTATTGGAAACCCTTCGTAACTCCAATGACGACATCTTACTTACCGATGCGGGTCTCTTTGCGCGTTACGGCAAGATGAATGAGATCGATGCCCTGCGTAACGACACCGGCACCCAGTCTGGTCCGCATTCGCTTTGGTTGCTGGTTCCGGGACATGGTGCTGCTTCTGCTCCTACGCTCTGTGGTGAGGCCGTCCCGATGACCAACGAAGCCCAGTTCGAAGAACTCACCCCGCAGTGGGCGAGAAACTTTCATCGGGGAGGCGTGGCGTGAAACGTCTCGATCTTCCGGATTTGCCGCTCAAAGACGCGAAAGTCAGACGTTTTTTGGAAATAGGATCGATTTTCATTGTGTAACATAAAGTGTAACGTTCATACAATAGCTCGTCATGTCCTCCGTCAAAAGAACCCTCCCGGCTCTCGAATTCAGTAAGTCACCGCTGATTGTCGCGCTGGCTCAGATTCGCATGACGCCCATCCTGAGCTTGGAGACCTACATCCCCAAACTACAGGATTTGCTAAGAGCCAGTGATTTCCCCAGACTCATCACGCGGAAAACCAAAATGACCAGGCACGATGCCATGGGCAAGGTAGAGGTCGTAGATTCCACCGATTGGGTGTTTTCCGACAAAGCCGGGCATTTCTCGCTCGTCGTTGGGGAGCAAAGCCTGGCTCTCGTCACCAGCGCGTATACGACCTATGAGGAATTTGCTGAACGGATGGAGGCGAGCCTGGGGCTCGTCCATGACGTGGTGAAGATCAGCGGCATTGAGCGGCTGGGGTTGCGCTATGTGGATTTGATCGAACCGAGCGATGATAAGCCGCTCTCCTATTTTCTTGATCCGTGCGTACTGGGGCTGTCGTTGGAGGAACTGGGAACTAAGATCACTAGCTTCTCGCAGACCGTTATCGAGACATCAGCCAATCGGAAACTGGCCCTCCGGATGACCGAACGCCCGGGCGGCTTGGTGATCCCTCCCGATCTCCTCTCACTGCAACTCAAGCTGCGCAAACCCAATGCGCTGAACCAACCATTTGGGATCCTCGATCTCGATCACTTCGCAGAATACCCCGAACCGGATGATTACGATACTGCTACCGTGATTGAAAACCTCTGTGAACTGCATGATGCGGTGGATCGAGCATTCCGCAAAGCCACGACCGACAACGCTAAACTTGATTGGAAATAAGCCATGATTCCCGTAGATATAAATTATTTAGAAAATCAGCAGAACGATCCTGCCATGTGGGGGCAATTTGGTTTGCTAGCCTCACCTCCAGCCATCGTTCAGACTGTCGAAGATTCATGGGATCTCCGTGATCTGAATGAAGTCTACCGGTATGAGCTCGAAATCACTTTTGAGGAGGAGAATATAGACACTCAGGTGGCGCATTACGTTTCGGAAAACGGCGAGGTTGTTGCAGTCGCCCAGGACACTGCCGATCTGGCGAATGGAAACCCTCTGCCAGAAAAATTAGACACGATCAAAACGCGCTTGGGCATCGGAATGAAGCATCTCGCCGCCGCACTGGGTGTCGAGCGCCCTACCGTCTACGCATGGACAAAGGGCGAACGACAGCCCCAGCCGAAGCGCTGGGAGCGCATTCACTCCTTGTTGGAATTGGCGGACTACTGGCAGGAGCTTTCCCGGCACCCTCTCAGTAGGCGCATCTTTGTTCCCATGGAATCGGGACAATCAGCGATGGATCTCCTTTCTGCTGAAGCTCTGGATGTCCCCTTGATCAGGGAGGTGCTCACGAGCTTGGCGACTGATGAGAACGACCGGTCCGCCCGCCTGAGGGAAAAAGCCGTTGCCATGCGAGAGAGGATGAAAGCGAAGGGAGCGAAGCCGCTGCCGGACGAAGTCGTGGAGCAATCCATGAGAAACCTCAGCGACTGGTGATCTTCGTTCTCTCTTTGAAATGACGACCGGGCAGCAAGTGAAAGACAATGGATGGCGGCAGGGGAGTTTCCTGCCGTCCGTCATGGCGCTTTCCCTGGCCGCCGAACATGGCTGCGAAGACGCCACCCACGCGGTGGTGATCTCCCAGGATTGCGATGTCACCCACCCGGAATTACAAGCAGAGCCATTCGTGGAGATCCTTTTTGTGCAAGCGGTGGACGCCACTAATCCGGGACTCACTGATGGAAAGAGCTCGAGGTTTCTCCACCTCGAAGCTGTCCGGGATGCCGCCGTGCAGGGATTCGCGGCACTGGCTTGGAATAAAGCCCGCATCGATAGGGAGTCGCTGGCCGTAGAGTTGCCTGACCCTGCCATCTCCATACCTTCGGGGACCTTGAGGGGGATGGTCCGCTGGATCGGGGACCGATACACTCGGACCGGTTTCCCTGATGAGTTTGTGATGCGGACGAGGAGCATCGAAAAGCTGTTGATCAAGCTGATGAAAAGAGAAGGATCCGCTTTCTGGCGGATCTTGGTGAGTCTGGATTCTTTCGATGAGCTGCCGTCCGATTCGGAATATGCGATGGATTGCGTCTGCGTTGTGCTGCCGGAATTCTGGGATGATCCTGCCACTCAGAAACAGGCAAGGACTGCCGGCGACGCGCTTAAAGTGCTGCTTGGAAAGTGTGAAGGTATCCAACTCGACGAGTTCGAAGTGAATACCAGCGATGAGTTACCCCTGAGCTATCTGCATCACTATCGCCCTTGGGACGTGTTTAACTACCTCACTCACAGGGATCTCCTGAGAGGTGACGCCGATCATGCTAGCCCCACGTCCCAGCCATGAGCGAGAGGCCGAATTACCCGGTGGCAATCCCTCCCCAAATGACATCCAGCTCTCTTCCAGGGCAATATGCGGGCGGCTCAATGAAACCACACCAGATACATTCTCCGCAACCTCCGCTCCTATTCTGTTCAATCTCTTCCCTTTAACTGATCACCTCCCATGCCCATCCACGCCACCCATCTCCTTACTGATCTCAAAAAATGGGTCACTCGCTTTGAAGAGGATCTGCGCCAGCAGTGTCAGGAGGTTCCCGAGTTGGAGGCCCGGCTGACGGGGCAGTATAACGAAGCGAAGGAGGCTGGGAGGACTGCTTTCTCTTACGAGGTTTGGCGGGAAGGGGAGTTGACGCAGTCTGCTGTCGGTTGGGTGTTGAGTTGTGTCTTTGTGCGCTTTCTTGAGGATAATGAACTCTTGGAGCGGAGCTTCCTTTCCGGGGTGGGGGAGGACCGGGAGATTGCGGATGAGACCCGCTTGGCGTGGTTCCGTGAGCACCGAGCGGCCTCGGATAATGATTACTTGGCCCACGTGATGGGCGAGGTGGGGAAGCTGCCGGGGATGGCGGATCTGATGGATGCTCGGCACAATGCGCTTTGGAATGCCTCGATCTCGCCGGATGGGGCGAAGGAGTTCATCGAGTTCTGGCGGCGCATTGATCCCGACACCGGGAAGATGGCTCACGAGTTTACCGATCCCGACTGGGACACCCGCTTCCTCGGCGACCTTTACCAAGACCTCTCCGAGGCCGCTCGGAAGAAGTTTGCCCTGCTCCAGACGCCTGACTTCGTCGAGGAGTTCATTCTTGATCGCACCCTTGATCCGGCCATCAACACCTTCGGGCTGAAGGCCGTGCGCATGATCGATCCCACTTGCGGCTCCGGTCACTTTCTGCTCGGTGGCTTTCGGCGCTTGTTTGCGCTGTGGGAAAAGGAACGCCCGGACCTCAGCGAAAAGGAACGCGCGGTGCTCGCGCTGGCCGGCGTTTACGGAGTGGACATCAATCCCTTCGCCACCGCCATCGCTCGCTTCCGGTTGCTTCTCGCGGCCTGGCGCACTTGCGGTGTGCTCCAACTCCGCAGCGCCCCTGACTTCAAGGTGAACCTGGCCACCGGTGACTCTCTGCTGCACGGTGCGCGCTTCGATGCGCAGGGGAAACCCTACATCGTCCAGCGGCAGGACCTGCTCAGCGGCAGCGACGAGGTGGTCTTCAAGGACGAAACAGCCCACCACTTCGAGATCGAGGACGCCAAGGAACTCCACCGCATCCTCGGTCAGCAATACCACGCCGTCGTTGGCAACCCGCCCTACATCACAGTCAAGGACAAGGCGCTCAACGAGCTTTATCGGAAGCGCTACGACTCCTGCCACCGGCAATACTCGCTCTCCGTGCCCTTCATGGAGCGCTTCTTCGACCTCGCACTCACGGACACCGGCGATGGCCGTGCCCCCGCCGGCTTTACCGGTCAGATCACCGCCAATTCTTTTATGAAAAGAGAGTTCGGCAAGAAGCTCATCGAGGAGCACATCCCGCGCTGGGATCTTACGCATATCATTGATTCCGATAAGGCATTCATCCCAGGGCACGCAACACCTACTGTGATTCTCTTCGGGCGGAATTGGTCGCCACGCTCTGAAAAAATCCGCACTATTGTTGGTCTGAAAAAAGAAATCCCTGCGCCCGCTGTTCCGAGCGAGGGCATGGCATGGAACGCTATAACCGAACTAATCGACCAGCCAGGAGCGGCTTCAGATTTCGTCGAAGTTGATGATGGTATTAGATCAAGATTCTCAAGGCATCCTTGGAACATTGGAGCAGGAGCCGAGGGAGCGCTATTGGATCATCTGAACGGTTCCGGGAGATCACTGGCATCCGCGATCAATCTTCCCATCGGACGTGCGGTCAGAGTTGCTGAAGAGGAGGTTTTCTTACGAGCCCAATCGGAACCAGGTTTCCACTCAAGCAGAGCAGAGTTTCGGGAATATCTTGAGGGGGATAACGTCAGAGACTGGGGTTCCAGCGACTGCCCTTTGATTTGGTATCCATACCCTACGGATCGGGCTAAGGATTCCCACTTTATCCAACGCCTTTGGAATCACCGAAGATTTCTGGCGATGCGAACGACGTTCCAAGGGGTAATGGCAGACGCAGGAAGGGAATGGTATGAATATCAACAACACACTCGCTCAGCCTACGAAGGGAAGTTTGCAATAGCCTTCGCGGAAGTAGCAACCCACAACAATTTTTCGATAAATTCGAGAGAACGTGTGTTTAAGCAGTCCGCTCCTGTTATCAAGCTCGATGGAAACTGTGATCTTTCCGACCACTTAAATCTCACTGGTTTTTTAAACAGCTCGACAGGATGCTATTGGCTTCGCCGAAGCTGCCATGACAAAGGGGCTGGCGGGATTGGAGGCGGGATTGCGGCCCAATTATGGGAGCACCGTATGCAGATTGCAGGATCTCGACTGCAAATGTTTCCCCTGCCGCGTGCTTCTGCATTAACCCTCGCCAGCGAACTCGACCGCCTCGTTCGCGAGTTATCCTCTCATTCCCCGGGCGCGCTCGCCGCCCGCGATGCCTTTAGCGTCGACACCATGGCTGAAGCCGAGCAGGCCGCTGCGAACCTCCACGCCCGCATGGTCTCCCTTCAGGAGGAACTCGACTGGCAATGCTACCGCCACTACGACTTGATCGACGTCGGCGACAACCTCGAATGGCCAGAAGACCGCCTCGACGCACTGCCGGCCCTGACCCTCGGCGAACGCGCCTTTGAGATCTGCATGGCGCGGCAGATGACGGCTGGCGAATTGGAGACAGCTTGGTTCGAGCGCCACAAGCACGCCGGCTCGAAACCCATCACCGAGCTGCCCGCCCATTGGCCGGACGACTATTGCGCCCTCGTCGAGCGCCGCCTCGCCTTCATCGAGGAGAACAAGAATATCAACCTCATCGAGCGACCCGAATACAAGCGCCGCTGGAACACCGAGCCCTGGGCGAAGCGCCAGCAGGCGGCTTTAGAAAAATGGCTACTCACCCGCCTGGAAACATATTTCTACGACGCCGATCGTATGGTCAGCGGCGAGGACGATGCTGCTACCGCCACTAAGCTCGCGCACATCCGACTACTGCGGCCCCGCTTTGCCGGTGGCAGTGAGCCGAGACTCGTCAGCGTCCGCCAGCTTTCACAGATCGCGAAGGAAGACAGCCAGTGGATGGAAGCCGCCACCGTCTTTGCGGGTCGCGAAGATTTTGAGGTTCCCAAGTTAGTCGAAAAGCTGGTCATCGCTCAGAGCGTACCCGCGCTCCCGGCCCAACGCTACAAAGCCTCCGGGTTGCGCTGCCGCATCGAGTGGGAAAAGACCTGGAAGATGCAGCGTGCGGAAGACGAAGTCGAAGAAGAGATCAGGAGCCAAAATCCCGAGGCCACGGAGGATGTCTTGAAGACAAAGATCCGCAAAGCGCAGCTTGAAAAGGTGGGGGAGATCCCGGTGCCACCGAAGTATAAATCGAGCGATTTTCTCAAGGGGCCCTTTTGGAAACTGCGCGGCAAGCTGGATGTCCCCAAGGAACGCTGGATCGTCTATCCGGGAATGGAAGGCGGTCACGACGCCTCCCCGGTCATTGCCTGGGCAGGCTGGGACCACGCCCAACAGGCCGAGGCCCTCACTGAATTCTACCAAATGGCCAAGGACACCTGGGCCTGGACACCCGAACGCCTCGCCCCGCTCCTCGCCGCCCTCAAGGAACTCCTCCCCTGGCTCCACCAGTGGCACAATGCCCTGGACCCCGAATTCGGAGACCGCCCCTCCACCACCTACCAGCAATTCTACGACACCGAACGCCAAACCCTCCGCCTGTCCGATGAGGAGATCGAGGTGATTAGGATGGGGGGGAATAGTTAAAAAGATCAATCAGCACTTGATTCTGATGAAAAACAAGATTAAGGATCAATCAGCACTTGTCAGCGGTGCCGCCTCGAAATGAATCAGCCAGAACCGAGACGGGCTTCAGAGACAAAGCGTGCGGAAGTGCTCCAGGCTCTCAAAAATGAAGACTACTTTATTTATTCCGATGGCATGAGCTTCCTTGAAGAAGTCGGCTTTGATCCGGCAGAGTTCATAGTAGGGCATCTTATCGACTACCTAAAAGCTGGCAAAGCCCTCTACTTGCTACCTGAAAATCCAGCGAAATGCCAATGCTGCCTAAGATACGAAGATAACCTAGTGATTCACGCGAAGCTGGCTCCGAAAACCAAGTCAAATGGATCCTTCGTGTGCCTTGGCTTCCACAGACACAACACCGGCCACGCGCCACTACCTGAGTAAACCATGAAAATTCCTGAAAACTGCCTCGAATGCGACGAAGGATGCTACCAAATCGTCGCAAAACCATACGAAAGCCGCGGGCAAGACGGCAACGTGGTCGCCGTCCCAAACGTGAAGTTCCTCGTCTGCACGGACTGCGGGGAAGAATTGATCCCTGCGGAAAGCGTGCGCTATATCAGTCGCTTCGTAGCAGAGGCGAACGATCAGATAACCAAGGAAGAACTCTACGCAATGTTGGATGCAACTGGCCTATCTCAAAAGGATTTTGCCGAGGCGATAGGGCTGGGAGAGAAGACAGTCCACCGTTGGCTCAAGGGGACTCAGGTGGTATCGCGCTCAATGGGATACTATCTCCGCGCGATGAAAAAATTTCCCGATGTGTTTGATTGGATCAAGGCGCGAGACTGGCGCAAACCTGCTCCAGCTGTGATCCGAGTATCCACAAGTGGTTCTGTGCAAACGACACCATTTACGGCATTGGCAAGACGATCCACTGCCGCGAATCCTCGTTTCCTCGCCGGAACCCGGGGTAATCCGGCGCGCACCCTGATGCTCAAGGCTGTCCACTATCAATAATTTAACGAAAAAGTATGCAGACGTTCTGGAATACATTTTACTCCTACAAGGGCGGGGTTGGTCGCTCGATGGCGCTTGCTAATGTGGCTGCCACATTAGCTCAAAACGGTCGCCGAGTCCTAATGATTGATTTCGATCTGGAGGCTCCTGGACTCGACAGCTTTGATGAGTTCGCGGTGCCCAAGGGTCGAACTGGCGTGGTCGAATACGTCTGTCACTATCTGGAGACCGGCCAAGTAGCACCGATCAAGGACTTTGTTCACGAGATCCAACCTGTAAACGTGTCTGATCCGGCTAAGCCGAAGGTGCAGCATCTCGAAGGCAAGCTTTGGCTGATGACCAGCGGGGCAAAGGACGACGCTTACAATCGTAAACGACTCTCCATCAACTGGGCCGATCTTTACGATAATCGTTCGGGGGCGGAATTTATCGAAAATTTCAAGGCCGAAATTGAGGATACTTACCGACCAGATTATGTGCTGATTGATTCGCGTACAGGTCTGACTGATGTTGGCGGCGTATGCACTCTGCACCTGCCAGACTTGGTCGTATTACTTTTCTCTCTTAACGAGCAAAATCTACAAGGAATCTCCAGCGTAGCGCGGGTGCTGCGCGATTCCGAAAAATTTCCCCAACTTTTACCGGTGGCGACTCCCGTGCCGACTCTGGGTGGTAGTGGAGGTGATCTTGTAGAAAAGCGCCTCGACCGAGCCAAGGAACTGTTGGGTGTCAAGGTGGGACACAAACTGCCCTATTCATCCTTGGTCGCACTCAAAGAGCGGATCTTGGTGTGGGATGAACCACGCCACACTATGCTCGCCCATAAATACGGTGAATTAGCTAAAGCTCTTCGCGATGCGAATCCTGGCGGTTTGGATTTCCTCCAGCGGGAATTGAATGATGCATTGGAAGGATTCGAACTTGAGCGTGCCGAAGAGATTGGCCAAGTTCTGAAAGAACACTATCCAGACCGAGCCGATTCATGGTTGGCGATGGCTGATCTAGCCAAAAGCAGGGGCGAACCAGCGGCAATGGTTGAAGCTCTGTTTAGGGCTCTAAAAATCTCGCCCGCTCACGCTCTAGCGTATCGTAGAATCGAACCGCTTCTCAGAAGTCAAAAACGCTATCCGGAATTGCTCGAGGTGTTGAACCACAGAATCGAATCAGCTGAATCGTTCAGTGCGCCCCCCCCGTTCGAAGACCGGGCAGAACTGTTGATGAAGCTAGGCGAACCAAGTGGTGCACTTGTTGATTATAAAAAGTCGTATGAAGTGGAAAGTGACGAAGATGAACCGATGTCACTTGTGTCCCTATTCAATTTAGCGGAAGCTGGGCGCCGCTCGACCGGCACGGTGGATCGTGAGATATGGAAGAAGGTGATTAAAGGCTTCGAAGGGGCCTCCGCAGGGGTCAGCTCCATGCCAGCAGCCGGTCGTGCGAACCAAACCCAAGCGATGCACATTGCGTATGCATGTGTCGGCAAGGTGGAAAAATCGGCGATTCTGCTAGACGAAACCCGCAAAGTCCTCCAGCAGGCCTCGGCCCAAGAACGTGTTTTCTGTGTGGCGGACTACGACGATCTTCCGTTAAAAGACTTTCTGCGCCGCAATGGCGAAATGCAGGATGCCCTTGCCCGCGGTGAACTGTGGGACGGAATGAAATTGGGCTGACCAAACGCTATGGGCTACGAGATCGACAGAACCGAACCGTCGCCAAAATTTCTCCATGCTCGACAAGTGGCGGGAGTCACCCTGCAAGAGCAGTTCAAAAAATTGGGTGGAAAGATAGAGGAGGCGAAGGATTTCCGCTGGGTGAAGGCCGAGCTGATATGGCCGTCCTTCGACCACCTGACCTTCGCCCACGGCAACCGGGTATTCTCCGTGCTGGTGGATGTGGTGGAGGCCGGGCGTTCCAGCATCACCCGGCAAAAGAAATCTGGAACCCTGAGTGTGCGGAGGTGACCGGAATATTGAGACGATGGATTGAGAAAGAGGAACTGCTTGTCGGGACTCGGGTAGAGAAAATGAGGCTACAGGAGCTATGCTCAGCCATCCATCCCTGCCCATCCGTAGATAGGGGAGCCTAAAGACAAGGCTTGCACAGGGTTGATTTTTCGTAAGACTAACGGAGTTTCACCGAACAAATGGGAACAGAAAAGGAACAAGAGAAGGATACGGTCACTTTCCACCTCATCAAATCACCACGATTTCAATCGTTGCGAGTCGATGGGGCATTTGGCCGGATATCGCCAAACGGGCTCGATCTTTCTTTCTTTGTGGAGCGAGTCGCGATTCCTCAGCAAATCACACATGAACTTCTCGGGGATGGATCACTGGGAGAACTCGTCTCGGCTCAAGGGAAAGGCGGAATGGTCCGGGAACTCCAAGCAGGGATCGTGATGGATCTCAAATCGGCTGAGACTTTACACAAGCAACTTGGTGAAATGTTGTCTAATCTTGATCAGGAAACAGAGGATGAGCACACTTAAAACAAGAGTAGGAAATTACCGTGACTTCAGGGATGTGAACTCTCGATCTGATGGTGCGACGGGGGCTGATCGTGGAAATCGTCAACCTCTCGGCTCGACATCCAATAGTTTAGAGGGTTCGTCGGAAATTCCAGTCTCGAGCCGGGGATACTTGTTCTTTGACGGTGGGTTTGAGAAGCTAGCCCATAAAGAGCTGTTACTCACAAATTTAATTGGCCACTACGTGGCTTCCTCTCAGGCCGCTTGTTGGGCTAAACTTTTGAAGCGTTGTAGTAGTCGAATCTATGTGGGGACGTGCTCTGCTGAGGTAACTACGACAGTTCCCGTTTCGGATTTCGACCTCCTTCGTGAGAAGATTTTGGAGTATCTATCGTTATCGCCCGGTTGGGATTCCTACGATGCAGATCCGCCTTCTCAAGCTGCTGTCAACTCTGCGTGTTCGGTCGTTGATTGTCTTGAGAAATTTGGACTTCTACCGGAGTGGGTTGTCCCGACAAGCGACTCAAGCGTTCTCATGTCAGCGAAAGTGCGTGGAACTGAGCTGAAGTGGGAATTTGACTCGGATGGTGACATTGCGGTGATGCAGAAACCAAAGTTTTCGCCAGCTACCTATCACGATCTCCAGCTCATTGAGATTGGTTCATTTTTGGAGGAGAATCTCCGGCAAGGATGAGTGACTCGGAAGAACACTGTGATTCGGTTTGTGAAGAGAGGGGGATTCCACGTCATCTCCACAAAGTGGGGCGTGCGATTGATCCAGAGTTTGATTCGGGCGAGCTCCTTTATCGCCGCCATAGATCTGCAACTCCGGGACTTGCGGACGTCATTAATTTCAAGAGGATGTCAGTAAATCGACAAAAATACTGTGAGGGGGCCGAAGACGTTCTTTGGAATGACAAGGAGGGTGGGAAACACCCGGATCAGCATGTTTTCGCTCTCCCAGTTGCGGCTCTCTCGCTTCGCTTAGAGCATCCTGATCAAAAAGGAAATCCCTACAGTTTTGGACTTAAGCCACTCCACAAACCAGAACAGTGTAATTATCCGCATACCGAGATTACAGCATACAAAGTTATGGCAGACGGAGTGGAAGAGGAAATCGCTGACATAAAGCCTTCTTCTATTAAACTTCGAATGCGGATGGAACTGTCGGAATACCTAGAGTTGCAAGATTCAGGGAAGTCCTAAAAAGAGAACTGGATCTTCGATAGTTGACCAAGCTCCAACTAAATCGCGATGTCGGTTAGTTCTCAGGGCATGCTGCTTGCTTCTCTGGGTGTGGCTTCTATTCTCGAAGAGTAGCGACTATTAGTGCTCCAAAATTATGCTGATCCGAGACCTCATCCACATCCAAGAACGTGTTAACAAGGATGACTTTGTCCTGAAGCTGACCGCAGGTGTCGCTGACCCGGGATCGACGCTGGGCAGCTACGTCGTGACCAAGGAATTGGTTCAGAATTTTGACGATGCGCTTGGCTTCATCCAAGGGGCGATTGATTCGAATAAGAGCAGGGGCAGCTATCTGCACGGAAGTTTCGGTTCGGGTAAGTCGCATTTCATGGCGGTTCTGAATTTGCTGCTTGAAGGAAACCACGAAGCGCGGGCCTTGGCGAAGCTGGCTCCGGTGGTGAAGAAGCATGATAAATGGCTGAATGGGAAAAAATTTCTGATGGTGCCCTATCACATGATCGGGGCACCTTCGCTTGAGGATAAGATCTTTGAGGGCTATGTGGATTGGGTGGAAGAACATCACCCGGATGCACCGGTGCCTCCGCTCTTCCGCTCGCAAGCGATTCTGGAGAACGCAGTCGGCTTGCGGGAGAAAATGGGCGATGAGTCGTTCTTTAAAGCTCTGAACCAAGGAGATCAAGGGGACAATAATCGTTGGGGCGCGCTTTCAGGCGGATGGACGGCGGAGAGTTATGCCGAAGCTTCCGAAGATCCGACTTCCGACCGCCACGGCGACTTGGTGAGTGACCTGGTGCAGCATTTGATCACCTCGGTGAGGCAGGACGGTGAGTATCTCGATTTGGACAAAGGTCTGGCCGCACTGAGTCGGCATGCCAAAGGGCTGGGCTATGATGGCGTAATTCTGTTCCTGGACGAGCTTGTCCTGTGGTTGGCCAGTCGTTCGGGCAGTGTGGATTTCCTCAATCAGGAGGTGAACAAATTGGCAAAGCTCGTGGAAGCTCAGGAGATGCGCCGGCCGATTCCGATCATCAGCTTCATTGCGCGGCAGCGGGACTTACGGGAGCTGGTGGGCGAGAACGTGGCCGGTGCCGCGAACTTGAATTTTCTCGACCAGTTGAAATATTTCGAAGGTCGCTTTGAGACAATCCGGATGGGCGATGGTAACCTTCCCGAGATCGCAGCGGAGCGTTTGCTCAAGCCGATCAATGCGGATGCTCGAGCGCAGATCGACGCCAAGTTCGAGGAGACCGTGGCGGTCCGGCAGGAGGTCAGGGATGTCCTGATGACGGCCAACTCCAATCCGGAAGCCTGGAGGAATCTCTATCCCTTTAGCCCGGCATTGGTGGATACGCTTGTAGCGGTGTCCTCTCTGCTCCAGCGGGAGCGCACGGCTTTGCGGATCCTCCTTCAGCTGCTTGTCGATCAACGCGACACGATGCAGCTTGGCGAGTTGGTGCCGGTCGGTGATCTCTACGATCAAATTGCGCGAGGGGACGATGCCTTCAGCAGTGAAATGAAGAAGCATTTCCAAACGGCTGATAAACTTTACCGCCAGAATCTGAAGCCGATGCTGGAGGCGACGAATGACTTGAGTTTCGATGCCGCAGGGGACTTGCCTGCGGATGATCCGAAACGGGTCGCGCTTCGCAATGATGATCGACTGATCAAGACCGTCTTGCTGGCAGCGCTTGCTCCCGAGGTGGAGACTCTCCGCGGTCTGACCCCGGCGCGGCTCTCTGCGCTGAACCACGGCACGATCAAGACCCGGATCAAGGGCCAGGAAGCATCCATCGCGGAAGGTAAGTTTCGGGAATGGGCGGGCCGGGTAGGCCAGTTGAAGGTCGATGACAGCACGCCGCCAATCATCTCACTGCAACTGACCGGGGTGGATGTGGATGGAATCATCGATAAGGCAGCCTCGCAGGACAACTTCGGGAACCGCCTTCGCTGCGTGAAGGATATCCTCTTCAAGCAACTGGAACTCCGTAGCGAGGACAAGCTATGGCTCGAACACGGCTTTCGTTGGCGTGGCACAGATCGTCGATGCAAAGTGATTTTCAGGAATGTCTGGGAAGCTGACTTCGACTTGTTGGAATCCAACGAGGGCGATTGGAAGCTGGTCATTGACTATCCTCTGGATGCCGATCCGAACAAGGGGCCTTCGGCGGACCGCGCACAGCTTCAAAAGTATCGAGAAGAACGAGGCTCCACCCGCACCGTGGTGTGGTTGCCATCATTCTTCAGCCCGCAGGCTCTCCAAGATCTGGGGAAGCTTGTGAAGCTGGAGACGATACTCGCAGAGCATGCCTATGACGGATATGTGAGCGAGCTTTCGATGCAGGACAAGGCCACGGCCAAGTCGATTCTTACCAACCAGCGGGATGCGCTGCGCAACCGCATGGTCACCCACTTGCAGACGGCTTACGGCCTCCGGGAAGACAAGACCGGTGTGATTGATACGATGCGCAATCTCGATGGGGTGGATCATTTTCAAAGCCTCGACTCCGGCTTGCAGCTACACGTTCCCGGGGCAACCCACTTGGAAGGAGCGATGGGCGAGTTGCTGGAACAGGCGATGAGCAGCCAATACCCGCAGCACCCGGAATTTGACGGGGGAGTGAAACTGACGGTGACATTCGTGCAGAAGGCATTGGACGTGTTTTTGGCAGCTCTTCAGGAGAGTGAAGGGCGGATTGAAGTTGAGAAGAGCCAGCGGGAGTTGATCCGAATGATTGCTAATCCGCTGAAGCTCGGTGAGATGGCTCCGCAGTATTTCGTGCCGGGCGAACACTGGAAGGATCACTTCCGACGGAAGGCTCCCGATGGATTGGACGGAGTAAAAGTGTCAGAACTACGGGAGTGGATTGACTGGGGCATTCCTGCGACCTTGGAGAATCTGATTATCCTGGCTTGTGCGGCTCAGTTGAACTGCTCGTTCTCTCTTCATGGCAGCCTGTATGGAGCCACGCTCAAGGATCTGCCTGGTGACTGTAAACTGAAAACCCAAGAGCTTCCCGCACAGGAGGAATGGGAAAAGGCCCGGACCGTCCAAGATTCATTGCTTGGTTTAGCTGGCTTGCCAAAGCTAATGACGGCACAAACACTGGATGACTTCAGTATCAAGGTCTGCGAAGAGGCTGCAAGATACGAAAAGTCGGTAGATAAGTTGGTCAGCTTACTCGCCACTGAGGCAGGGAGGCAGGGGATTGACGAAGATTTTGATCGATTGAATGCGGCCCGGGAAGCTCAACGTTTCGTCGCTCTGATTAAAGCCAACCAAGGCTGCGAGTTCATCAAGGGATTGGCGGGTTTTGTGAGTGAGTCGCCGAACGAGGCTATTTCGACCAGCCTCAAAGGCACCGAGTCAGTGCTGCATGTCCTGCCAATCGATCGCAAGACGCTTGATCTCGCACTTGGTCTTGAGACACCGCTAAAAGAGGAGGCTGAAAAGCTCGAGGCCGAATTGCTGGCAGCGTTCAGATTCAATGAGTATGTCGCGGCACTTAAGCCTGTGGTCGAGAGCGTAGACACAAAAGCGCTGGCGATTCTGCAGCGGCAGATTCTGGCTGGTAAGGGGAGCGGTGAGACTGTCCCCGCACCAACCGGGAAGAGCACCGACGAGATTCCTGTCATCATCCCGGCTTCCGCTGGTGGTGCTACGGTGCCTAAGGCAGGATGGGCTGGCTCGGATGAAGCTGAGGTGTTGCAGAAGTATGGCAATGACCGAGCTGCTCTGGATCGCAACCGGAAGAAGGTTCGAGATCTGAAGTCACTCTATCGAACGAGTCAGGTAGAGGGCGATGATTTGCCGGAATGGGTGCCCGATTCGCTCGTGGAACTCCTTCTTGAAGTGCACCACATCGATCCACTTGGCACCGGAGGCGAAGACGAGCGCTCCAACATGATTGTGCTTACTCCAACACTCCACGCGTTGATGCATGCTTGTGATGATGCCAAGCTGGACTTAAGCGCGGGATTGCTATCGATTCCCAGCATGGCAATCGAACGCAAAATCTCAGTTAAGACGAATCACAACGGATAGATTACGCCATGCCTAATTTGATCCCAGAGCAGTTGCAGGCGCAGATCGACCGATGGCGGAGCCGTCGGGGTTGGGAATCTGAGCGTGTCTTCGCGATCCGGACTGACTTCCCCTATGTCGGTGCTCCACTGATCATTTGCAATGGTTTGACGGTGAAGGTGGCAGATTGTCGTTCGGACTTAGAGGCCAGGGATCTTTTGCTCGATCAAAATACCGAAGACGGGCACGGGCTTCTATTTCTGATGAGGGCAGATGAAGACCGGATCGGAGAAGATGTGCGGGCGCGTTTTGCTGGGAAAACGATCCATACGCTCGATCAGCGGGAAGTGTTAAAAGAGATCTTTCAGGCTACCGCGATTGATCCGCGAATTTCCAATGACGATGCATTGTTAGAGGCCTTGGTGATGTCAGGATCTGGGGGAGGGGGGCGCAAGGCCCCTGGTGGGACATTGGATCTGGATTTTGCTTGGAGTGTCATCCTGCGCCAACCTGAGCTGATGAACCAACGTCCTGATCTCGTTGAGATTCTACGTTGGAGTCTCGACGACGATCGCTGGACAACAGTGCAGGGACTGGAAAGCGCCTTGGTGCCGTCGTTTTTTGACTGGGTGGGAGAACGCGCCGGCGAAGTGGCAAGTTGTTTGGAAAGTCTGTTCACCACCGACCAGACGAACCTCTATCTCCCCTTGGGGCTGGTCGCTGGTGATCTATTTCACGAGCATGTGGACAAAGTCGACGGAGCAGCGGATGCCCGTGTGCGGGTGGAAAACTATCTCAACGGAAAATCGTTGAAGCCTACCGAGGCAGCAATGTGGAGTCACGCGGCCCGAGAGGTCTTGGGAAAACGTCCGCCCGAAGAACTTGACCGCGTCGCAGGTCAGGTAGATGCGGTATTGGAAGGTATCCGTGCACTGCCACTTGCCTCTGTCTTCGGCTATTCGAGGCAGGGATTTAAGGACCGCTGGCTGTGCTTCGCAGACGACATCGACCGCCTGGGTAAACGGAAGTGGGAGACTGGGAGCCGGGCTGTTTTCAACAGTCTGAGCCTTCTACAAAATCACGCATTGGCTCCGCTCCACACTGACCGGCTCGCACGGGCAGAGATGGCGACACGATTGGTGGGTTATGAGACGAACTTTGCACAACATCGCAAACAAGGGACTGGCCTCATTGATTCGTCGAGGCAGTTTGCAGCGAACGATTCGTTCGTCGACTGGGCAAGGTTTTCCGTGTCATGGGGAGATCCGCTTCCCGAGGTGGCGGAAGTCTATGGTCGATTGGTCCGAAGGTTGGCTAAAGCTCGCATCGAGACTCAAGTGAACTTTGGCAAACGTTTGTGCAACTGGCATTCTGATAACGAGGATAGTAGCCAAGCACTGATACCCATTGAGGATGCCGTCGCGAAATGCGTAGAACCTTTGGCTTCCCGGTGCCCGGTGCTGTTGCTGGTGATGGACGGCATGAGTTTTCCCGCCTTTCACCAACTGAGTCGTGACCTGGAGCGCCGGGGGTGGGCTGCCCAACGCAGGGAGGGCGAAGAATTCCCTACACGAGTGATGAGCGTCCTGCCCAGTGTGACCGAGCATTCGCGATGGGCGCTTTTCTCGGGCAAGGTGCAGGTTACTCCACGAAGTGCAGAAGGGGTCGCATTCCGCGAGCACGCCGCATTGGCGAATGTTCGTAGCAAGGGGAAACCTTTGCTCTTTATCAAAGGTGATCTCGGATCCGGCAATAGTTCCGCCTTATCTGTCAAAGTGCGCGATACCTTGGCCGGTAAAGAACACCGGGTGGTCGCACTTGTGATCAATGCCATTGACGATCAACTGAAAACCGGCGGTCAGCTTTCACTCGATTGGAAGGTGCGGGATATTGGTATCCTGCCTGCAATTCTGGAGGCCGCCGATCAGGGCGATCGTGTGATTGTCCTCACAAGTGATCACGGCCATATCCCAGAAATGGAGAATACCAAGGCCATCGAGCGCCAGTCCCAAGGAGAGGCCCGCTATCGTGATGGCGAAGTGAGCGATGAAGGTGAACTGAAATTTTCAGGCAAGCGAATCGAAGCCGCCATCGGGGCTCCGTCAGTCGTCCTGCCAATCACCGAAACTCTCCGCTATGGGAATAAGGCCGCTGGCTACCATGGAGGAGCCTGTGACTTGGAGGTCCTGATTCCGCTGGCGGTATTCTCTGCCCCTGATCAAGAGATCGAGGGATACGAAGCAGTGGATACGCCACAACCTGAGTGGTGGAACTGGAGTAAGGTCTTTGCTGGCGAGGGCGCCGCAGTGCAAGTGCCTGTCAGCCCCACCAAACGCAAATCGAAGAAAAAGCCAGTCACGAATGTCGATGAACTGCCGTTGTTCGATGAACCGACGCCAACGATTGATGACACCTCTGATGAGCCGGTTTGGATGGAGGAGTTCTTGAAGTCCGATGTTTATGCAGAGCAGGAACGTCTGCTAGGCAAGGCCGGGCCCACCCTGAATCACCTGAAAAAGGTCCTGTCTGCCCTCGATGCCCAAGGAGACAAACTTTTGACCGGTGCACTTGCGGAAGCAATCGGAGAACGGTCTTTCCGGATACAGGGCGTCCTTTCACGGGTGGCTCGTTTCACCAACGTAGACAGCTATGAAATTCTGGAAGTCGACCGGGATTCAGACACGGTCCGTCTCAACCGCAAACTACTCGCCAGCCAATTTCAACTCAAACTTTGATGGACGCACCAGTAATCAGCACGCAAAAGCGAAAAGAGATTCTCGAAGCCCTTCGCCGTGGCACCGTGCCTCGCAGAGGCCTGGACGAGCTGGCAGTCGGACTGCAAGGCTTCGAGACGACAGTCGATGAGATGTTCGATCACGTGGAAGCTGGAAACGCTGCGTTCAAGGCGATTCGGGGTGACTACGGTTGCGGGAAGACCTTCTTCTCGCGTTGGATTCAAGAGCGTGCGAAGCAAAGGAACTTCGCTGTGGCGGAAGTGCAAATTTCCGAGACCGAGACACCGCTACATCGGTTGGAGACCGTTTATCGTCGGCTCATTGAACGCTTAAATCTGTCAGGCACGCGGGAGGGGGCATTTCGTGAGGTCATTGACAGTTGGTTCTACTCACTGGAGGAGGACGTGATTGCTGCAGGCGCTACTTCCGAGAGTGACCTACTCGAAGAAACTGAGAAGTTGATGGAGAAGCGGCTCGGCGAAGTAGCTCGGACTGCCCCGGCGTTTTCTGCGGTCCTTCGTGGGTATCGCCGCGCACTAGCTGATGGCGATGCCGAGACGGCTGAAGGATTGATCGCATGGCTAGGAGGGCAGCCAAACGTGTCAGCAAAGGTGAAGCGAGTCGCGGGCGTCAAGGGCGAGATTGATCACAAGAGTGCCCTCACGTTTCTCCAGGGACTTTTGCTGGTTCTTCGCGATAGCGGCAATGGTGGACTGGTGCTGGTCCTCGACGAGGTGGAGACCCTACAGCGGGCACGCTCGGATGTGAGAGACAAGAGTCTCAACGCGCTTCGGCAGTTGCTGGATGAACTGGACTCGGGAAGGTTCCCAGGTTTGATGCTGGTTATCACAGGGACTCCAATTTTCTTCGATGGCCTTCAGGGGGTAAAAAAATCCCAGCCTCTGGCTCAGCGTTTGGCGACAGAATTTCAGCCGGAGAATCGCTTCGATAATCCGCGAGCACCACAGATCCGTTTGATGCCCTTCAAGCATGAATCTCTGGTGGAAGTTGGGCGGAAAGTTAGAAACATTTTTGTATCAGGTCTGGCAGATGCTGACCGGGTGAGTGCAAAGGTGGATGATGCCATCATTTCATCTCTGGCTTCCGGCATCGCTGGTCGTTTAGGGGGTGAGGTTGGGCTAGCTCCCAGAATCTTCCTCAAGAAACTTGTCTGCGAACTCCTCGATGTGGTGGAGCTACACAAGGACTTCAATCCGCGTGAACACTACAAGCCCGTGATTGTTGGAGAAGAGCTTAATGATGCTGAGCGCTCGGCTATCGGTCCGGTCTCGCCAGATGAAATCCCACTCGAACTGTGAACGAACGCGCTTCAGATTCGTTTCACCCGTTGCTCCGGCACCATCTAGTCAACACTCTCGGTTGGCCGGGCTTAAGGCCGCTCCAAGAGCTGGCAGCCAAGCCGATTTTGGCGGGGGAGCATACTCTCGTCATTGCCCCAACAGCGGGTGGTAAAACAGAGGCAGCCGTTTTGCCTGCCATTTCCCGGCTACTCACGGAAAACTGGGATGGCACTGCAATTCTTTATTTATGCCCACTCAAGGCGCTGCTTAACAACCTGCATGAGCGGTTGGAAACCTACTTCGGCATGGTCGGCCATGAAGTTGGTCTTTGGCATGGCGATGTTCCAACTAAGGACCGAAAGATCATCGAAGCGAATAAACCGGCCTGTCTGCTGACGACACCCGAGTCACTGGAGGTGATGATGATTTCAAGTCGACGGGAATTGCGTGAGTTACTTGTGAATGTCCGGATGGTGGTGATCGATGAAATCCACGCCTTCGCTGGTGATGACCGAGGGCTGCACTTGCTCGCGGTGGTGGAGCGGATCCAAAAGCTGGCAGGAAGGGAGTTCCAGCGTATCGGTCTATCTGCGACGGTCGGTAACCCGGACTCATTGATCGACTGGCTTGCTGGACATTGCTCAGAGGCACGGCGAGTCATTTCAGTCGAAGCCGCAAGTGTCGAAGCGGATGTCTGTGTCGACTATGTTGGTAACCTTGAGAACGCGGCTCATGTGATCAGCCAACTCCATGAAGGTGAGAAACGGCTTGTCTTCTGCGACAGCCGCCGGCGTGTGGAAGAACTGGCTGTGATGCTGCGTGAGCGCAGAATCAGCACCTTTGTCTCTCACAGCTCGCTGAGTGCAGAGCAACGGCGTGAAGCCGAGGCTGCCTTCAGTAGAGACACCAACTGTGTGATCGTTTCGACTAGCACCCTGGAACTCGGCATTGATGTGGGTGATCTTGATCGAGTCATTCAAATCGATGCGCCGGGCACGGTGGCATCCTTCTTGCAACGCATCGGTCGCACCGGTCGCCGGCCTGGCTCGTCACGGAATTGCCTCTTCCTAGCGACTTCGGACAACGCACTTCTTCAGGCGATCGCATTGGTGAAGCTTTGGGAAGATGGGTTCGTCGAGCCCATTAATGCACCGAGTGATCCTTACCACCTGTTCGTGCAACAACTCCTCGCGCTAACCCTTCAGACCGGTGGGATCCGCTTGGATGGCTGGCTGGATTGGTTGGGGGACTTTCCCGCATTCTCGAAGCTGCCTCCCGAGGAGGTCACAATCCTGATCCAACACCTGATTGACTCAAAAATATTGTTTTCAGATGGTGTGCTCGTCTCGATGGGCGAAGAGGGTGAGAAGCGCTTTGGTCGACGTCATTTTCTTGAACTAGTCTCTGTATTTACTTCGCCCCCATTGTTCGAAGTGGTGCATGGCATAAATAGTATTGGAATGGTGGACTGGCTGACCGTAGCCGCAGAAGAAAAAAAGGCGAGGCAGACTCTCATTCTCAGTGGCCGGGCTTGGGTCATCCAAGACATTGATTTTTCCAGCCGTAAAATTTTCGTTGTCCCGAGTAAGAAAAAGGGTAGAGCTCGCTGGTATGGGAAGGGGCAAGGACTGTCGTTTGAAATCACTCAGGGTATCAGGAATAGCTTAGTTTCAGACGAGATATCCTGTAGGTGGTCGAACCGAGCTAAATCTCAAATTCAAGTTCTTCGTGACGAATTTCGCGTAATCGGAGTAGGCGATAGTGGCTCTGTTTTTGTTAAACTAGAGGACCAATTAGTGTGTTGGAGTTTCGCTGGTCGATTTTTGAATGAGGCAATAGCGGGGGTATTGATGGATAAAAAAATCGGTGAAGCAGTCTTTGATGATTACGGGATTCGCCTGCAGTCCGATACGGACCAAGCTCTAGCAAGCCAGGTCGTTAGCGAAACAATTTTGGATCCATATGCCTTGGAAGATTTGCCTATTTCCCAAGATTGGTTGGATGGGTTAAAATTCTCTGAATGCCTCCCCGCCAAGTTTGCATTGAAAGCTGCAAAGGGCCGAATTCGACTTGGGCAGGACGTTTTTGGTTTTAGTGGGAGATTGGCGAAATTGCTGCTGTGAAAGAACTTCTAATTGAGGAAGGAGCCTAATTTCGATTGCCCTGCATGGATTGAAAAGTATTGCTGACTTGATTTCAGGCCGATGGTGAACTCCTCACTCTGGGCGTCACGAACAAGGAAGCTGTTGCCATCAGCCCAATCCGTCGGGATCAAGGTGCAGTTACGAAGTTCCTTCAGCGGGTCGGCGGCAAGTTGTGAGACAAACAGCATGTTGAAAAACAAAAGGAAGAGCGCTGTTCTGAGCCATTGTATGAGCGCTAGAAGGACAAGGTGTGAGCTTTTCATGACGTTAGGCTTTTTACGGAGAGTGATGGTTCTGTTAGGGCAATCGCGGCAATTTACTGAGTCGAGTCATGGATAGTTACATTTAAGCCATGAGACGATTGATTCTCCAAGACAGAGCATCTGGATTCGGGTGGAAAGCGATTTCATGTGGTAAGAGAATCGCACGCTCGGCCAGTTCTATGAGTTCCTTCTCGCCGGTCGGTCGATGAGGCTGTAGCAAATTTGAAACGTGCCAGACCATGTCAGGTCCTGGGGCGATCAGGTGTCGATCCATGGCCCAGTGATGGTTTTAGAAAGCGCTAAGCCATTTGTCGGATGATCGTTGTGACTTTCTGAAAACGGCACCAGATGTGCGGCGTCAATAAAGCTGATGTCCTTGGCCTGAGGTAAGCGGATTCGTAGCCCGCAAGCCGCACACTGATGGTCGTAGATCGCGATGATTTTCCTGCGAAATGCTGGGTCTCGCCCGTATACGATTGATTCTTCTTCGAGTAGATGAGTCGCAGGCCCCTCAGGCTCACTCTGGGGCGCGCTGAGGAGCACGGCGGCATGTCCGGGGAAGTAGCGAGCGATAAGCGCTTCCCGCATGCTGTGTCGGTTTTTGGGGGTTGAAACGAGGATGTCAAAGCCATCGGTGAGACGGGCGTAGACCTTGCCAAGGTCCGCGACACGGATTTCCCGGCGTATCGGGGTGATGTTGTCGGCCTCGGTCGCTTGCCAAAAATTTGTCACCTGCCAGATATCGGAAAGGCAGGTCAGGGTTGTTCCGATCGTTGTGTTTGCGGACGAGATTGAAGCGCCCAATGAGGGCATCACGGAGTTGCTGGCACCATTGGATGCGATCCGGTGTGGCGAGTTCTTCATCGATCAGATCAAAAACAGCCTGGGCTGTGGAGGCGTCTCATGGCTGGGTTTCTATGAGCCTAGCGGACTGGGAAGGCGAAGTAGGTCGCGGGGAAGGGTTCGTTCTTGAGCGTAAAATGCCACCACTCGAACTTGTAGAAGTTGAAGCGGTGCTTCGTCATGACCGTCCGCAGGAGCATGCGGTGGGCGCGCTGCGCGACCGTGACCTCGTCGGAGAGGGCCCATGACTTTTTGTCGAAGAAATCGAAGCAGCTTCCCATGTCGAGCTCCTCGCCCGCCGGGCCCACGATGGTCAGGTCCACCGAGCTTCCACGGGTGTGACCGGATTTCGGGGCGATGTAGTCACCGATCAGGTCCTTCTT
>Ga0222650_1000497_pt1 | contig 30090 bp, 48 predicted proteins | sample AntAcemetagen367_FD_179820 | JGI IMG/M metagenome (GOLD analysis project Ga0222650, IMG submission 179820) | Saline water microbial communities from Ace Lake, Antarctica - #367 | ecosystem: Environmental > Aquatic > Non-marine Saline and Alkaline > Saline | place: Antarctica: Ace Lake... | reverse complement strand
GTTACGGAGCATTAAGCCCACGCAACTGAACCCCCTACCCCTGTTGCTCTAGTAGGGCTCTTTTCCATATTTCTAAGCTCCCTTTGTCTGTCTTTGGCCTGTAGTCCTGCTTCTCGCCGCCACTCTTAGCGTAGTGACAGTTCTGACAGACCCATTGAACATTTTGTTGATCAACTTTACCACCACCCAAACGGATAGGCTTTATATGATCAAGTGTATTTGCTTTAGTAAATTGATTATGAGTGACACATATAACGCATAGCGGCTCATTCATATATAGATACTTAGTGGCTGCGTAATATTTGAAACGTGGCTCTTTGAGCTGACTAATCACCGCTGAGCGCTTCATCATTAATCTAAAATTCCGCCACTGTTTAGACTGGTAGAACTTCTTATACTCTTTTGCTTCATCTGATTGCTTAGTGAACGCCTTTGATGATCCCATCTTTCACCCCTATAATTTGTTATTTTTATTTTTATTATATGCGCAGGTTTTGTGCGCTTATAGATGAGTTAGCGTTCATTTTGCCAACGCTTTAATAACTTCAGGTAATCTCTTTAGTCCTTCTATTTCTCTTTTACGTCTGCAAGTATCACAAAATGCTAAGCTCCATTTAAAAAATACATTTGGTTTTTCGTCATTCCACTTTTTAAAGTCGGCAGGCTTTTCATAGTCAACACCGCATTTTTCACATTTCAGTTCTATCATAACTTCAGTTAAGTTGGCAACTTTGCAAAGAAACCTGCAAAGAAGATTTATATGTAATAAGGCTAATTAATTTAGTTTTAAACCGAAAGTATGTGCTAGCCTTACTACACATACACAGGTCGTTACCCACAATACTACTTATCGTATCCTAAACGAACAGCAGTATTTTTCATAATTTTGCAAAGCTGTTCAGATAATTCAAAACGTCCTTTATTTATTTCAATAGACTTCATTATATTACCGTCTACGTGTCGTTCTGTTGCAGCCTTCCAGTCGAAGAACATTTCTATTAAGTCAAATAAATCAAATCCATTTACACCATTTTCGTAATGTTCTGGGTGGTGGCTATTATTTTTGTAATGATGGTCAAGGGCTACTTTCAAACCCTTTAAAAACTCTTTATACTCATCACTTCCGTAAGTACAGTCTTTTAGCTTTGGTGTGTACTCGTCAAACAATTCCTTTTCAGGGCTTTCAAGTTTTGAATTATCGTGAACATTGGCACGTCTTATCAATTCACTTGCTGATTCTGTAAACAATTGGTTTACTCTTTTGATGTGCAGTAGAGTATCTGCTTTGCTATCGTATTTCATAATTAAGTTTTTGTTTGTCAACCCGTACTGTGGGTAACAAAGGCTATAAATAAAAGCCCTGTCAAGGTTATTGTTGTGAATCGAACTTTAGTATTAGGGCTTCAATTCATAGCCCAAGCGCTCCCATAAACCTATACCGCAAATAGCTCTCACAGAAAATATCGTGTGGTTTTTTACCAATTTCTTTCAGCCTTGTCAGTTCTTTTTGTAAACCATCAATACCGACTACATTAAATACGCCTGTTAAATATGCTAAGTCAATATGTCGCTTCGTTTGGTCGGGCAACATACCGCTAACATCGGCTATACTTAACGCCTTAATGTCGTGTACTAATTTAGCTTCTGCTTTATCCATGTTTTCACATTCGTCAAGTATTGCCATCTGAATTGCTGCTTTTAATTTTTCTTCTGTAATATGTATCATTTCAATTATATTTTGTCGTTAATAAGTCGGGACTAAGCATAGCCGTGTACCGTTACCCACAATAAAAATTACTAGGCCATATACTTAGATACATTCTGATCGTGCGCCAAATTCCTATCTACATCTAAGTCTTTCGTTACAGTTGTTGATATTGTGCAAGCAAATCTAAATAGTGTAATTGTCCAATTTCTAGTAAAAAACCAACCTTGTACATTCTTAGAAAAGGTGAGTTTTGGCAATAAATTTTTACCCGTAAATGGCGAAAATTGTGTTTGGTAAAATTTAACTTCTCGTTTCATAATCGTAATTTTAAAAGTGGGTAACACTATATATAGTTTATAAGCCCACAAAGTTTATATTCATTTAATTGTAATTTATGCTATGGCTTACAAAACCATATACTCAACGTTAGCCCACATATTCCAAAATCTCACGTTTAAACCATTCAAATAAATCGTGTGGAGCAATGTTTACTTTTTTACCAAGTTCTTCTCTTGTTTCTGTTGCGCATTCATTAAAGAAGTTGTTTCGTAGCTCAACCCAGTCAATACGTGGGCTAACACTACTTAAAGATGAATTGCCTTGTGCATCTTTATTCATTGCTTTGTAATCTCTTTCGTCCTTCATTTCGATTTGAATTCGATTAATTTGCGTTTGATCTATGTTTTCGTCTATTAAATAATTAAAAAAAGCGTCCGGATTTATTCGTTTGTCTTTAAACACTACGTCTCCATATTTATCTAATTTGAACGGCATTTCAATTACCTCAGGTTTCTTATATACGATTTCATTAAACTTTTCATCTTCTTTTCTCATTGCATAATCGCATGAAACTTCAAGACAAAAAATACGCTTTTCAAGCAATTCAATTTTTTCTTTATTCTTCATAATAAATGATAGGATTTTTATGATATTTAAGAGCTTCTTTCGCTTCTTCTAAAGAAGATTCAACACTACAAAAGTGTATTTCAACCCAAAACGGGAACCAAATTCTCCAACATTGAACTTTAAAACAATTGTAAAAATGATTTCTAACAATTCTATATTTTTTATATCTCATATCAACCACCCAACAATTTTGATTCATCAACCTTACCGTTATACTCAGCAATAAGTTTAAAACTTTGTAGTTTTAGTTCATTAGCCTGATGATCAAGCTTTTTCGCTTCAATAATCTGCTTAGCAACCTCTGATATCGCTTTGGCTTTATCTAATTCAATATCGCCAACGCTAAGCTTTTCAATCACTTCAAATAAGTGATTTTGTAAGTCGGTATTAGTATTTCTTGGCATTTATTTCCCTATTAAGTTTGTGGAATTGGTAAATTGATTCTTGAAGTGATCTTGGGTACTTAGCATGTCTGTTTATTATGGCATTTTTATCCATACTCAACAGTTCAAGATTATCCAGCTGGACATCTAAAGTATTTCCATTAATAAATCTAATTATATGCTTATCCGGTATAGGGCCGTTCGCCTGCTCCCAAACATAACGGTGTAGCTGAACCCATTTTGCGCATTTTAGTCGTATAAATTTGTACACATATCCGCTATTATCTTTTCGTAAGCTAATGGCCCCATCAAATTTAGTATTTGCTGGCTTAAACCCCTTTTTAAACATCGTTGCTTTAGCGGCCTCATAAACGTGATTAGGCATTTTAGCGCCCTTATTGGCTGGCGTGTGGCCTTCTTTAAAACAACCTAATTTATCGCCCTCATAGTAAAAACCCAGCTTACGAGCCTTCTGCTTTACAGAACTAGGCTTACGACCTGGCATTAAACCCGCGCAATAAGTGGCTCCTTCATTTTTGTAGAAAGCGGTAATTACCGCTATTTCTTCAGTTGTATAAAAATTATTTTTCATAGTCCAAAAATTTTAGATGGTTTATAACCTGTTTTTTTAAATTCGTTGTAGTCCATTTGCTTGCACCAATAAACTATTTTAATTAGCTGTTGATTAGCTTGTTCAATTTCTTTAAAAACCCCTTCAGATAAGCCCATAACCCAGATCTCATCAATGTATTTTGGGCTTATGAAATGCTCATTAAATCGCATTCCCATCGCCCTTTCCTTCGGCTCGTGGTCATCCAAAGCCCCCAAATACACCAAGTACGGCACGAAAGGGATAACGTCTGGGCGCTTAAAACTGATTAATCTCACCAATGCGTAAATCTTTGCAATGTTACCCGCTATATCACCTGAAATGGGATGAGCTATGTAAACCACTTTAGTTTTCATAGGAATCTTTTTTGATTCTGTTCGTTGATTTTCTTTTGATAAAGCTTGATAGATTTTTCATCTATAATGGTTGCTTGAATAAGTTTTTTAATCTGTATTTCACGCTCATTAATAGCTTTATTTAGACGTTCAATCTCATGGTGTCTGCTTATGTTTGGATCAGAGTTTGCAGTATCTAAAAATGGCTTAAATGACATATTTTACGCCCCCTTGCTGATATTGAATAGCGTCAAGCTCTTTGATTGCATTCTCGTAAGATTTGCGCCTGATGTTATCTTCGGGCAATAATTGATAACCATTGCTTTGACAGAAGCTAATTGTACTTCTTAAGTTCTTAACCTGCTCAGTAAGGCTCATACTTTGCGATTGTGGAGCCATGAGCGCCTTGTGCTGAGGTTTAAACCGATTTAGGCTACCTGACTTAACCCAATCCTTGAACGCCATCGCATGGGCAAATGCGGAGGTCTTCCTCAGCTCTACACGTCCGTCTCTAAGAGCAATCAAAAAAGCTTTGTAAATCGCCACGTTATCAAAGCCGATGGGCCAGCTGGTGTTGTTTTCACAAATGGTATCATGCCAGCGCCCAATAAAAGCTGATCTTTCGGCTTTGTCTTTTGGAATTTCATACTGCAAACCGATCAAAACCATGTGATCAAGCAATAAGCTTTTAATAGCTTGGCGTATATTGCGAGTCTCTGGAACTTTAGAAACAGGCTTAATGGCCGTTGGCAATGTCTCGATAGATTGAACCAATGTGGTCTCCACTTGTCTGATATGATCTTTTAGTGCTTTCATGCTGTAAATTCTTTAAAGGGGCGTTTAGATATTTTTCGATTTTTTCATCATTTCGGAATAAGGCTTCCCAATCCGTTAAAAACTTCTTGCCATCGTTGTTCAGCCAATGGTCATGTCTTCGCTTGTGCATTGCGGTTAATATTTCTTCTTTTGAAAAACTCTTAAGGCGCTGTATTAGCTGCGTTTTTTTTGATTTCGTAAGTCTGATGTTGGTAGCATAGACCTGATTCCACTCAGAAATGAACAATTCAAAATCAATAGAATCTTTCACACACACAGGCGAAGCCGCGCCTTCCTGTATTTGTATTTCACTTTCCTTTTCCTTTTCTATTTCTATTTCTATTTCCTTTTTATATATCTCGAACCCTTGCCAAAGGGTCTCATACCCTTTGCTAACCCTTTGTATACCCTTTGCTAAGGGTATACTTTTCGGTAACTCTTCATAAACTTTCAAGGCACTGATAGCCATTAGCTTATTGTATTTTTGGTGTTTTATGAAATTGTAAATAATCACATAACCCTCCGTATATTCTGCTTTTCCGAAGCTTTTAAACCGCTCAAGTATTTTTAAAACCATTTCTCTATCAATACCGGTATCAAATGCAATTCGTCTGAGTGGTATCTCATAAATTCCCAACATATTGGTCTGATCGTTGGTTAGCAGATACAGAAATAGCAGCTTTTCAATAGGATCTAAATCAGATGTGTAAGTATCATTCCAAAACTTTGTGCTGATCATTCTCTTTTTATCATTAGCCATGCTAAAATTCCTCGTTATTCATATAGCTTTTCAAAACCATTTGGAACTCGTCTAGTGAGCGTATAACGGCAAAGCTGTAATTATTATCATTAGCAGATTTAAAGATTATTTGGTTATCTGTTAAGCAATTATCACCGTTCTTACTCTCAATATATAGGCCGTTATTTGTAGCGTTTGGAAGGCTTAAAAATAAATCCCAAACCCCTGATCTTGCGCCCTCTTTTTTAAGCTTCTTTGCAACCATTTTATTTCTTAATCCCCCGTTTGGAATAGCAAATAAATTGAGCCTTAATTTTGGGTAATAAAGATCAAACCAATTGATACAAATACACTGTAAATGGTGCTCGCTTTTATATTTTTGACTAAGCTTATCTGGCATTTCTACTCCATTATTAAAAGGTATTTTTTGAAGCGTACTGGTTGTTCTGTAACACTTGAAATACTATCAACCCATTCATCTGATATAGCTATTCCATCAGCTCTTAAATCGTTTATTCTAGCCGCTAATCTAAATACGCCAAGATGTCTAAGGGCTTGAATTGGATTAATAGATCCATATTCCATCATAAAGTTTAGTATTCGCTTTTTTTGGCAATACATTGCTACTTACCCGATGCAGGTTTAGCAAAGGCCAGCTCATTATCGTCTAATATCTCTCCAGTACTAGGGTCCACACGCTCTATATCAGATGGGTCTGATGCAAAGATGTCTGTACATCCAGTCGCTGTCTGAATAGCCATGCTAAGCGCTCGTTTAGCTGCCATTTTAGCAACGGTATTGTATTGATCTGCTAAGTCAGGGTTTTCCACCTGTGTCTTAACTTTACCCTCCCAGTTATTGCGGTATCGGTACTTTTTTTCCATGGTTGTGCATACACCAATCCCTGTACCTATAATCTCATCAGATGAAGCTCTACTAGTCATCTTTACATGAGCAGTAACTTCACGATGCTCATTAGCAAGCTCTTTAATATCAAAGCTGTAGTGAGCAACAAAGCGAAGTGTAGAGCAAAGCATATCCATGCCTGGCTTTAACAAAGAGAACTGCTTTGTGCCCGGTATAATGCCGTAATGAATACCCTTTTGCATAAGGGCGTTCATTGTATGCACCACGACTTCTCTACGTGTTTGCATTTCCTGCACAGCTTTAAGCACAATGGGATTATCAGTTGTGTGCGCTAGTGCGTTTGCAGAATTGCTTGATTTAGTTATTGCTGACATATTTTTTTTTATTTGATAAATTAGTTGTAATACTAAGCAGCTTTTCAAGGCTACTCAGAGGGTGTTATCTAGTTAAACCTATTGACACATCTTGATTTAATTCCTACGTCATATCTTAACCTGATTTTCTTCAGGACTAGATAGATCATACAATGATGAAACAACCTCTTGAATAGTTTTATACCAATCCGACCCAAATTCATCATTTAAACGGTGGAATGTTGCGTACTCAGTTTGAACAATTTTCAAGCTATGTTCTTGTGTTTTAGACTTAAATGAAGTACTAATTCTGAGTAGATTTTGATAGACCAAAGCTTTCTTTTGCTCATATTCTAAAAAGTCCCAAACCTCTTCAGAAACTTGAATAATGGCATCAAGTCCAGAAAAATACTTAAGCTCTAAACTGGTTTTAGTAACTTTACTAACTGTCTTTTTTGAAATGTTTGGAGAACATAAATAAAAGCCAATATTAAATGGACTAAACTCAATGTTCTTTTCAACGCTGATTTGATCAGCTATGTGCGCCATTTCTGGGCTACTTAGTATTTGCTTTTGCGAACCCGAAATATTGGATTCTTCTTTAGTGGTTGATTCTTGGTTCTGCATTTATTTGGTCTATTAGTTCATTGTTTTCTTTTGATAATTCATCGTATAAATAGCATAAAGTTTTATGCGCATTTAAAAGCTTATCTAATTGAGCTGTTAAATTTTGAGACTCTGTTAAAAGAGTCTTTGATGCTTCATTTTTAAGCTGAGTTATAGAATTTATTTTGATTTTTCTTAGGGTTTTACTCATTTCCTTACCCTGCTCATTATGTAAGTAAGCGCAAGCCCAATTATAGAGGTGCCAATAATTAACACGCCGATTTGTTTTTTTGATATTCTCATGGTTTTATTTCAGGTTCATTGGTGGTAATAGATGATGACCGGTCAAGGCCAACATCAGACATAACTAATACTTAATAGCTATAGCGCTGTCATACGCTATAGCAGGTTTCCTTATCAATCATAAGCCCATAACACCCTTCACAATGATGTGGGTATGTTATTATTTAACCCTAACTATACACTTGTACACATAATCTTAACGCCAGTAGCGCTTTGCTCAAGAACTTTAAAACTACCTTTTGGGCAGAGTTCTTTGCATTTTTTAATAAGCAATTCAACTTCAGAGAGTGTTTGGTTAATGACTAAAACGTCTCCAATTGCTTTGTTTAGCATTTCATTAATACTCTTATTGTTGTAATTCTTGCGTCTATATCTGCGCCCATAGCCGTCAAAATTTGATGATAGTGGGATGCGAAAGGGGTTGATCGACGGGGGAAACTGTGATGTATCGTTAATTCGAGGAATCTCGCCCAGCGCTCGATATGAATCTGTTGTGATACCACGTCCGCTACCGCCATTAGAATGGCTGATTCTCATGATCTCTGCTCCTTGATGTAGGCATCTAAGTCGGCTTTTAAAAAAAGTCTCTTACCACCCACACGTGAGTGCTTTATGTAAGAAAAGAGATCCTGCATTTTTCTAGGGCTAATGCAAAGATACTTGGCGGCTGTTTGCGTATTCATGGGACCACTATTATGCATGGTGATCGCTTCATTCACCGCATTTATAACAATTGTCCTTATGTCTTCATTTTGCGCCATAAAGCTCCTTTGCAGCCTTCGCAGCTTCAAACCGCGTCTCAATAACCTTCTTTATTCCGAGTTTGATAATTCCGTAACGCTTTTGGTTTATCGCATGACGATAAAACCATTGCTTTATTTGTCCCTCGCTATACCCTGTGGCCCTTGCCATTTCGGGGTATTTAATGTCATGCGATAGCAATTCGCTTGACAAATTTTGTTGTAAATCGTTCATATTGTGGCATTTATTACTTATGTTGCTACTGTTATTACACTAGTAATATAAAATAGATTGATATAAATAACAAATGATTTTATATTTAATTTTTAGGAGCTAAAATGATTCATCAAAATTTCGGGGAAATGCTGAAAGATATACTCTATGTTAAACGAATGGAGAAGAAGGACTTAGCCAAAAAACTGAAAGGCATACACCCCTCCAACATAACACGTTATTTAAGTGAAAAAACAGCAACAACTAAACTTATAACGCGACTAAATAAAGCTCTTGAAGTAGAGATAATAAGCAAGGATGGGGGATATTTGTGGATTGACTTGACAAAAAAAAGCAAGGAAATTGACATAGTAAATGAGCCTATTGATACTTACAGCGCTGATATACACTTAGAAAAAGCTAAAGCAATAGTAAAAAAGCGCCTGCATGATGCAATTGTTGAAGCCTGTATGCAGACGCCTGAAGAACATCGACCAAAAATATTTAGGTATTTTTTAAATTTTGAATCTGATTCGAACTTATAGAATCTATGGCCTCTTGTACTGTTTCTAGAATTAACTCTCTAAAGCTTTGATTTTGCATAAAGTTTACTCAAATTAGTATTCATTAATGGATTAGTAGTAAACGCGCTGAATCCTATTTTCTTTCATTAAAAGTTGTAAAAACTACAATTTGTCATGTAAGTCTTTTCTACGCTCGTTCATCTTATCACCTTTCAAACGCCCAACGTAGTCTGCGGTTATTTCAGGCTTCGAATGATTTAGCGCCTGCTGAAGCTCTAGAATTGAATACCCAAAATCTTGGGCTAAGTAAGCAAAGGTATGACGAGCAACATGCGATGTCACTTCTTTTATTCCACACTCGATACAGACTTTTCTTAGCAATGGATTTAAAATCTGCAAAGATCGTGAGGCTTTGTAGTGTTCATCTTCATTCTTTATGCTATTTACAACGTTAACTATGTAGATGCCATCATTTATAAATAGTTGTAGCAACGCCTGGAGCTTTGGTGTAATAGTCACGTTCATTTGCTTACCAGTCTTTGACTGCACAAAGCTAATTATGCCGTTATTTATATCAGTCCATTTAAGTTTGGCGGCTTCGTTGGGTCTAGCGCCATCAAGTAAGTACATCAACATAAACCAACGTGCTGCAAGGCGGGTAGGGGATAGGGCATAAAGCTTTTTTAGCTCATGCAATTCAAGCTTAATATCCTTGGGTTTAAATGATTCTATCGTAAATCCGGTACGAAAGGGATTAAGCTCTGGTGACAACAGCTCTAAATAAGTAGCATGGTTTAGTGTTGCACGTAAATCAGTCAAATATCGAATAATTGTATTTTTGCTATTTAACGTGGGTTGCTGCTCCAAAAAACGTTTAAATTCATGCAATCTTACCTTGGTCCATTCATGCAGTCTAATAGTTGGATCAAACTCTTGTAGCCACCGGCACAGAGTATTGTAGTTTTTTGAGGTTTGCTTACGCTTACCAATAATATCAGCTTTTATGAACTCGGTAGTAAATTCGGTTTTTATGGGTTTTACTTTATAGCCAAATTCTTCTAAGTGAAATCTTACCTGCTTAGGGCTTTCAAAATTGTTAGCCCTAACGATATTTGCAATGCTATCAGATGCATGCTTTATGGTAGCATTTAAGCGCCCAGATTCAGGGTGACTACTTCTAACCTGATTTGTTTTAGCATTCCAATATTTGGGTTCTAAGTTAAAAATCTTGTAAAGAGATTTTTGTTTTTGATGAGAAATACGAATGGAAATGGATTGTCTTTTAGCCTGGTAATAGGTAGATAATTTCATTGGTCAGTGGTGAAATTTGGAGCAACATAAGAGCAACATAGGTTGCTCTTTTCTGCGTAAAGATGCAAATCTATTCTAATATATGCTTAATAAAGTAAACGGAGATAGGTTTAAACACAGTATACACATATAGTTTTACTCCCCTCCCGAGTACGTAGACCCCCTCTGATTGTTATCAGTGGGGGTTTTTTTATGTCTGGTAGCGATTTGGTTGCTCTTGCTTTTATATATTGCAGCTAAAAATATATTTTTGCACATTTAGGTAACCAATAACGAATCGTAAGATTATGAAATATGCAATTATTGCGCTACTGGCTCTACTTATTGTAAGTTGTGCGCCCTCTATTTACACCCTGCCTGCTGATCAGCAAAAAGATATTACATGGAAAGTCTATGAATACACAAAAGATGAGGTCTTTGATGTACTCTTAACTTCGATACAATTAGGAACAGCTACAATAATAAACGTAGATAAAGAGCTAGGTATCATTAACACGGACTGGATGCAGCTTGGCGGGGACCTGTCTATTGTGCTAACTGGTGGGCGCAGAACCCGAACTAATTTTAATATAATCAACAGTAAAGATAAGCCAAAGCAGTGTATAGTAAGAATAAATATGGGCTACCAAACCCGATCAGGAAGCTTTGGCGGTTGGCAGGATCAAGCCATCACTAAGGTTATGGCTGAAAAGACGATTAAGCCCTTCTTTGATTCTATTCAAGAAAGATTATCCGCTGAATTAAATTAGGGTAAATAAAATAAAACTTGCATACCTGCATAAAAGCGTGTATATTAAGACAAGCAAAAAGCTTACTCACGCTGGCGACAACAGCAAATAACTAAATCGGCTACTTACAATGTACATTCCAGAAAACATTCAAGAAATACTAAATAATAACGCTATAGATGCCAAAAGTGGTTCATTCACTAGTGAAGAATTAAGAAATCTTATTCTCTCTGAAAACGACGCAACGGATTTAATCGAGGATAAAGAATCTAAGCTATATGAGTTTGTTAGAAATGAGCAGCACATAATTTTAAACAATGCGTCGGCTAGGGGACCTATGTTTATTGATGCGAATGCTATTACCGCTACGAAAATTGATGCGAATGCTATTACCGCTGATGAAAACTATTTTAAATCGAATAGGATGGGGTTTATAAAGATGAAAATCACCATAACAGAAGAAGGGCTTTTTGACAGCATCTTAGTAGATGCTGAAATCAGCAGAGTAAACACGGAGTTTACAGACGCAGATGGCAAGCTAGAGGGCTTTAGCGGAGACATCTCTTTAGAGAGAAAAGATACGGGCTGGACAACTATTTCGGGAGAACATGGTGTAAACGACTACACCGAATATGGCTTTATAATTGAGCAAGAAAATGAGCACTGAGAAACATAAAGAAGCTGTGCGAATGATTGTGCGGCATCTTATTGACCGCAGGCATGCGATGAAGCTATCTCAAGTAGCTTTAGCTGGAAAAGTGGGTATCAATAAATCCACACTTGAAAGGATTGAAATGGGTAAATTCAGCCCAAATTTAGAAACACTGCTAAAGCTTTGTGAGGGGTTAGATCTATACTTTTTTGTAAGCCCAAAAGAAGCAAATAACAATTTTACCGAAATAATGAAAGCCCGCTGGGGCGCTCATAATCCCAATTAGCTGAGCGCTCGCATTACGCTCGGAAGAAGCCCCTTCGTAACTGTCGGGGCTTTTTTTATGGGTTTAGAATAGCTAGTAAAGCGGTTGAAAATGTAGCTTGAATAGACGTAGTGCCGTTGCTAATCGCTTGTTTAGTTGACCACCTGGCGCCGTATAAAGCCTGAGAATAAACGCCTATGTTTGCCATGGCTTGTAGTACTTGTGGCTTTGTGAGTGTAATTGGTACGTTCTCGAAAGTCATTATAGTGACGGTATCTAAGTCTGAATCTAGCAAGTTAGCCATTGCCATTACACCTAGCCAGTTGGTGCGATCGAGCGGACGGCATTGCAAATGATAAGTTGTACCGTTATTTACAATCGGCATTCCTTGCGCTTCGTAAGATGCAAAAACTTGCTCTAATTGAGACGTTGAGCCGCTTTTTATTTCGTTTATTACATTAGTAGGTCTCATGTAAAGTATACTCCGTAATTATTTAAAGTTGGCGTTGCAGCTGTATCTGAGGTAGTAAATAGCCACTGCAAAGTAAGCGTTCGAGTCGTTAAACTAGAGCAGTCTACTTCTGTGTCGAAATTAGCGCTTGTGACTGTAACATCATTTGCTGGCGTTCCGTCTGAAATTTTAAGCGATAAAGTCGTATCGGTGGGTGTTGCAAAAGTTGAACTCACTACTACTTTAGTCGGATTTGCTGCTAAGTCGCCCGTCAAATCTAGTGAAGTGCTAATGAAGTTACCCGTAGTTAAAAATCCATCATTTGACCCCAACGTATATTGATATACTGCGTCAGTTATTTGACCAATTATAAATAATTGCAACCCGATATCATCAATAAATATAGCATTAGGGGCTGTTTCTTGACTACCTACACTAAAACTTAATGAATCGTATGTAAAGTCTGAGCTATCCCAAGCCGTCCCCAGCGTATATTGATAAATATTATCATTTTGACTTCCAAGTAAGTACATTTTAAGCCCATCATCTTTAAACCATATTGCACGTAATGAGTTATCTTGTGTTGAGATAGTTGTCTGTGAAATTAAAGTAGCCGTACTTATATTTGCCCAAGCGCTAGCAAGCGAATATTCCGAGACAACTGTTCCTGAATAAATAGCATAAAATCTAAGACCATCAGCCCTAAAAAATGGCCCTCTTGCCCCAGTGCCAACTGTCAACGTAATAGAATCATAAGAAGCTGAGCTAATTAAAAAAGCAGTACTCATGCTATATTGATACATAGCAGACCCATCAGTTAGGTAAAATTTAGTCCCATCTGGTTTAATAAATAATCCAGTCGGAAAGCTAGTTTGTGAACTTGTAGAAAAACTTACACTATCATAAGTAGCTGTAGAAACATCGCCCGGAGTTGATAATGTATATTGATAAATAACATTGTTAATTGAACCCAAAATAAACATTTTAGATTTATCTGGATTAAAAGAAAACCCATTTGGCAATGAGGATTGCGAACTTACACTAATCGTTTTTGAATCGTATGTAACATCATTTATAGCACCCCACCCGCTAATTGAATCATCAAGTATTATGCTACCGTTATCCGCTCCAACAGCTAAAGTACTAACGCTAACTTGTGTTTTACTCGCTATTTTCGTTTCGTCCGTAAAAATATCAAAGGTTCCGCCCCGATAAGCTATAGCAGCTAAGCTATCTTGATAGTTTAATCTAGCCACATTTTCAAAAAGTATATTTTGATTTATCTTTTCGTTTAGGCTCATTCCACCACCACCAGCTGCATCAGCCCAAGCAACACTGCCGCTAACTTTGCTCAATAACTGACCATCCGTTCCACCAGATGGCACTAATTCAGTAGATGCTAAGTCTGTGATATCTGATTTTATATGGTCATGGGATGCAGCTGCATAATTTGTTGCATCTAACCCATTTAATTTGGTTTTATCTGCGGCACTCAAAAACCCAGCTACTGAGGTGGTTGCTGCACTATGCACGTGTGTCGTGGGTGACTTACTATCCAACGCGGTATCTAAATCCGTTTGATCCGCTAGTGTACCTGTAATATCACCCCAATCTATAGCGGTAGAAGCATTATCTAATTCGGTTTGTAGTCCAGTAACATCACTAATTGCCAAATTATCAGCAACATTGCGTTTACTATCTACCATATCACCAAAATCAGCTTCAGTAGGTGTGGCACCTGTTATAAATCGACCTTTTAAGTATGCGTCAGTACGTTCAGCCATTTTATGCTACCTCAAATGTTGTTCCAATTATCATGAAGCCTATGCCATCAAAATTAGGGATATCAAGCGTCAGAGTTAGCGCTGGCAGTGCTAACCTCGGCTGGGGTTTTAATAATGCTATTGCCATTTTCTAGCTCCTTTATGGTTAATTGTAATTTTTCATTATCTGCGGTTACTACTTTTAAGTTTGCAAGTAGTTCTGATTCTGCTTCTAATCTTTTTTCTGTAAACGCTATGTAATTATTTATAGTCATTAGTCTTCTGTGGTCCAAGTAGTTATAAGTCCATTTTTTATGGTCACGCTGTGAGTCGTGAGTGATTGATCAGTCCAAGTTCTTGTAGCGCTTATTCCAGCTGAGTCGTCCGATGATTTGTAAGAGCCCCGAAAAGAGCTATTTAAACTACCTAACGAAACTACACCAAAACAGTCTAAATTAGCGTTTATAGACATTGTACTAGCTTCTATTTGTAATGTATGACCACCCACGCCTTGAAAAGTTCCATATATAGATACATCATTACCCCAATTTATAACACTAGGGTCTGTTGTTATTTTAGTTCCACTACCTTGTTCTAAAGAAATTCCATCATCTGTTATAGTATTACCTGATGACATTTCAATACTACCACCTAATCCTAAAGTTAAAGTGCCACTAACAGCAAGGCTTCCTGTGCTTGTGGTTATTGAGCTTAAAGAAGTAGCATTAATTTTAGCAGCGTCTAAACTATCTATCTTCGCCGACGTAATGGTAGCATCTGCAATCTTAGCCGACGTGATTTGAGCATCCCCTATCTTCGCAGTCGTGATAGTAGCATCTGCAATCTTAGCCGACGTGATTTGAGCATCCCCTATCTGCGCTGTTATAATTTGAACATTATTTACATAATCCCAATCAATATCAGAACCACTTCCAGCAATTAAAACGCCTTTAACCGTCACGGATTGAAATTCAGCGGTACCGTTCTGATTTAATGCATAACCTGAGGTATTTGCTACATAGTTATTGCTTTTTAATATGCCACTTACCGTTAAATTTCCTGTGTTAGCGTTTACAGCAGATAGGTTTGTAACGGTTATCTTATCCGCTGTTACAGCCCCAGCTGCAATCTTAGGACTGGTTATGGCGCCTGAGGTTATCTTATCAGCGGTAATAGTTGATGTCGCTATTTTAACAGTAGTAATAGCTCCAGCGCTAATTTTATCTGTCTCTATAGCATCCACTGCTAACTCTACAGCGGTTATAGCGCCAGCGCTTATCTTATCCGTAGTAATAGCACCAGCGCTAATTTTAGCGGCGGTTATGGCATTGGAGGCAATTTTAGCAGCGGTAATTGAACCAGTGGTTAAATTACCCCCATCAATTATGGTAAACATAGGTTCCCAAACCGAACCATTGTAGCTATATGGTTTATTCCCATCATTGGTATCTACCCAAACATCATTTAACGCGGCATTAGATGGGGCGTTATTTGATCGAGTAACTTTAGCGCCGGGGCTAGTTATAGCGCCTGATGAAATAGCGCTACTAATAGCGCTTAAAAAAGTAGTTTTACCAGATATTTCAATATCATCTGCTGAAATAGTTACATTGCTATTGCTTGGTGATGTATCCAGACGAACAAGCGCCATAGAGGTGGTGCCGTCTGCATTAGTAATCCCCTTTAGTACAATCTGTGTATCTAGGCCGTTAACACTTGCACTTACTTGAGATAAGGCACTTTGAGCACTACCAGCCGCCGTTTGTGCATCATTCCTTGCGGTTAAAGAAGTGCTAGCATATCCGCTGGCTGAGGTTGCACTTGCACTCGCACTTGATGCAAAACTCTCTGATTGGGTTTTGGCTGTTAATGCTGCTTGAGCACTTGAAGCTGATGCAGTCGCACTTGAACTTGCACTATTTTTAAAAGTTTCCGCATTGTCTTTAAAGGTTTCCGCGGCATCTCTTGCATCCTGAGATAAATTACTAGCTGTTACCGCGGCATCTCTTGCGGTACCTGCAGTGCTTGCGCTATTAGATGAATTAGTAGCACTCACGCCAGCCGAACCCGCTAAAATATATAATAGGCCAGATGATTGAGCCACAGTAAATACTACGCTATCGCCAGAGCTATAGGCATTAGTTAATGTGGTACTAAGAATCGGAATAGATGTTGCGCCACTTGCTGTATCTGTAGAAACTTCAACCTCATCAAAGGTGTTGGCATCATCAGCATCAACTATTCTTAATTTTTGTCCATCGGTAATCTGATAACTTAAAGCGCTTACGGGTATAGCGGTAATTGCAACTGAATTACTAACAGTCCCGCTAACGGTAGCAATGCTTTGCACATCGGCTGCCTGAACGCCTGCGGTGTAAAATTGTGCGGTTTTAATCACATAACTTTGCAAGCTTTCCCCATTCAAAATCAAGGCTGAACCACTCGTAAAATCGGTAATGCTTGTGGCACTACTCACCGAAAGGCTTGTGGCCCCAGATACATAATCACTACTAATGGTAAAAATTTGCTGTAAACCCGTTCTTATATTGAGTAGATTTACTTTATAACCAGATTTTAATGCAGCAATAGCATCACCACTATTAATAGCGGTAATTGTTAAACTTGTAACCGTGGCCCCAGCTGCAATGGCCGTGGTAAGTGTGGTTAGCTGCTCGCTTTCTGTTTGCGCGGCTCTATTAAAAGCCAACGCTAAGCTGTTATTTAATAGTGTGCCTTGGCCTTGTTGTAAGCTACCATTTGCATTCCCATCGCTTTGTGTATAATTCCTGAAAGTAACCGATTTATCAGCGTAGCTTAATTCTTGCCAAACGCCCTGCCAGTAGCCTGTTCCGTCAACGCTACCGCCTAAAAAGTAATAGGACTTACTGTCATAAGTAAGGGTTTTAGATGGCTCATAACTGGTGTCTAAAAGTACCCCACGAATTTTCCGCTTTGCTACTTTTGCAAATCGGTTTATACTTAAGGTAGTCAAGCCATCTATATCTAAACCAGCGGTAGTGTTACCTGGGGAAATAATAGATAAAGCTCTGTTTGTTGAACCCGTTATTTTCAATGCAGATAAATCAAAGTCAGCTATACCCGTTGAAAAATAAAGCTCACCATGATCATAAGTTCCTGCAGCATCATTATCTGTAATCGCTTGAGTAACCTTAGAATCAGCTGAACCATCACTGTTACCTGTTATCTGCACATTTGCATTAATAACGGTATTGCCCGATATAGCGCCACGAGTATTTGTATTTAAAAATGTGCCTACATAAATTTCAGATAGAGTTACCCCAAAGGTGGTATAATCTTCGGGTATATCATCAGTCTCAACAGTAAAGGGGAAAAATGCGGGGTTTATAAGCCACGTTCTATTGTGAGGATTACTATTAATCCATTCTTTATTACTGTTATCCCAATATTTAGTAGTCTGGCCACCAGCACCAGCCGATATAATAAAATCCACAAATAGCAAAGGGTTGTTAGTTTGCGCCTGCTTAGGGGCAATGGAACCGCTTAAAAGAATCTTATTCCCATCTTGATAATCATACAGGTAATTCTGAGCAAAGCCTGTGGTGTTATCGGTGCTTATCGCATCTATTATTCCATTCATGCCGTGCTTATAAGTCACCATACTGCTTGAAATAGCTGCTTCAAAATCAGTAGACAATCCATCTACAAAGTCATTATCTGTTACCGTAACAGCGCCCCCATGAACTAAAGAATCAAAGCCTGTACCGCCTGTGGTGTATTGTTTATAAACGGTATCGTGAAGCGTCCCTTCGGGCTGCTCTAACTTCCAACCCCTCCATTGATACCAGCGGCTTAAAAAGCGTTTGGCTATCTGATCGGCTACCGTTTTCTGACTGATAGTTTGATAATCGCCATCAGTTCCTGATCGGTTCACTTTATCATTAAGTGATAACCCGTCTAAAATATCGCCACTTTCTCCAAAAACGCCCCAGCTTATGTTATGGCTGAACTTTTGGGCGAATTTTAAAAGAGCATTTTTGATAGGTAAATATTCAGCAGGCAACTGAATAGTATCGGTAAACCCTTCATACAAATAGCCCAAGCGCTCCCATAAACCTATACCGCAAATAGCTCTCAACTGCGTAGAAATGAAACCATGCTCACTGGTGTAGGAAGTAATAGATGGGTCTATATAACCCGTCCATACAATTTCATCACTCTTACTTAATGTCACTAAGTATTTTCCGACACCTGAATTAGCTACATTATTTATTAGCGTGATATCAGGTAAATTGATAAAAATAGTTAATTCGGAAGCCATGAAAGAATCAAACAGTGTTGGCTGCTCAACATAATTTAGCTGAAAAACAGGCATATCTGCTTTGAATTCAGTTGAACCACCCGTATAATCTTTTTCAAGTAGCGCAATTCTCCAAGAGTTTTCACCATAATCAATGTGGCGAATGTAGCCTATTTCCCCATATGACATATTTTACGACCCCACAATTCTATTAAATCGTCTATTAGCAATCTCGTATGTAGTTCTTACGTTTTGGCCATCAATAAAAAGCTTAGCGCTAAATGATTGCTTATTTGCAGCGCTAGCAACCCCAGCACCGCCAGCCCTCATTTTACCTGGTCCACTAAATGCTTGTCTAGCTAAATCAAAGCCTGTCAATAAGGTACCAGCGCCAGGGAATAATATTGACCCGATTCCCTTAATAATAGCCATTTTTAGCATCTGCGCAGCTATTTCCTTTAGTGATGCTACCACAGTTTTACCCAATGTTTTAAATGCATCGCCAAAATTTTTAATATCCATGAGTCCGTCTACAAATGTTCGGGCGAAGGCATCGGCTATTTGATCAAACGTCTGCGCTAATGCCTGGGACTGCGCAATCTGCATATTTGTAAGTTCTTGCATTTTTACAGCGGCTATGGGCGCTAATTCAATAATACCACTTAACGTTTCAACAGGGCCAGAACCCACCGCTTGCACAGACCCGCGCCCAATGTTTTCCCCAAAGTTTTGGCGGCTACCACTACCACCAGAGGAATTTGAGCCCCCTTGCATGCCTGTAAAAAGATTGTCAAAAGCTTCACCCAAAGCAGATATGGTATCTGTTAGGGTTTCCGTAAAGCCTTTAAACTCGGTAAAGTCTTTCTTTATATTACCTAAACCACTACGCATATCAACAGCCATACCTCTTAAGCCTAAAGCCGTGACTGAATCAAATACCCCAACCAAGGAGGCAAGAGCGTCAATAGCGCTAGCCGTCATATCCAACACCGCTTCTTTTGCAACGTTAAAAGCGTAGACAAACCGATCAGCCAAAGCGCCTGCATTCTGGTACAGATAGTTTATACCAACGGCTAAGGCTACAATAGCCGCTATTTTTAGCGCTAAAGGCGTAGCTAAGGCTACAAAAGCTGTAGCTAGTAGACCTATCACGTAAATCATTGGACCAATAGCAGCAACAGCTATACCAATAGCTACACCTAAACGTATTTGTTTATCACTAAGGTTACTGGCTTTAACTGCAATCTCATCAAAAAAGGCTACTAATCTATTTAGTACAGGATTCAGCGATTCACCCACACGTTCTAAAATATCGCCAAAGCTGTTGCTTAGTGCCTGCAATCCACCGGCACCTGCTTTGCGCGCTGCTTCGGCTGAGCCCCCATACTGCTTTTCTAATTCATCTAATATAATGGCTTGCGCAGCAGCTAATTGATTAGTGTCTGCCAGATCTTTTATAACCGCCTTTTGCTGGGCGCTGAACTGAATACCTGATCTACTTAATGCAGATAAGTTAGCGACTGGATCATTTAATGCCTTACCAAGTTGAATAGATGCACTCTTTAAATCGCCATCTAATCGGGTGGCCAAGTCTAATGCTGCTTTTTGGGTTCGTGCAAAGGCATCGCCACTTATGTTGGTAAAGGTTAGGAGCTGTGAGGTTACATCTTTTAAAATATCCTCATCGCCAAAGATGGTAATACCCTGCAACCCACTGGCCATTTTTTGCAACTCTTTAGACGTAAAGCCAGCTGCGTTACCGGTAGTTTTTAATCCCTGCTCTACCTGGGCAATGGCTTTAGCCTGCTTATCAAACAACATAATAGATTTTGCAAAACCTGCAACGAGCGGCGTAGTAAAGCCTATGGAAAGAGTTTTACCTATTTTCTCAGCACTTTTCCCGAACTTTTTTAATTTTAGTAGCGACTTATTTAGAGATTTATTAAAGCCTGCGCTTTGCATCCCTATTTTTACTGCTACGTTACCCAGTATGCTTGTTCTTGCCATATACTCGCTCAAATCTTTTTAAATATTCTTCATGCGGTAATACAGCGCTTTTAGCTGCTACCTCTTTTTCCCAATCAAACTTAATGCTACTGGTGTCTGTCATAGCACTTGCAATAAATCGGGCTTGCGCCCATTCCATTTGCATTTTATGTTTCTCACCAAGATGATGGCCAGACATGGCTATGAAAGCAGTTCGAACAGGCATAGTGCAGTAATCAACGTAACTGACACCCATTAAACCTAGCATAGTTTGCTGAACCATCTGAATAGTTAGCTTACTCTCATAGCCTTCTACTTTCCCTGATCTTTTTCCTCATCCGAAACGCTACTGAGTTCTTCAGATAATTTGATGAGGTTGATTTCCCCTTTAATACCCGCTTTTAGCAAGTCTTTAACGGTTAAATCACATTCGTTACCCTCCAAAATAGCGCCCACTATAAAGCCCTGCAAAATCAGCTCTGGCAAGTCTTTAGTGGTCATGTTTTTAAAAATCTTAGCTAAATCAGCTAAGGGCACATCTCTATTAAATAAATAATATTCAACCGTGGCCATAGACATAACAAAGGGGCGCTTTTTACCTTCAATTAGAATCTGCCTTATCATGCGCCTGTATTATCTCGAGTTATGGCACCAGCACTTTCAAGCGTAGCCGTAAAGGTAGCGTCTTCATTATCTGTTGAATTCAACTCAAGTGAAGTAATAATAAAGGTCCCAACATATCTGGAGTTTGTAGCAGATTCAGTAGTACCATTCGCTACTCCATAACTTGCTGTGACCTGAGCTGAATCGGCAAAAGCTGCGGTGATTAACGCCGCTTGCGCTGTGTCGGAAGGATCATAAAGCCCATTCGTGCTTATAGTTCCTGTTTTTCTGCCAGCTCTGCGAGAAGCAAATTTACTTGCGTTAGACTTCGTGTTTTGATCTATGATTTCTGTGTTTAGCACAATAGAGCAAGTCTGCGCAAAGCCCACTTGATCATCGCCTACAGAAACAAAGAGATCTGTTCCCTGTAATACTGCCATTTTTTATCCTTCGTTTAAGGTTAGATTAATTGTAATGTCTGTTCCAAATCCTATTTCTTCTTCAAAAATATCGCCAGTAAAAGCGGTGGTGCAGTAGCGAACGGCGTTACCGTTTACTGTTGTGCCACCAAGCACTTCAAGTAGCGCAATTACCGAAGCGGTAAAATCTTCGCACGCCGTGTAGGTGTCTGCAAAAATTGTAAGATTTACGTTGTAATTTCTGGCAATAATAGCCGTTTTAGTTCTAGTGGGAGGCAAGGATTGGGCAGAGTAAACCAGCATCGGCCTGACGTTTGCATCAAACTTGGGGCTAACTCTAGTTAAGCCAGCCACATTGCCGTTTAAAGCCCCATAAATAACCTTGCCCGCTGATGTCATCGTTTTAGTGCTTTTGAAGCGTATTGATTAAACTTTTCGCCGATAACTTGCATTTGAACATCTCTAACTTTGGTTTTAGTAGCGTTCCAAGCTCTTTGTAACGTCTTTGCGCCTTGCACTTTAACGCCTGATCGGTGGGTAAACCCTTCTTCATAAAGGTGGCCATGATAGCCCTTAAATTTACCACCACGTCTTGGCCCCACAATAACAGAGTTTGTTGTTCTTGAGGATTTAGTTCCTATAGATCGCTTAAGCTCACCTGTTTTTCTGGGTATAGAGGCCTTTGCAGCGCTAATGTAAACTCTAGCAGCTCTGCGCCCGGCAGCTTGAATTAACTGGCGCTGCTGCGGAAAGCCCGATAAGGCTTTCATAGATTGCTCTACTTCTTTTATTCCATTTATAGTAATATCAGACAAGGTTATTCCCCTATTTCTTTAGCTTCCTTAATCACATCCTCAGCGGTGCTGTACTGACCTTTAAAAACCAAAACCACCGCATATACAATGGTTAAAATCTGTATGTAGCTCTCGGGAATTTCTGGAAAGCTAAAAGAAGCAGCTGTACCACCAAGCAGTACACCTCCAACGTTTCTAATTGTTTTTCCCAGCTTTGGGGTTTTGCTTAAAAGCTTTTTAATGAATTTCATTAGTATCACCTTAGTTTTTCTTTTTTAAGTCATAATCTTGGTAGAGTCTTTGAATCCCTTCATCATACTTGTCAAATTTGTTCTCAAATCGCTCTAGCTTACTGTTTATGTCTTTGAGTGTCTGAATAATTACAGCGTTCATTTCTATTTGAAAGTCCTCAATCTGGTCTACATTTTTTTCCAATTCTTTTATAGACTTGGAATTGGTTTCAACTGAACTTTCAACACCAGCTAAGCGGGTGGTAATTACGCCATAATCAATCGCAATGATAATTACCGCTATAAAAATAGCGTAGGAATGGTTTTTTATCCATTCTATTAGGCTACCTTCATTTTTTACGTTTAAATCTCCCATAATCCAGCCTTCATCATTGCAGCCATTTTTTTGGCTCTCATTGGAGTTTGATTAGCCCACTTTGAATTAAGCATCTCAATAGACGCTTTAGCGTAGTCTTTTTGCTTAATCGCCTCAAGCATCATTCTGAATTTAAGCAAGCCGCTGCTGCCCATCTGAAAAGCCATCTGTACAATCACGCTCTGGCGTACCTCGTCTAATTCATCAAAAAACTCAAATCTGGCTAAATCTGCATATAATTCAGTTACTTGGTGCTCAAGAAGGGAAGCAGCGGCACGTTCACTCATACCAGCGTCTACGTTAAAGCCGTAGCCTATTGTCTGAGCGCCTGTAGTGCATCGGTATAGCTTACCGCTAAAGCCCTCAAATGTTTTTAACATGTCTACACTTCTATCAATGTACATTCCAACTCCATTAATTCTTTTCTTCTTGGGTCTGTTATTGCTTCTATGTCGTATGTATTGCCATCAAAAAGCACTCTATACTTGGTAGTTAGGGTCGCTTGATAGCGTATAATAAAAGTAGCACTTTGGGTGTTTACCTCTATACCATCGCTAAAATCTTCACTCCCTGATCTATATTTAACTTGCGCCCAAACGCTCATATTTGTAGACCAAGAAAAAACCGATTCACCTAAATCATTAATACTTGACGTTGATGATAGCAGGGCTATTCGTCTGTCTAATTTATGCGAGCGCATTGCTTAAATCTCCCCAACCATATAGGGCGCTATTAACATGCGAGCAGTTGGCGTGGTGTGTAGTGCATATTCTGAGTGCGCTGAGCGTGAGGTATCGTATAAAGACCCTACAATCATCAGTACATATTGTTTAATCGGCTCTGGAATAGCGTCCGCATCCGCGTAGCCTGCGCTGTAATTAATCGTAATTGGAAGGCGTGTATCCGCTAATTGCGGTAAATCTTTTTCAAATACAATCAAACAAGGCTCTTCAGCATCATCTATATCGTAAGTTGTGGTAGCTAGAGTTTGGCTCTGGCTAGCATCATCTAAATAAGTGATACTACTAATAGCGACAAAAGGCGGCTTTGGTAATTCAATATCCCTAAACGTGTCTACACTAATGCTAAAACTGGTGCGTAATAAAGCCCGACCAGTAGCCCTTTCGGTTAGTTTTACTGCCGAAATAATTAGCGTAGATAAGTAGGTATCTTGATCATACCCATCAATCCTTAGATGGGATTTTACCTGCTCGAGAGTTACCACGTTTCCGCTTGGAGGTGTCGTTATCTGTAGTTTGCTTCTGCTCATCTTCAACCTTTTTCCAATAGCCGATTTTTACCATTGTTTGCGCTGCTTCATCTGGGACTAAACCCACATCGCCAGCATTGTAGGACCACTTTTCATGTGGCTTTAGTACAAATATCTTTGTCATTTTTTTACCTTGTTAAATTCAAAGGCCAAGCAGATAAACTGCCCAGCCCTTGACCAATGAATCGCTTAATTAGGCGATAATATCCTTGATAACTCCAAAATTCTCAGGAACTTCGACAACTGAATCATGGAAGAAATTCACAATCAACCGAATTTGACCAGTAGTAGCTAAAGTGATTTCATCTAGCACGATATTTAAACCGCCCCAGAAACCTACGGTAAGGCTGCTAAAGTCCCCATAAACTAATGCAGAAAGCGTCCCGTCAGCAGATCCTTTTGATAGGGTTGCTGGCGCATAATTCGTTACTAGGGCACGGTTGCCTAGAAATAGATTTGGCGTAGTATGCTCCCAAAGGAATCTACCTGACCCAGTATCTAACGCAATTTGCATCCCCGCACTTCTTACTTTTGAATTAGTAACAAAGGCGTTGTTTAAACCAGAGCTATTGGCTGCGCTCAATGAATTCAATAATTCCACCGATTTTGCGTAAGTCAAAGCACCCCCATTGGTGCCTATAGCCACAGTAGTACCAGCGCTCGCAATTACTTCTGCCATTGCATGAGATTCAGCGCGGCGTGTTACGCCTGATAGCAAATGGCGGCTTAAAATCTGCTGTACATTGTAAGAGGTATTAGCCAATAATGTCTGAGAAAAAGTAGTCTCAACGGCTCCTCTTGTAGGGTTTAATGATCTACTCACAATAGTTGCGGTATAATCATCAGCATCAGCGGTTTCTGTTTTAACTCCAGGATTAACTGGGTTGGTTATGGCACCAATTTCAAGATTGCCACTTAAACCAGTTAAAATATTAGCACCAAGTGGCGTAAGTACGCTATATGGCTGCAAAGCATCAATAAACTTGCCTGTCTTAATGGTTTCAACCAATTCAGCGCCATTGTTTGCAGCGCCAGCGGTGTGTGCGTTAAAGACTTCAAATGGAAGGGACATGCCAGAGGCTTCTAAACCTGCATTTTTCATAAAGGCTTTCTGCTCAGTAATAACCTCTGCTTCTACACCTTCTTGGGCATTCTTATTTACTGCGTTTCTCAAAAATCGGGAGAAATCAAATGATTCAAGCGATTTACGACCGTCAGTAGTTTGCGCCATTGGATTGACCATATTTTTACTCTGGTGCTTTTCAATCGTTTCTGCTTTCAGAATTTGCGCATCAATCGCCTCAACTCTTTGCATTTTAGTGTTATACACTTCGTCTTCTAGCGTTTTGTAATTCGCGTCAAGATGAGATAAAACATCTGAGCGCTCTTTTTTTAAGATTTGGATATCTTTTTGGTGATCCATTATTTTTCCTTTTTTGTTTTTATTTGAATTTGTCTGCGTCTGCGCTCAGAATTTTGCGCTTCTGCATCCACATCTGTAGATTCTTCTTTTTTTACGGGCTTCTCTGGGACTTCTGCTTTCACAGGTATCTCAGGTAAGCCTAAATTCTTAATTAACTTTGCATCAATTTCTGATCTTGCTTCAGTCGGCTCAAAAGTTCCATCAATAAGGCCAGCTGTTAAGGCTTCGTCTGCATTTATCCATTTTCCATTGCCGTTATTAGCGGCCATTAGATTAGTGATCACCTCCTTATCAGCTCCACGTTTTGTATAAATGCTTAAAATCTGCTCGTCAAATTTGGCAAGGGTTTCAATATTCTCACGCATATCATTGACATTACCGCAAAAACAACCCCATGCATGGTGCACTAGCATTAATGCATTGGTACTCATCATGCGGATGCCAACTTGGCTAATAATTGTGGCGGCACTCGCTGTACCTCCGTATACTTCTGTAGTAACCTTACCATCATGCATGGCCAATAAATCGTGCATCTGAAAACCATCTGTAACAATCCCACCAGGGCTATTAATTCGAATCGTTAAATCCAAGCCTTTTAATTCCTGCAAAGCCCTTGCAAAAGTTTTAGCATCATTATCATCATACTCATCGCCGATAAAGCCATTGATATTAATAATGGCTGTAGTCTCCAATTTTTCAATATTAAAGATCAGTTTGCTATTCTTTATTAAGCTGCTATTTTTCATTAGGCTGCTCCTTTCAATTCTTTTATGCGTTTTTCAATTTCCAGATCATATTCTTCTTTGCCCCATTCATTTTTAGACCTCATAAAATCGCCCTCACCCTCAATGGGTAAATCTTCATATACCCGGGCTTCCTGCTTGCTAATGATGCCTGCATATCTAAGCTCTTTTAAGTATTGTGCACGCTCTAAAGCCGTACCTCTCATGTAGCTATTTACATCAAACTTGAAGTATTCTTCTTCAATAGTTAAAATCTTATACTCAAGCTCTTGTTCAAGTTTAATCACCCAGGGCATAACCGCATATTTTATAAACTCAATGGACTGCTGCTCAATATTAGATTTAATAGCGTTCGCCATTTCCCCAACCATATATGCGGGAATCCGAAACATAGCTGCAATTTCTTCACGGCTAAATTTTCTGCTTTCTAAAAACTGTGCCTGATCATTAGGCAAGCTCATAGCCTGAAACTTCATGCCATTTTCAAGCACTCCAATCCCACCAGCGCTACTTTCGCCTTTTAGTCCACTTAAAATGGCATCCTTAATTCTTTCAATGGTAGATTTTTTTTCTTCTCTAGTTTTACCTTCAACCGTAACGCCAGACGGCATTTCAATAAACCCCTTTAAATGAGCGCCATTCTTAAAGAACTCTGCGCCATATTTCTGTGCGCTTAAACCAAATCCAAACGCTTCGGCAGCATACTCAACAGGGCTTTTACCTTTAATATTATCAAAGCCAACACCCTTTAAATGGATCATATCCATTTGGGGAATTTTTCTTACAACTTGCTGGGAATCACTAATTGGAATGGTTACATCATAGGTAATATTACCATCGGCAAATTTAGGGTCTACATAGTAAGATGGTACCACCTGCATAGAGCGTACTTTCTCACCGTCCGAGTCTCTGTAAATTATTGCATACCCGTTTCCGTAAAGTAAAACATTGGCTATGATAGCTTGATAAAAATCACTGGCGGTAGTGTAGTTATTAGGCCTGACAGATACTTTCTTGGTAACTGCGTTCATTATTAAAACTCTACCTTTATCAGTAGCTAAATAATGATTGAGGGGAAGCATGCCTACCGTCTCACTAATGCTTTTTATACAGCTATAGACAGCCGCTAATGCTATAGCACCATCTGGACTTGTATTAATGCTACCTATACCTAATAAAGTAGCTGCTTTATTGATCAGTTCTCTTGCCGTCATGCACCAAATAACGACAACAAATAGCTAAAAATCCGTAAATTACTTACATATTTAGTTGATTGTCATGCAATATTGATTATTTATAGCTTTTTATCCTTCCTGATCGGATAACCCTAAACGATTCATAACCGCTATACTTAGTACGCATAAACCAATAATAGTATAATTCCTCTGTTTTTTTGTACGCTTCGCTCGCTCTCATGTGTGGCAACAAGCTCTCAAACTGCGCATTGAACCCCTCAAAATCCTGAAGGCGTAAAATACTTTGTGGGTAACGCTTAAGCTCACTCATAAAAACCAAATGTCGTTAATTATTGTTTCATTATTCTCTTGATTAGCTTCCAACAATCTCTGCATACCGTATACAATAGCTTCAACGCCATCAACCTTGGCGTGATGATCTTTCTCATTATTCTTAGCTAACCTCTTGCTGTTGTCAAATACTTTGACCTCTGCATTACCAACCATCCATTCAAGTACAGAAGAGCCGTTGTGCTTAAATTTGGCCACAGTAGATTTAGCTTTCATCTCATCTAAAGGCTGCGATTGATGGGACCCATACTTTGCAGGAATAAATAGATTTTCGTCAAAGTGCTTGTAAAATGCAGGACCAGCCACACCCCACTGCGTTTTATCGCGTACAAAGCCTTTTATATTAAAGTTGATTGATAAATCTGCGGTGATCTGTGCTACTTTTGCAAAATCAGTTAAACCGTCTGCATCGTTTACTAGCTCAAACTCCTTGTTTTTTAAAAAATCCTTATACATATCTTTAACTGAATCATGCAAGTTATTCATGTGCGCATCGGCAATAAAATAGCGACCAAATGTATAGTAACATAGTTCAACAGGCTCGTATGCAATGAAATGCACAGCGGTAATATCATCTGAGCTGGCAGTATCAATACCAACATACACGTCAAGCTCGTGAAGCTTATTTATTATATCAGCTTCGGGAATGGTGTTTTTTCGCCAATTCTCAACATTAAAAAAGGCATTTGAACCGGATACCCAGACGCCCAAATGTTTAGTAAGATGATAGTTTAAATCAATTCCAGAACCATTCTTAGCATCATTTATTGCAGCTTCAATGCCAGTAGCGGTTAAACTTACGCCATAGTTTGGGTTGGCTTTTATTGCAGCGGCTAAACTTAGGGGCTCATCATCTTCATCTATGCTAAAAATCATACTAAAGGTTCTATCATCGCTGTATGTGCCACCTAAAAGAAGCTTCATTTGCTTATGTTTCTTGTAACATGGGTAGGATAAATTCATACCAGCAGTCGTTATGCTAATAACCATGGGTTGTAACCTCGCTCGCATACCTGTTTTCATGGCCTTGTACATGACCTCAGTAGGGTGTTCGTGAAATTCATCTATAATGGCGCAGTGTGGGTTGTCGCCGTCCCCAGGCTTACCAACCATTGGTTTAAAAAATGAACGTAAGCCTTGTCTATGTATACTGACTGGTCTTTCTGCGGTGCCAAGTAATCGTATTTTTGCTTTTTTTCTAAACTCTGGCATTTTTTGAAGCATCATCCATGCCGGATCAAATACTTTTCTTGCCTGATCTAATGAGGTGGCCCCACTAAATACCTGAGCGCCCATTTCACCATCAGCAATAGCCATGTAATTACCAATAGCGGCCATTAACGTAGACTTACCATTCTTACGGGAAACTTCTATATATGCCTCATGAAATCTGCGTAAGCGCTGATCATCTACCCAACCAAATAAATTAGCAACTATAAATATCTGCCATGGCTCAAGTCTTAATCGCTGGCCTTCCAAAGAACCTTCAATATGTGGCATCATCTCAATAAATCGTATAGCGTGATCAGCTTTATCAGTATCAAAAGTCCATTTTTTATCAGCTACATCTTTATTATACCGCTCAATTGCTAAACGTGCGTATTTACTAAGCTTAACTTTACCTTTTCCTACATCTGAAATGTACTTGCTAAATAAAGTCAGCCATTTCATCGTCAATATCGTCATTAATTGAGATTATTATTTTTGAACGGTCAGCAGGAGTTAAGCCAAACTTTGCCATCATTTGCTGGAGCATATCATAGGCTTGCTTTTTGTCTGTAGAAAGTGGGTGTCGCATAGTGTTAGTAGCGCCTTCTGTATTAGTGTACTGTTGAACGTACTTATCTGTAACGATAGCATTCATGCAGTAGTAATAGTCCGCCCATGAATAACATAGCACTTCAAAAGCCATAAGGTCCGTTTCTAAAACCTGACCACGTTGGACGATCGGTAATAATTTTCGCCAAACTTTAGCTGCTGCTGTATGCATATGCCTTGGGGGTTTTATTTTTACATCAACGGCAATGCTATCCAAGTTTTTACCATCGTGACGATCGCCACGATATGTGCCTTCCTGTTTATGTTCTTGAATTGTTTTTACTATTGGCATTCTGAATCCATTTTTTTGAAAGGCATTACTATTTTATTGACATAGGGAAAAATTAGG
>Ga0222650_1000496_pt1 | contig 30103 bp, 19 predicted proteins | sample AntAcemetagen367_FD_179820 | JGI IMG/M metagenome (GOLD analysis project Ga0222650, IMG submission 179820) | Saline water microbial communities from Ace Lake, Antarctica - #367 | ecosystem: Environmental > Aquatic > Non-marine Saline and Alkaline > Saline | place: Antarctica: Ace Lake... | reverse complement strand
CTCAAGTGGCGTCCACTCCCTCTTAGCGCTCGAGGCTTTATTCTTAGGGGCTTCCCTCTTCATAAAAGCACCCTATCAAGCCGCTCTCCAACGGTCGATATTTTTCGGTATGCCAGGCGTATTTTTTCTATTAGGCGTATTTTTTCTATTAGGCGTATTTTATTATTATTTTCGTATTTTTTCGAAAATGGTCTTAGTGATGGTTTTGATAACTCACTGATCATCGGAATCGCTCGTCACGAATCAACGCCTGAGAACCCCCTTCCCTTGCCGGTTCAAAAATTGAGGATGCACACCCGCGGTCTTTCGCGTAGGCTGGTCCCCTTTCCGTCACCATTTTATGAGACTTCTTTTTTGCCTCCTTGGGCTTTTGGCCAGCCAACTTCTGCAAGCCCAGATTCCTTTTGAAGAAATCCGGATCGAAGACGTCGCTTACGAAGTCGCCTGCGATGAGCTCCAATGCCATCCCGCGAGCGGCCGGGTCGCCCACACCACGAAAATCCCCGATCAAGGGACTGCCACGAAGACTCGCGCGTTTGCCCAAGCGCTCGCGGTGCAGAGCAAAAATCGCTTTGACCTCGTCATTTACCCGAAAGGGAAAAAACGAAGCAAGGCGAACCGCCGTGTCCTCACCCGGCGCATCTTGGTGGAACGGGAAGCCGCTGCCGCTCCCGATGCCATCGCTGCTTCCACAGGTGCGAGGTCTTCGACCATTCCCGCATTTGCGCCCAACTATCTCATCCTAGAATTTGCGAACTCAGGAGACTCGCTCACCCGACTCGGGAAGGTTCGTGAGACCGCTGGCGTGCTGAGCGCCCAGCCCCTCCTCGCAAAATCCCGAAAGAAGCGCTTCGTCCCGAATGATCCCCGCTACGCCCACAGCAGTTCGAATCCCCGCTATCAGTGGCACCTTAACAACACGGGACAGAATGGCGCCACCGCCGGAATCGACGTCAACATCACGACGGTTTGGGATACTTATCAAGGGAGTGGTATCTTGGTGGGCATCGTCGATGACGGCCTGGAAACATCGCACCCGGATCTCAGTGCCAACACCAACACCGCGATCGACCATGATTGGAATGACGCCACGCCGGACGACCCGACTCCTTTCAATACCATCGATGACCACGGAACCGCCTGTGCCGGCGTCGCGGCAGGTCGCGGAAACAATGGCATCGGCGGAACCGGCGCCGCTCCCCAAGCGACCCTCGTCGGGCTTCGTTTGATCGCAGGAGATGTCAGCGATGCCGAAGAAGCAGAAGCGATGAACTGGCGCAACGATCTCATCTCAATTAAAAGCAACAGCTGGGGACCCTTCGATAATCAAGGCACGCTCGATGCACCCGGACCTCTCGTGAAAGCCGCCCTCAAGAGCTCCGTGGAAAGCGGCCGCGGCGGGCTTGGCACGGTCCATTTCTGGGCCGCCGGAAATGGTTACACCAATGACAACGTGAACTACGATGCCTATGCTTCGTCGATTTATACTATCGCGATCGGGGCCGTCACCGACCGGGGCGAGCGCTCCGACTACTCGGAGCCCGGCGCCTCCAAGGTGGTCTCCGCTCCCTCCAATGGAGGCAGGCAAGGAATCACGACGACAACCTTGGTCGCAAGTGGCACCTACACCGATGACTTCGGAGGCACCTCGTCGGCGACCCCCTTGGCCGCGGGAGTGTGCGCCTTGATTCTTGAAGCCAACCCAGCGCTTCGCTGGCGCGACTTTCAAGAAATCCTTATTCGCTCGGCCTTCAAGGTTCGGCCCGCGGATTCCGGCTGGAAAACCAACGCCGCCGGAATCGATTTCAACCACGAATTTGGTGCGGGAATGATCGATGCCCAAGCCGCCGTGACTCTCGCCACCGGCTGGACCAACCTCCCCGATCAAGAAGAGGTGACCCTCGCCAGTGGCCCCGTGAATCTCGCCATCCCGGACGATTCCAGCAGTGGAACGAGCACTACCTTTGACCTCAGTTCGGCGCAAGCGCTGCGTGTCGAGCACGTCACCCTCACCGCCAACATCACACACGCGCGACGTGGCCAGCTCACCCTTTCTCTCATCTCGCCCAGCGGAACCGAGAGCTTCCTCACCATGCCGAACACCGGAACCGGCGCGAACTTTTCCAACTGGACGATGATGACGGTCCACAACTGGGGAGAGAACTCACAAGGAATTTGGACGCTTAAGGTGGTCGACAGTAGCGCGGGCCGAATCGGAACCTTGAGCAACGCCACGCTCAAGGTCTTCGGGGCCCCCACCACCGCGATCACCGATCCCCCTTCTTTTTCCCACGCTGCTACCGCCTCCGGAACGGCTGGAGCTCATTTTAACTTCCAGGTCCTTGCAAATAACGGCGCAAATGCTTTCACGGCTGCCGACCTCCCTCCCGGTCTCGCGATCAATCAAACAACGGGCTTAATCAGTGGCACGCCGACGACCGAGGGTGACTTTCCGGTCTCACTCACCGCCACCAACGGCATCGGAACGAGTCATGGCACGGTCATGATTTCCATCGAAGCCCGCATTCCCACCCCTCCCGTCATTTCCGGCGCAACGAGCGCCACTGGCATCAGCGGATTACCCTTCAGCTATCAAATCGAATCAAGTTACGCGCCAACCTCTTACCAGGCGACCCCTCTCCCTCCCGGCCTCATTTTCAACCCCGGTAGTGGTTTTATTTCCGGAAATCCCACGACCGTCGGCACCACCTCGGTGACTCTCACCGCAAGTAATTCCGATGGCAGTGACAGCGCCTCGCTCTTAATAACGATTCAGGCTCCGGGGAGCGGTCCCCTGGCCCAAGGACTGGATACCACTGGGCTTATTTTTGAGACCTCGGGCACCGGTGAATGGCTCTTGGATACCGCGACCTCCATTAATGGTTCCGACTCGGTCGCTTCCTCGAACATCAGCGACGACGGCTTCGTGACTTTTTCCACGACAATTACCGGGCCGGGACTCTTCACCTTCGCATGGAAAGTCTCAAGCGAGGAAGGCTACGACGTCCTCAGCGTCGCGCTCGATGGCGATGAGCAAAACTCCATCAGTGGCGATATCGACTGGACCGAGACAGTCCTCATCATTCCCAAGGGAGACCACACCGTGGCTTGGACCTACGAGAAAGATTTCCTCGACAGCATCGGAGCCGACAAGGGCTGGGTCGATCATCTCCGTTTTACTCCCGGGAGTTTTTCAAGAACCTTGGGCCAAGCTCTCGACTACCCGGGCCTTGTTTGGACCAGCGGTGGCGACAAACAATGGACCGGACAGGTCAATCTCAGCCACGATGGTGAGGACTCTGCCCAGACTGGAAATCTCAACGATAATGAGGACTCGGTCTTACAAGTCGAACTAGAGGGCCCGGGCACTTTTTCCTTTTACTACCGCGTGGATTCGGAGGAAGACTACGACTTCCTGCGCTTCACGCTGGATGGCGCACAACAGCTTGCCGTAAGTGGAAATGTTTCTTGGACCCAAGAGATTCTCTCGATTCCAGCCGGAGCTCACACCCTGAGCTGGAGATACGAGAAAGATAACTCCGAGCTCGATGGGGCCGACTCGGCCTGGGTTGATCAGGTCCTATGGCAGCCCGATGGAATCGGCAGTTATGAGCAATGGAGCAATTTAAATTTCTCGCTCGATGAGCAAGCCGACCCTGAATTAGGAATGGCATCAGCCGACGCAGATCATGATGGTCAGGCCAATCTCTTGGAGTATGCCTTCAATACCGATCCCTGGACCGCGGAGACACAGGGCGGACCACAAATGAGTAGCGATGGGATGAACCTCACCCTCGATTTCAGGATCGATTCGGCCAAAGACGACATCACCTATCAGACCGAGTCATCATCCGATATGAGCGATTGGAGCGAGATTCCCTCCACCCTTATTTCGACAAACGACACGATTCAGAACCGTCGTGCGACTGAAACTCAAAGCGCAGAGGCGCTCTTCCTCAGGATTGTCGTTTCGCGGATACCTTAGGAATGGGAGTAGCATGAGCGTCCCGCTTGTTTGCGGAGGATCGGGGCGGGCGGGCGCTGCCGGAGGGAACAGGCGAGGCGCCCGTGTTACCAAAAGAGCTTCAGCTTTCCGGGTCGCACATTTTTCTCAGTGTTTGTAGAGCCATCAGGCCAAGTCACTTGAACCTCGCTCTCGAGCTTATTTTGACTCACCCCAAAGAAGAGTCCCGGGGCGGATTGGGAAAGGTAGCTCCCTCCGGCGCTCACTTCGGCAGCTTGAATGACCCCATCACTGCTGGTGACGGTGACGCGAGCGCCAACCGCAGTGGTATTTCCGGGTTTTCCGATGAGGACAACGTGCAGAAACGGTTTTTTTGAGGTGTTGAGAAAGGTGCTGACCGGTCCGCTGTTTTCGGTGAAGACAAGATCCGGAGCACTATCACCGTTGAGTTCGTTGATGGTGAGACCTTTGGAATCTCCGTTGATGATGATCCCGGTTTGGAAGGGCTCAATGACGGCCAGAGGTTGGTCCGGCTCTCCCGTCCATCGGAGGACTGCGGCTCCAGCACTTCCGGACATCCGCCCGACTTCCCGCTGAGGTGAGTAGAAGTTCTGTGCTAAAATCACCTCGGTGGCGCGATCACCATCGAGATCGGTCAGCATAACGCCGAAAGCGGGAGCAAGTTGTGCCATACGGGGAAGGGCCACGAGTTCAAATTGAGGCTTTCCAGGCTGACTTTGATTGATGAGGAGGGTCGAGGAAAGGGTCGTCAGTTCGAGGTGCCCGCTCTCCTCAAGTCGTTTGGGAGTATAGATCTCAGAGAGGCTCGCGACCGCGAAATTTTGGTATGAACCAAGGTTCTTTTTGATGGTGGGCATGGCATTGCTTGAGCAGCTCATTCCCCGGCGGGGGAGTTGAATACCGCCTTCAAATTTCGCTTCAACCACTTGAAATTCCCCGGTTCCTTCGAGGTCACCATAATAAAGGACTTCCGGCTTTTCATCCGAAGCTTTGTAGGTTGTGTTCAGGCCAAAATTCGAAACGACGTAGTCGATATCGCCGTCGCCATCGATGTCCCGTCCTGCGATGCCATTCCAGATGCCGGTGCGTTGGGAGAATCCCAAAGACCCGGTGATATCTTCGAGCGTGCCCGAACGATTTTGGAAAACCATGACCGGTCCATATTCAGTGGTGACGATGAGATCGCTCCAGCCATCACCATCGATGTCGGTCCAGAGCGCGCTCGTGGCTCGTTTGCAGTCTTTCAATCCCAGGGCTTGGGCGTCCCCGGCCAGCGTAAATCGCGGATTCCCCGGCGAGCTTTCATTTATGTAGAGACGGCTTCCGGGGGAAGTGGGCCATTTCCCGGGCACGACCCGGCCTCCAATAAAAAGGTCGAGATCGCCATCATGGTCAATATCGGCGACGGCCGCTGCACTGGAGCTGATCGCTTCGCCAGGAAGAAGGTAGGCCGGAGCGAAGCCGGAGCCTCCTTTGAGGCCAAGGTAAAGGCGGTCGGAATATCGTTTGTCGCCCGCCTTGTGTTCGACGCTCCCGCTGGTCACGAGGAGATCCATTTGGCCGTCCTTGTCGGCATCAAAAAACAGGGGTGCCATGTCCTCTGAATCCGCGTCTGCGGTGAGTGGCAGGGAGGAAATTTCCTGAAATGATTTGTTGTCTTGCTGCTTGAAAATCGCCCCGGCGGTCCCAGCTCCCTGAGAGAGAAAGAAGTCATGATCACCATCATTGTCTAAGTCAGCCCACGCCATTCCAGGTCCCATTTGGGATTGCTTCCATGGGAGGAGAGGTTGTTCGAGGTAGTCGTCGAAAGGTCGATCGAGGTGCCCTTTCCCAGGAAACATTCGGACCCGGATGAAAGAGGGCGTCGGTCTGGCGCGTTGGCGTTTTTCGATCGGATCGGTTTTTTCGGTGAGAGTATAGCAAAAACCAGCTTCCAAATTTTCGTAGCGGTCGATCCCGCCGCCCGGCCACGCAACCTCGAGACGATCAATTTTGGTGGCGGAACCAAGACCAAATTGCAGGGCGGATTCGTTGCAGGAGATAAACCCGGTCATGGGATTGAGTGCTTTGACCTGAGTGAGGCCTCCGGCGGTGAGTCGCACGACTGCTCCGACACCCATGCGATTGCTCTTTGTGCCTCGAAGTTTGAGCGATGCCCGGTTCACTTCAGGAGGTGAAGTATTTTCGAAGAAGCTCACTGGAACATCGAGGTTGGCGACGATAAGATCGAGATCGCCATCGTTGTCGATGTCGCCGGTCGCGGCGCTGTAGCTCATCGAGAGTTCGGAGATTCCCCAGGCCTCGGAGACATTTTCAAATTTCAGGTCGCCCCGATTGCGGAAGGCCAGATTTTTCTCCTCGCGGGTGTCACTGGATTTCCAGAAGTCGAACTCGGTGTTTCCGAACATAAACGAAAGGGGCATGATCCGGTCCGAATCATTCGTTTTCCGAGCCATTCCATTTGCGAAGAAAACGTCGACGAGCCCATCGCAGTCAAAGTCTGAGCACTTGACAGCCCAGGTCCAATCGGTGCTGGAGAGTCCGGCCATATTGCCCGCCTCCATGAAACGGCCGGTCCCGGTGTTGATCATGCAGGTGTTCCGCATGGTTTGGCGGGGGATGGCATGGTCCAGAAAGGCCTTGTGGATGTTCATGTCACCCATCGTGGTTTTTTGTTTATAGTGAGTGGTCATGCCCATGTCCGCGATAACGAGGTCAAAGCGTCCATCTCCGTTCAGATCGGCAGCGTCCGATCCCATCGCGAACCAACTGGTGTAGGGCACTGCAAGTTTGAGAACGTCGGTAAAAGTCCCATCGCCGTTGTTCAGGTAAAGCTGGTCCGGGTTGTCGAAGTCGTTGCAGACATACAGGTCCGGGTCGCCGTCGGCATCGTGGTCGTACCACACGCAGGAAAGTCCAAAGGTGCGCTCTCGGATTCCCGCTTTCTTGGAGACATCGACGAATTTGTTCACCCCGTTCGCGCTCTGATTTTGGAGGAGAATATTTTCGCGGCCAGCGTTGTAATAAACGTATTTCCCAGGGCCGTGCTTTACGAGGGTGTAGTATTTCTCGAACCCTGGTTTGAGTTTGGGGTTGCCTGTCCCGCGGCCCTCGATTGGAAGTTCGATCGGTCTTCCTTTGTCGCGTTTGAATTCGCTTGTGAGCAAAAAGAGATCGAGATCGCCATCGAGATCGTAGTCGGCGAATGAAGGGGTCAGGCTTGCATCCACCAGGTCCAAGCCCCATTCGGCCGCCGCTTCGCGGAACTTGATCTCCCCGCCTTGTTCCGTTTCGTTAAGATAGAGACGGTTGGCACGATCGTAGTTGCAGACGTAGATGTCGAGGTCGCCGTCGTTATCGAGGTCGAACAAGGCGGCTCCTGTTGACCAGATTTCATCTGAGCTGTCATCCCACGCGACCTCTTCAAACTGCCATCGGCCGGTTTGCCGGAAGATTTTATTTTTTCCGGATCCGGTCGTAAGAACGACATCGAGATTTCCATCTTGATCGAGATCGCCCAGTGAGACACCGCCACAGGCAAAGCCAGAGATATAGAGTCGCTTGAGAGGGTGTTCGTCATCAATACGGTTGATGAAATTGACTCCCGTCTGAGCCGGAAGATGTTTTTTGAAGAGGGTTTCGCTCTCGCTCTCTGCTGGTTGCAATTGAGAGAGCTGGATTTCCCCGTTCACTTGCCAAACAATGGGGGTGGCGAGCAGGAGGATACGAACGAATGCTGGGATCATGGTTATAAAAAATGAGGGCTTCGATGAGCCCCCATTTTGTGGGTGCTCAAGGCACCGGTTGAAAATTTAGGCTATCGACGATTTCTCCGGACGGTCAGGCAAAGGCCTGCGAGACCAAGAAGGATTGCGGAGCTCGGCTCGGGGATTCCGATTACGGACAGCTCGAGATTGTCAATATCAAGATCCATCGAGGAGCCACCCGTGCGTCCTGCAACTTGAATCCGAAATTCTTCCATGGTGACTCCGCCAATTGCGTAATCATCGAAAACTGATGTTGCCGTTCCCGAGCCATTTGTCCCGGTATACATGACGGCATCGAGAAGGACGTCTCCCGTAATGGCATTACGATCCATGCTGATTTCGAGTGAACCCCAGATGCCATCGGAAATTGGGTAGGCCGTATCTGCGCTCTCGACACCATTGTAGTTTACGGTGGCATTTGTGCCATTGAAGGTCCGGAATCCAACTCCGATGGAGTCGGCATAGGCGCCTCGCTCCTCAGCGTCGGACAAGCCAGCTGAACCTGCTCGCACGAGACCAGCTCCATGGGTGTCAACATTAACGAAAGCCACGCTAAATCCGTCAGCTTGGATATTTTCGGCCCTGTAGTCCATCTTGAAGGTGGCATTCGTCCAGTTTGCCGTTGAGGAACCTGTCGAAACTCCCACGTAGTTGCCGCCACTGCCTTCCGCGCCATCGAGAAGGTGGTAAAAGTTGCCGGTTGGGCCGCCTGCTTCGACTTGGGCCGCCGCGACTGGGGCTACGCGGAAGCTTCCTTCCGTGTAGGTGTTAACTCCGTCGAAATCGGCAAGAATGGCCGCGTATGATGGGGTCAGGGAAAATATTAGTGCGAGAGAAACGCTTGTTGTTGTTTTCATAAATTGCTTTGAAATGTGAACAACCAACTAAGAATAAGCGTTAGAGAGAGTCAACTTAAATTGTTTCCGAGTGACGAAATGCTTTCACGTGTCCTACCTCTCGGGGCGGTTCTTCTTGCTCCGGGAGCGGCAGAAATAGCGGGATGGGGATAGCCGGGTCCTAGTCCTTGAAGTTTCCGAATTCCGCTCGATGAGATTCCAAATATCCGCTCCCAAAACAATCCTTAGTATGGTGGGGATAACGATGCTCCGACACTTTCTAAAGGACTCCAGCGCTAAGTCCGACAGACGGCTAGGCCTCTATTTTCAATTACTGACTCCAAATTTTAGTCAGGGTGCCTCAAAAAATAACGCAGATTTTTGGTTTTTTGAACTTTTCAGGAAAATCGGAGGCTCGCGATTTCGGGCCGGTGGAACAGAGAGCGTGATTTATGAGCCGTCACTTCCGGTGGACGCGATGCCGGAGCAGTATTTACGGCTGCAAGATACTTTTTGGCGATAATATGCGCCTAATTCTTCGGGAGGTTGGTTTCCAGATCTCCCTGTTGATCGTGGGCCGCGTAAGGGATTCGATGGGTTTTGGTGAGCCCCTGAAATGATTAGGCTTCATGAACATCTCCCGATCATTATTGCCCAATCACTTCATCTAATAATGTCCGTTCGAACGAGTTTTCTCGTTCTCCAAATATTGCGAACACTAAATTCAGCCGTGGCGAGTCTGGGATTCATTTTAACCACTGAAAGCCGGTCGTTTCTCTCGATTTCGTTTTTTAGGCAAGAATCCTTGTGAGAGCCACCCGAAATGTTTAATCTCACTGGCAATTGATTTCTCATTATTCAAATATTTCTAAAATATCCCCTGGTTATGAAAACATCGCCTTCTTTAAAATCCTCCAAGCCTTCCCTTAGCTTTCTTATTCCTCTCATGAATGAAGAGGAATCCCTCAAAGAACTCTACGACCGCATCGCAGAGCAAGCCAATGAGCATTCAAGTGGGTGGGAAATTATCTTTATCGACGATGGCAGCACGGATTCTTCCTGGGATGTCGTTCAGGAATTGGCCGAGCAGGATACCGAGCATGTCAGGGCCATTCGCTTTCGGAGTAATCAGGGCAAGGCGCCCGCGCTCGCGGCTGGATATGCCGAGGTGTCAGGGGAAATCGTTTTCACCCTCGATGCCGACCTGCAAGACGACCCGAAGGAGATCCCCCGGTTTCTGAAAAAACTAAATGAAGGGGAAGGCTGGGATGTCGTCTCGGGTTATAAGGCAAAGCGCCATGACCCCTGGCATAAGGTGCTTCCCAGTCGGATCTTCAACCTCATGCTGAGCAAGGTCAATGGCGTAAAGCTCCACGATCATAACTGTGGCTTCAAATGCTATCGTCTCGAGGTGGTGCAGTCTCTGCCCATGTATGGGGAGATGCACCGCATGGTACCTTCGCTAGCCTCGATCGAAGGATATAGAACGACTGAAATTATCGTCGAACACCATCCCCGTGTTCACGGAGTCTCGAAGTATGGCGTGAAACGTTTTCTCCGCGGCTTCATGGATATGTGGACGGTCCACTTCATTAAGAACTTTCGCGAGCGCCCACTCCACTTGATGGGCGGAGTGGCGATACTCTGTGTGATGCTGTCGGTCTTCTTATGGGTTCTGGCCCTTATTCCCGTGATTCCGGAGGGTCTCCGTGCGGGTCTCTTGTCCGCTGCGCCGGCCGCTCTCTTTGCCGCACCAATTCTGGTGATGATCGGATTTCTGGGAGAATTGATTACCAATCGGCACTACGCTAAAGAGCATCCCCTCCCCATCGTAGATCGTATCGAGCCTCTGACTGCGGAGGTCAGGAGTAAGGTCACTTCAATTTCCTCTCTCTCCGACGCCCGAGAAAAAGGTGAGGAAGCGAAACCTAAAATTTTGGTCGCGGACGATGACTCGACCCTGCGACGCTTGAGCACCTTGATCCTAGGCGAGGAGGGTTTCGAAATCGTGGCGGTCGATACTGCGGAAGCGGCCATGGCAGCGATCAATGCGGACTTTGACGCGGTCCTGCTGGATATCTATCTGCCGGGGCTTTCTGGGATCGAAGCCTTACCCAAGCTCAAGACCCTCGCGCCCTATGCCCAAGTCGTCATCCTGTCGGGCTCCGAGCAAGTCAAGGATGGTGCCGATGCCATCAAGGCCGGCGCATTTGATTTCCTCTCCAAACCCATCCAGCGCGATGAACTGATCGAGACCTTGGGACGGGCCGTAAAGGCGAGTCGCGCCCTCCGTCCCGTCATGCACACCACCAAGGTCGCCTTACCTAAGGCCACCCCATAAGATGGAAGCAACCGCAACGGAGAGGATGCGCATTGCAGTTTTGGGCTCCACCTACCCACGTAATCACGACGACCCCGGCGTGCCCTGGCAGCGGGAGATTGTAAAACGCACCGCCGCCGCAGGTCATGAGGTCACCGTCCTGGCCCCCTCTTGGAGGGCTTTGGGTAATCATGAAATCGATGGCGTGCCGGTGTTGCGCTGGCGTTATGCCCCCTCGAAGTGGGAGACCCTGACCCACGACGAAGGCGCTCCCAACAAGCAAGGTTCGCCACTCTTCAAGGTCTTTGCTCTCAGCTATATCGCCTGTGGCATCATTGCCGTCTTTTGGTGGACTTGGCGGAAGAAGTTTGACGTCCTTCATGTCCACTGGCCCTTTCCGCATGGCTTTATGAGCTGGCTGCCTGCCAAGATTTTCGGCACCCGCGTGGTCATGACCTGTCATGGTGCCGAGTTGGCGCTGGCGAGAAATAGCGCGGGCGTTCGTAGGGCCCTCGCGCTTCTTCTCAGGTCGGGGGATGACCTCTGTGCGAATAGCTCGCACACTGCCAACGAGATTCGTAAACTCTGTGACCGGCTCGTTCATATCTTACCTTATGGTGCCACCGTGGAGTCTACTGAAATCGGACAGGACTATCCCGTTTCAGACCCACCGGTCCTCCTGAATTGTGGGCGCTTAATCCAGCGGAAAGGGCTTCACGTGCTCTTACGCGCCTTGCCAAAAATTTTAACCAAGAAGAAAGTCAAACTCGTTATTACCGGTGAAGGGAATTGCAAGGAGGAGTGGATGAAGCTCACCACCGAACTCGGCCTGAACGAGATCGTGGAGTGGGCTGGCTTCGTCAGCAGTGAACGCCTTGGCGAACTTTATCACACCTGCACCTGCTATGTTCATCCGGCGATCTTCGATGACCGGGGTGATACCGAAGGACTGGGCGTGGTGCTCATCGAAGCGCTGCGTCACCGCAAGCCCGTGGTGGCCTCGGAGGTTGGAGGCATCGTCGATGTCATCTTGGACGGAGAGACAGGTCTCCTGGTGCCCGAGAAGGATGAAGACGCTTTGGTGGCGGCAATTTTACGCATTCTGGATGACCGGGAGTTGGCCGAACGGCTCGCAAATCAAGGCTTCGACTATGCGCAGAAGGTCTTTGACTGGAACCGAATTGTGGACGCGACCGTCGCGGTCTATGCGGGAACGGCCGAGGAGTCCCAACGATGAGCGGATGAGGGCTTTTCTAACGAGACTCAAACCCCTTTGTTTTTTTGCGGTCCTCACCTTTATGGCCTGGGGACTTTGGGCCCTGCGGGTAGAACTCGGCGAGGCTCTCTCGACGGCCAATCATCTCCTGTTGTTGGGCGCGGCTTCCTTGGCCGCGATCTATCTCGTCCTCAATGCTTCGGTCTGGGGGGTGATTCTCGGTCTTGTCGGAATCAAGGTGAATCGTTGGCGGGCCGCCCGGCTCTGGATCGAATGCGAATCCATGCGTTGGCTCCCCGGGGGAATCTGGGGCTATGCCTCCCGGGTGGTGGAGGCGAAACAGGTGGGCGCGGCAAAGGGGCCGGCGGCTCTGAGTCTGGCGATCGAACTCGCGATCACGGTGGCCGCTTGGGGGACTTTGGGCCTTGTCGGGACCCTCTTCTCGCCGCAGTTGCGAGCCGTCGGCTCAGTTTATCTGGAGCGCTTTGAAATCCCTCCGGCCGGATTTTTTCTGGTGGTAGCGATCGCAATTTCGGCGGCGGCTCTCATCCTTTTGTTGAATATCTTGAGTGTTCGGACAAAGTTGCTATGCGCCTTCCAGAAACTTTTTAGGGGCTCCCTGCAATGGCGCGTGACCATGCGCGCTTACACCGAATACCTCCTTCTTTCCCTCTTCTATGGGGTCGGGTTTCTCATGTCTTTACAGGCCATCGGGGTCGATCCACTCCCGAGCTTACTGGATGCTACCGGGAGTTATGGATTTGCCTGGATCGTGGGCTTCCTGGCCTTTGGTGCGCCAGGAGGAATGGGGGTGCGCGAAGGCGTCCTCTATCTCGTTTTTGAGCCTCTTGGCATCGGTCCCGAAGTCGCCACCGCGGCCATTCTCTGGCGAGCGATTCAGATTGCCGTCGAGCTTCTTCTGCTGGCGGCCATTAAGATCTTCTTCCCAAAAAAGCCAGAAGTATCCCAGAGCTGAGGGACGGCGAGGAAAAATTTACAATGCCGGAGGATCAGTAGAAAAAGCGCTGGCCTAGAATCGGCCACTGATTCCGAGGGAGAGAAGATCGGCATCGCCCCCAGCCGATCCCTGAAAAGTGTCTTCGTTACCACTTGGCTTCCGATTAATGTCCACCGAGGAACTGAAAATATGGGTGTAACCAAGATCGATGGTGTATGATTTCGAGAGATGGTAGGACGCTCCAAAGGAGGCCCAAATGCGATCGGCATCGGGAATGCGCAGCGTTCGAAACAGAGTCTCGACAGGACTTTCATCGTAGGCCACTCCAGTTCTGAGGGTCAGGGAGTCGCTCCATTGGTAGGTGGTGCCGAGGGCGAAGCGGAAGGTGTTGTTCCAGTTCTCACGGGTGGCTAAAAAATCATCGATGAGAGGATTAACGAGAGGATTGAAGTCTTCGAATTGACTCCAATGAGTCCACAGAATATCCGCGTGCACAGCCCATTGTTCATCGAGTTCGTGATAAAGACTGAGTTCGAGGGAATCAGGGAGTTCGATAGTCAAGGAGGCGGGAAGGACTCCTGCAGGAAAGGCCCCGAATCCAGTACCGATTTCAGCTTCGCCTTTTAAGGCTAAATCGATTGACGAGCGGTAGTGGAGCCCGATTCGTGTTTCGGGACTGTGTTCGTAGAGCACTCCGATATTGTATCCGTATCCCCAATCATCGCCGGTGAGCTGGAAGAGCTGCGTTCCGACTCCAGGACGTCGCGAACTAATTTCTCCTTCGGCGAAAAGGGCATTGAAACCCGCTCCAATGGTCCATTGCTTGCCGGGCTTGTAAGAAAGAGCCGGGTTGAGATTTACAGAGCGCAGGGTGCTGAATTCCACGACCGCGGAGTTGGCGAAGGTTTCGGAATAGCCGCTTTCCAAGCCGTAGGTCGTGTAGGCTCCGAAACCAAAATGAATCTGCTCATTCACCTTCTGCGAGTAATAGGCATATGAAATGAAGGCATCGGCGATGACATCACGATCTCCGGCTGCGCCGAAAGGGGTGGTTCCCGAGACATCCAAAGATGGCAGGATGGCGGAGGAACCGAAGGCCAAGGAATGGTCGTCGAGGAGACTCATTCCCGCTGGATTGGACCCCAGAATCGTGGCATTTTCCCCAATGACTGATTCTCCGGAGAAGGCACGACCAAGACCGGTGGTGGAACGTTCGCCGAGCTGAAAACCCGCCCCGCAGAGCGGGGAGGCGATGAAAAGAAAGCCCATGGCCAAGAGATAAGAGACCTGAAGACTTGTCGATTCACGACGTGAGGACGTGAAATGAGACATTCGATCGGGACCCTATGATGGGCCCTTATCGAGTCAAGATATCACTTTCTTGTTTCAGGATGGCACGCGGGCCATCAAGCCTTAAACGACCTCGTCGGGAGTGACCTTTTCGGCTTCGGCTTCGGAGAAAATTTGAATGCAGGGACACGAAATTTCGGGTGCAAGTCTTTAAGGGAGAGCTATTTTTTGAAGAAGAAGAAGATTTCGTGCAGGCGGAATTTGGAACTAACATCGCCCTTTTCTCTTTTTTTCCCGACCACCGCGCTTCGATTCCCAAAGGCAAACTCACAATCATCACGATCACTTGAGCCGCGCGATGCGACCATCGCTCCCGGCCGCCCAAGTCGCCTGCAAACTCCCTCCGACACTGAGGGTATGGAACCCCTGATCCCCGAAAGAAGCCCAGGTTTTCCCTTCGTCGCAAGAGACATTACAACCATCTGGGCCCACGACAATGACTCGCTTCGGGTCCCGGACATAGCGCAAACAGGATCGAAAAGAAAAGACCGACAAACCATCGACACCCTTCAGTAAGGTCCACGACTTACCTCCGTCCGAGGTCGCGAAGGCGTTGCGCTCACCTTCCGCTTCCTTGGTGTAATCACCACCCACCGCGAAACCGTGGCGGGCATCCTTGAAGGCGAGGGAAAAGATTCCGGTTGAGGCTTCTCCCGCGATCATAGGCGTTTCGAGAATCGACCAATTCCCCCCGAAGTCTTGGGAATAGAAGACGCGCGCGACGCGGCCACCCGTTCCGACCCAAACGTGACCGCCCCGAGCCACCGCAAGATGCGTTCCGCTCGCGGCGAAGGCATGTTCGCCCTCTTTCATCTTCGGCATTGAATCGATTGCTCGCCAGCTTGCACCACCATCAGCTGTTCGCAGAATGACAAGGCCGCCATCCACGGGATCACCGGCGAGAATCCCGTTCTTCTCATCCCAGAAGGCCATCCCATCGAAGAATCCCTGGGGCGCTTTATTCTGGTAAACGAGCTTCCAAGTCTCGCCACCGTCGATCGTTTGGTAGATGCGCGAGGCCGCGCCCTCGCCTACGCTCATCGCGAGACAACGCCTTGCGTCAAAGGCCTCGACATCGCGGAACTCCACCTCCTCGGCGCCTTCCACCACAAAGCGCTTCCAGGTTTTCCCTCCGTCCACCGTCCGGCCAATCGTCCCTTTCCCGGTCCCGAACCAGCAGGTCGTTTCGTCGACCGCGCATAAGGCCCGAATCGAGGTCTCGACTCCGCTTTCTTGTAGATCCCATTTCCACTGCGATTCCCTTGCCAGAGAGGTAGAGAGGCTCATGGAGAGGATCGCAAGAATGTGCCCGAATCTCCCTGCCAATCTATTTGTAAAGGACATGATGTTCATCGTTTTCCAGTTAGGATCATTTACGGGGAGACTTTGCAATAGGAACTTCTGTTCGTGGCTTTCGTGATCGGAAGCTATTGCCTCTCGCCGGCCTTCGGGTTTTGGAAGTTTCGCCGGCTCCTTTCCGACCACACCTACGCTGCCAAATTCTCCCAGTGGCTCGCTGTCTTGGCCGCAGCCAGTCTCATCTTTGACTGGTCCGTCTGACCGCTCCGAATCGCGTCCATCCTCGGCAATCTCGAAGCCATCGCCATCACCGCAGTCCTCAAGAAATGAAACGAAGCTCAGAGCGCCAGTTTCATAAGAGTAAGAATTACTTTCTGGATTTGGGACGTGAAATCACACCTTGAGTCTTATAGCTGAAGGTGCCGTCGGCGTTGACGGAACCCACTAAGACACCTCCACCGCTAGCACCATCCCAACGGCCGGTGCCACCTGTTACCGTGTAAATACCTGTAATAGTATTGGTCGCCACCTCGAGATCGACATCCAAAATGGATTTCACAAGATCGCCATTCGCAGCGAAGATTGTCGTCGGACCCACAAACTTTAACCCCACGAAAAGAGGTCCTTCGAAGAGCGGCAATACCAACAGGTCTAGCGTCGATCTATATTTCCCAAGATGGGTCGCATTTCTGGTGTCGACACCAGACACGACTTGACCGGGAACCGGTTCAGCGAATAATCCTGCCACACCCTTGCTCTTGTATGGCACGAATCCTCCGGCGCTGAGGTTTCCGGAAACACTCAGCATCAAGGCCAGAAAAGACAGGAAAGAGATGAGACTTGTTTGAAATGGAGTAGTCTCAATCTTCATAATTTTACGGATACAGGTTCACGCAATAGTGTTAAGATAAAAAAATCACCACCCAAAAGAATGATTATTGGCTCCAACACTTTTATCTCCAACACTTTCCCCTGGAAGTGTCTTTCTCAAAAACCATTCAGAGATTCTCTCCTTAACAATTGCAAGTAAAAGCAGGCTAAGGGCTGCGGCAGGTCGAATCGCATCCTTCTCCCTGTGCCGGCAATGGCCGTGCTAGGCGGGGTAGGGGGCAGTATTTTCAGACAGAATTGGGCTTTTTGAGACTCTCCGCCACCCCCTTCCTTTTCTTTCCGAACCCTTCAACGCCCTCAAGCACCCCACCTCACCCCAAAAGTGAACTCCCAACAGTCAGTCGAAGTCGTCGCGAATTGCCCCACGCACTTTTGAATTGTCGCTATTTGGTAAATTCAGTGCTCTAGTCTCACCACCATGGAGCTCCTTCAAATTATTTGTCAGCTGATCATTGGCCTGGGCATTCTCAATGTCTGGTTTTTGAGATCCAAGAAGAAGACCTCGTATCGCGGTGGCGAGACCACCAGTCTGAAGGAGGAATTTACGGCTTACGGATTGCCGGACTGGGTCTTCCCGATTGTGGGGATTCTCAAGGTCGGAGCCGCGCTGGCCTTGCTTGCTGGAATTGTCGTTCCCGGGTTGGTGAAGCCAGCCGCGATGATCATGGCCGGACTGATGGTCGGAGCTCTCACGATGCACGTAAAAGTGAAAGATTCTCCAAAAAAATCGCTCCCCGCAGCAGTCATGCTGGCGCTTTCGCTGGTCCTGATCCTCACTTAACACTCAGCCCGAGGAACTGGATGCAGAGCCAAGCGTTGATGAGTAGGAAGGCGAAGGCCGGGAGGGATTGTAAAAAGCGATCGCGGATCTTCAGCCTGACTCCGAATCCGAGAAGCATCTGCAAGGACAATCCACCCGCTGCTAGGACTCCAATTGTCGGAAATCGGAAACCGATGAGTAAACCAACCGCTCCTAGGAGTTGGAGAATGCCAGTCAGTTTCCGGTAATTAGGAAGTCCAAAGCGCTCGAACTCCCGCACCATGTGCGAAGCCGCCAAGCAGCTTGCCCCGTAACCGATGAACGAGAGTGCACAGAAGAGATTAAGAATGACAAACATCAGGGGCCATGGGTGATGCGATACACCCCTTTTCGGACTCGCCTCGCGTGGCATTTCGACAGATTAAGGGCATCTCGTTTGACCTTACCCTGAATCGCAAAAAAGCCCAATCTTTCCGGAGCTGACCTCAGTCACTTAATCCGGATGCCGTGGCACGCCCGTCCTTCCCTTACGGAAATTCAGGTCTCACTCAGACCGGGTGAAGCGGCGATCATAACTACGGGATTCTGAAGGCAGGGGGACCTCCAAGCTCCAACGGGCGACCACTCAACTGGAGCACCCATGGGGCGGAAATCGCCCTCCTTACTGGAAAGAGGTTACCGCCGATGATGAAAAGATTGGCGAGGTCCATTTGCACTCTAAGAGCATTTCCATTATCGAAAAACCCTTCGGGACCTACAAAGACGCTTGGGTCGAATAGTCCCTCACATGCAACCTCATGAGATTCTAGCGGCGTCATCCCTTTCAAGGGGTCGGATGGGTATTGAGGGCATCGTCCTATTCGTCCTGTTTTGTATCGGAGTGACTTTGACTATTGGCGTCATAGGTCGTCACGAATATTGCCCCTCTGGTTACGCGATTTTTGGAGTGAGGGCGATTTCACTCATGAGCGCTGGTATCAGAGGTGCGATTGGAGAGGGGAATCGAGCCTGGCTTTCGGCCTTATCTTCTGTGGGGCTACCAGTCTCCTCTCGTCCGGTCCATTTCTTGAGTTCCGCTTTCCTCACCGCGTCGCTCTTGGCTGCGCTGCTCCAATTCTCTTATATCTGTCTGGGATTACAGGACGAGGCAGGCAAAATTTCATTGTCGAAAACACCCTCAAATGAAGAATCACAAACAATAAGCTGTGTCAGTCACTCCCCGGTCATGGTGAGCTTCTCAAAGCGAATTCTCACTTTCACGAAAATAGGGGTCGCAGGCAGGAGCCGGTGAAAGCGGTATGGATTTGGGATTGCTCTGCTGTCATTTTTTCACTTTGTGCGTCCTCCTCTAGCGCGTGCTTCAGCGCCCCCATGAATAAATCGAACTGCGCCTCGATGGCCACGCCAAGGGACTCAGGAAAGGCGGCATCGAGAAGGGTGAGACCAAAATCGGTGGGCTCAATCAATTCTTCCGCCCAGCCAAGGATCGTCGCTATCGGCGATTGGACTGGAAATCGTTCGGTGATGAGAGCGCAGATGTCGTCACGACTCTGGACGTTCATGAGCAGCGCGAGGAAAAAGCGATGGTCCGGGTGGTCGATGTGGTAGCGCATCTGGGAAATGACATCGCGCCGAAGACATTCGGCCAAAGTATCAGGGATTCCCTTCGCGAGTTCACCGTGTCTTTTTTGAAACGTCACCAGAACGGGTTCCCATTCGTCGAGAGCCTGAAGGCGGTCCATGGTGTGCATTAGGGTGTGGAAGCCCCGCTCGAAATCTAGACTCTCTATCATTTCACCCACGAGGGTTGCGTAGCTGGGATGGTCGAGCGTTTCGAGCACGTCGAGAAGTTGCTTGCGACGCATTGTCAAATCATCGGCATGAACTGGGTCGATCGCGATATGGGGTGGCAGGTAATTATACTGCGGTCCAGTCCCGGGATCGTGGTGGGTACGAACCACCACCGTGACCGAGGGAGCATCGAGATGGAAAAGGGAGTGGATGCATTCCCGGCCGGAGGTGATGGCGACGGTGCGTCCGGTTTCCAACAACTCGATCTGCTTCGTGCGAAGATCACCGATGCGGATATGGGGCGTGACTGACTGGGCTCCCACGAAGTCGAATTCAGAATGAACACTGGATCCCTGCATGACATGGAACGCTCCGGAAAATTCGTGCTGATGGATTTCAGTGGTTCCCTCCATCCAGAAAAGGATCTGAATGTAGAAACGCGGATCATTAAAGGCCACCAACTCGGGCTGCCCGAACCCGGATTGACTCTGAAAAGGTTGTTCGTCGTTGCAAAGAAACTCGTGAATCATCTCCTCGAGGTCGACGTTCTCAGACGGCGGCGCTTCATCGATGGCGATCCGGGCAAGCTCCGGAAACACTTCGAGCGAGAAGTTTTGTTGCCGCCACCGTGCCAGGACGGTGCGACCAAGCTTTTCAAAATAAGGATTCATGAGAACGCACCCTACCGTCACCCGATGGGGCGCCACAAGGGACAAGAATGGCCCAAGGCCAGGGAGCAGTGGATGTTGCCCGGGGCTCAGCACCACCTTAAGATCGCGACGGCGATAGTCATCAGTCGGAGTGGTGCGATCCTAGAAGCAAAAGACACTGCATAGCTCCACGCCAAAATCAGCGTCATACCATCCTGATAGAATATGTTGTTGGTTCCCGAAAGGCACTCGACCTCGTCCTGATTCAAACCGCTGGCAAGAGCGCTTTCCAAAGATTTCTGCCAAGCCTGCCTCGTGACCTCCGGTGACGCCGCGGGATCACTGATCTTTCCTGGGATAGGGCCGGAGACCGAGGAGTATCTCAGCCCTCTCAGTAAGCGGCTTGGCCGCTAGTTCTTCGTCAGTGTATGCGGCAAGGTTTTGCGACACCAGATCATAGACCGTTTGGCGATCGTAACTCGTGTCTACCTCGAGGCACTTGTCCTTGCTCTTGAAGAAACCCACAGTGGGAAGAGTTTCCGCCTTAAAGGTATCAAATCTCTTCTTGATGCTTTCAACGTTATCATCACTTCTGCCAGAGTATTTAGCCCGTGCCAAGATTCGCTTTTGCAACACTTCGAAGGGACATTCGAAGTAGAACATTTTGGGTAAGTCAGCTTCTTCTCCAAAAACTTCATACCAGCCTTCGAGGTTCTCCAAGGAGCGAGGGAACCCATCCAGAAGAAAATTTCTCTTCCCAGTGGTTCGCGTCACGGTCTCCATTGTGTCCTTGAGAAGCGCCACCATGATCGCATTAGGAACCAATTTCCCACCAGTCATACACTCCTCAATCATCGCCGCGGCGGGTCCATCCGCTCTCCGCTCGACGCGCAGAAGTTCTCCCATCGACAAATGCGTCCAACCCAATTGAGCTTCGGCAAGCTCACACATCGTCCCCTTTCCCGCTCCGGGTCCCCCCAATACAAAAACAACATTGGGGTTGGGACAGGGTTGTCTCGGATCGAAGTGATGAAGGACGACATGAGGAGCGGGCGCGACTCCCTTTTTGTAAACGTGCCATTCGCGGTCCGTGGGTGGGAGGTCATCCCCGGAAGTAATGTCGTAAGCAAGATGGCCATCGAGACGGCAAATTCGCCACGAAGTGTAGCTGTTGGAGTAGGAAAGAGCCGGGCTTCGGGCTGACTTGCCATCCGCCCGATCCCACGCCCTCTTTCCATTCCAATAGCCCAAACTGGAAACCGTCCCGGACTCGGATTCAACGGGCGGGGCGGTGGATGGGACAAAAAGACCATCGACCTCAGGAATACCGGATCCAGTCACTTCAAGGTAAAAGGTATTTGGGGGGAGCTCGTTCGTTTCTGCCATGACCACTTTCGTCGAAAATTAAAATCATGGAAGTCCGCTAAGCCCATTTTTGCAAGATCTCATGAATTTTTCTCCACGCCAGGCCTTCAGCAGCGAGTTCCTTGACGAAACTCCAACGCCGCAGCCCCCCTTCTTTGACACCTCTCTGATCTCTTCAACGGCATCCTTAAGCATCCCAGCCAAAAAGAAATTCCCAGGCCACCAACCCCATCCTGAAGTCCCGACTCTCGTTCTTTGAGACCGCCCCTTTAAATTGATTCTTGGCACGGAGGCACGGAAAGCTACCCTCGTCACCAGAAACTTCCCTTTTGCCCGGCCTAACAAATGGCTCCGGAGTCTGACTTAAATCGGGAAATCGCAGCCGTTAAAATAGGGTAAATTTGTTGGGCGTTCTGAGCGTCAATCAGACACTCCCTTTGTTTCCAGCATGGGAGCAGCAGAGCAGCCCGTCACCGCAGTATTGTCATTATAATCACAACCCAATTTCTCACCTTTCCCCACCATGCCTGAAGATTCGGACACACCAGAGCCAGACCCCCAAATGATTGCGACCCAAGCGGAGGCGATCGATTCCAAAATGTCGAATCTTGCTCAGAGTCTTTCGGCCTGGATCGGCGACCAGAATTGGGTCCCGGATTCTCTGAACTATTCCTTTGCGGTGCTCATTCTGTTCCTGGGAATGCTCACGGTCTCTGCCATCATCTACCTCGTTTTTCGGCCTCTCGTTCTACGCTGGGTTCAACATTTTGTCAGCAAAAGCGGTGCCACCTGGGACAATGAACTCATGGGTCACGGAGTTTTCAGATGGCTCACTCATCTGCTCCCCGGAGTCTTCATTTTTCTCGTCGCGCCGGGGCTCTTCGAATCGGCACCCTCCCTCGCACAGATCCTACGAACGACTTCCTCACTCTACCTCCTAGTCGCCTGTTACTTGGTTTTTGATTCGATGATCAATGCGCTGCAGGCCATCTATTCAAAAACTTCCGCAGGAGGAAAAATCAACCTCACCACTTTCTCACAGGTCGCCAAGCTGCTGGCTGCTCTTCTCGCGATTGTCCTTTCCCTCGCCGTCATTCTTGGCAAATCGCCGCTCGTTCTTCTCGGCGGTCTTGGGGTCTTCGCCTCGGTGCTGATGCTCGTTTTTAAGGATGTCATCCTCGGCTTTATCGCCGGCATTCAACTTGCCACCAACCGGATGCTTTCGCGGGGCGACTGGCTGGAAATGCCCAACTATCAGGCGGACGGCACGGTGGAACTGATCGGGCTCACCACCGTCAAGGTGCGAAACTGGGATCGCACCGTCACGACCATCCCCACCTATGCCCTGATCAGTGATTCATTCAAAAATTGGCAAGGAATGACAGAAAGCAACGGACGCCGAATCAAGCGCAGCTTCCTGATCGATACCAACTCCATCCGACTTTGCAACGAGGAGATGCTCAGAAGATTCCGGAAGATCGAACACATCTCGGCATACCTCGACGTCAAAGAAGAGGAAATCAAGCAGGCCAATGCGAAAATCGCTGAGTCCCATCTCAATAACCGAGTGAACGGTAGACGTCTTACCAACGTCGGAACCTTTCGCGCCTACATCGAGGGATATCTCAAGACCCACCCAGACATCAATCAGGAGATGACTCTTCTGGTCCGCCAACTTAACACTGCGGGCCGCGGTATTCCAATTGAGATTTACTGCTTCAGCTCTCGTAAAGAATGGAATGCCTACGAAAGTATTCAAGCTGATATCTTTGATCACTTATACGCCGTGGCCCCGGAGTTTGATCTTCGAATTTTTCAAGAACCCACCGGGTATGATTTCCAACAACTTACTACACCGCAGGAGCCGGTCGCTTTTCCCGCAGTCGCTGACGACCTGCCGTAACCCTTGATCGTAAAGGCACCCGAGACCTGAAAAGTTACGGCGGTGGCACGGAGAAACGGCGCGCTAACTCTCTTTACAAAATTTACTGATTGGCTCGCCTCTACTGTGTTTGGCTGGGTTCGAAGTGAGGCGGAACCATTCGATTTTTCACCACGGACACGACCAAGATCTTCTTCCTCCTAGTGGTAATGATCTATTGCATGACACGCATCTGCGCCTCGTTGATAATCGACCGGGTCCGCGATGATCTGGCCAGAAAAACTAGTTTCTCGGCTATTTCAGGGGTCGCCATTTGGAGCCATTCCCTCCTTTTGTTCCGGTTTAAGTATCTCGGTTTAAAATAGCGTGGGGAAAGATCTCTCCCTCCCAAAGAATGATCATGACGCGCCTCTCATTGTGTCTGCAGGCTACTGCCCTTGGCAAACTCGATTGCTTACGGCATGAGAGCTTTTAATATCCAGATCACTCGCCAAGCACGCCATTACCATCGGAGCTTCCATTCTCAGAAAGGTATGTTCCCACCGCCACCTCAATCGTGGCCAGTCCCGGGTTAGCATTCGCATGCAAGATCGCCTCCCGAAGATTGACCTCAGGCAGCTTGCTTCCTATTCTCAAGGGTGTTCGGGGCCGATAGCTCCAAGCCGTGCTCACTCGTTTCCCCCCCCTCACCTTGCCCCATGCGCCCTCCCGATTTCCCCCTCTCTTACTGTCGTCCCGGTATTTGCGGCTTTCTTGTCCTGGCCTTCGCCCCGGCCGTTTTCGCTCAAAGCCCGCCCACCCTGCTGGTCCGACAGGGCGACACCTGGAACTACCGGAAAGGAACGAGCGAGCCACCCGCAGATTGGACAACCGTAGCAGAAGCCTCCCTTGATGGAACCTGGCAGGGCGGTGTCGGTGGATTCGGCTACGGCGACGATGACGACGCCACCGTTCTCGACGATATGGAGGACGGCTACCTCACGGTCTCCACCCGCAAATCGTTCGAAATCACTCCCGCGATGGATCCGACACGACACCTGCGCCTCTCCCTTGATTACGATGACGCCTGCATCATTTATCTCGACGGTCGGGAAGTCTTCCGGTCATTCAATATCGCGGAGGCCGCTGGCTCCCTCTACTCCTACGACCAGGAGACTCTCACCGAAAATCACGATTCGGCGGGCGCGGGCGGCGGACCTGTGGAGGTCGTTAATCTCGGCCCCCTTTCCGGTCTCCTCACAACCGGTACCCACATACTCGCGGCCCAGGGAATCAATGCCTCCATCGATAGCAGTGATTTCTCCCTTATCGTCACTCTCGCTCTCGGCGATGCCCCGACCGATGTGACCTGGACCCTCGCCGATAGCCCGGTCACGCTCACGAGCGATTTTGCCATCGGTGGTGGCCGCACCCTCACCATCGAAGCTGGCGTTGAAGTCATTCTCTCAGCAGGAATCAACATTCTCGCGCTCGAAGGCAGTCGTATCGATATCGCCGGTACCCCTACGAATCCCGTCATACTTCGACCGGCCGACGAAAACGACTGGGGAGAATTATCAGTCACCGGGAACGGCGGGATGCTCACCGCCCGACATGCTGAGATCGCCGGCGGGCAGGTCCGCTTTCTCACCGGAGTGACTGGTCTGATGGAGGATTGCCTGATTCATGATTCCGGAGCGTCCTCGATCATCAACGCGGTTTCAGCGGACACCGTCACCCTACGCCGCTGCTGCGTGGTGAACTACGCCGAGACCCTTTTTCGTAATACCCTCACCCTACTCGAGCAATGCTTGTTCGAGGCACCCACAGCCGATGCTGTCGATTTTGATGCCGCGAAACCCGGCTCCACCATCCGCCAGTGCACCTTCCGGAACGGCCCGAGCGGCAGCAACACCGACGCGATCGACATCGGCCCGACCGGTGGCGTGCCATCGGTGGATGTCATGATCGAAGACTGTCTCATGCATAATTTCAGCGATAAAGGTGTTTCGATTGGAGACGGGCCGGATGATGCCGATAACATCATTGTCAGAAACTGCCTCATGTTCGACATCGCGAGAGGCGTTCAGGTCAAGCACGCCTCGGTCGTAAAGGTTCAGAATTGTACCATCGTGGACGCGCTGATCGGTTTGCACGGATTTGAAAAATCCGGGGCTACGGGTGGGGGGATTTTTACCGAGACCTATAACACCATCGTCGCCACCAGCACCGAGGCAGTCGAACTCGAAACAAACTCGACTTTCGCAATCTCATACTCGGCCACCCAAGGACAGGACTGGCCGGGCGTTGGCAATCTCAATGTCGACCCGCTCTTCCGCGACCCCACGAACCGCGACTACCGCCTCCTCGCCGGTTCGCCCTGTCTCGGCACCGGCCGGAACGGCGAAGATATGGGAATCTCTTATCCGATCGGCGGGGTCCCTGATGTCCCGAGCAACCTCCAGGTGGTCTCCTTCGACGGTGACGAGGCCGTTCTTTCATGGACCGATCCTGACACCAAGGAATCCCGCTTCGTCATCGAGAAGTCTGCCGACGGCATGACTTGGACAGTGGCTGCCGTGGCCTCCGCTAATGCAATCGGGGCAACGCTCTCCGGCTTGGCTGAAAATCCGGTTTCGTTCTTCCGCGTTCATGGTGCGAATTTTCTGGGAACCTCTTTCAACTCCGAGCCGGTCGCCGCTGAAAAACTAACGGTCGATACCGATCCTAGAAGAATCCTGCACATCGATTCAATCACCCTCGATTCCTCTCGCAAAATTCAGCTCTATTTTGCAGCACAAGCTGATCGCAGCTACGTTGTAGAATACTCGACGACACTGCAAGCGGGGGCGTGGAAAAAGCTCGCAGACATCCCGTCCGAAACGCGCGCGCGTCCTGTCGTCGTTGTCAGCGACACCCCACCTGCCGCAACACCGAAACGATTCTACCGCCTCATCACGTCACCGTAACCAAGCGGAAATCCGGTGACCCGAGAGCAGAAGAGAGCATTCCATCTTGAGTGACACAAACCACCAAGAACGAGTAAATCGACTGACATTCAAAAGGAAATGACCCTGCGTGTGCTCCTCTAACTTTGAGCTTGTCTTAATCTGTCAGATCGATAATGGTGGTCGGCTAAACAACGCACATATTATGACTCCAAAATCAATCTTAAGCTCACTTCTCACCGGAGCAGCTCTTGCAACCGCCAATGGCACTTTGGTTGCTTACTATCCTCTTGACGGAGATTTCCTTGATGCCTCTGGCAATAGCAACGATGGCACCATGTTTGGGGGTGTCTCTTATGCCGGGGATGCCCCTGCCGCAATCGGCGGCGGCCAGTCTGCCGTCTTCGACGGCGCCGCAGGCACCTACGGGGCCGTCAATACCGGACTCGCTCTCACTGGTAATACTAATTTCACCGTCTCGATGTGGGTTAAAGGAGATGGCACTGCCAACTCAGATGATCGCATCTTCTCCGAAGGCCAATCGACAAACAACACCCCCTTGTTCAACGTAGGAACTCATAACGGTGCCAGCAACGGAACTGTCGACATCTACATCCGTCAGGGTGGCGGAGCAGCGACTTATGGCCACGCCTACTCATCGGGAACTGCTTTCGACAACACTTGGCGCCACGTCCTCTTTTCCGGAGGAACTGACGGCATGCTCGATCTCTACATCGATGGGACTCTTGATACCACATTTGACTACTCAGGAGTTCCATCCTTCGCCACTGATACCACTACAATTGGGGGGATTCTCCGCGCGACAGATTGCTGTAACTTCCTAGGCAGTATCGACGACGTCAGCTTTTGGGATCAGGACCTCAGTGTCACCGACATTTCCGCTCTTGCTGGCGGTGCCAGCGCCACTTCACTTATTCCAGAACCATCATCGGCTCTTCTGAGCCTCGCCGCACTACTCATCGCAGTGCGGCGCCGTCGCTAGAGGGGCCGACCCACTCTGATTCAAATCATCTCATTCCCAACGAGTCGATGGCCTTCCAGCTACCGACTCGTTTTTTTACCTACCATTCGAAAACTATGAACTTCTACAAAACATTCCGATCGGGGCTACCTGCCGCAGCCTCCCTCTTCATTCTCTCCTCTCCAGCAAGTGCCGAACTCGTCGGCTACTGGAAACTGGACGACAACTTTGACGATTCCTCCGGCAAGGGGAACGATGGCGTCTTCTTTGGCGGCACAACCTACGAAGCCGATAGTCCCTCCGTCATTATCGGGGGCAAGTCCGTCGCTTTTGACGGCCAGGCCGGCACCTACGGGGCCATTAATTCGGGCACCGGAGGCCTGGCGCTCACGACCCTTCCTTCCTACTCGGTATCACTGTGGGTCAAGGGAGAAGGAACTGCCAACTCCGATGACCGCGTGTTCTCGGAAGGGTCTTCCACAAACAACAATCCCTTGTTCAACGTAGGGACTCACAATGGAAGTGCGAATGGCACCGTAGACATCTACATCCGAAACGGAGGAGGAGCTGAAACCTTTGGTCATGCCTACTCGCCAGGAACTGCTTTTGATAATACCTGGCATCATATCGTGTTCATCGGCGGATCTGATAAGCAATTAAGTCTCTACATCGACGGGGTTTTTGATACAACTTTCGATTATTCAATCGTCCCTGATTTCACCCCGGACACCACCACAATCGGTGGCGTCCTACGAGCAGGTGATTGCTGTAATTTTCTTGGGAGTATTGATGAAGTGGCAATGTGGGACAGCGCTTTGACCCCTGAAGAAATCACGAACCTGGCACTCGGAACGCCCGCCGATAACGTCGGCTTGCCTCCGGAAGATTCCGACAGCGACGGACTTCCCAGTAATTGGGAAACTGCCAACGGGCTCGATCCCAATGACAATGGCTCAGTCGATCCTGTCAACGGTCCTGATGGCGACCCCGATTCCGATAATTCCAACAATGCCGAGGAATTCGCGAATGGAACCGACCCCCGCGATAACGACTCGGACGATGACGACCTCGAAGATGGCGCGGAAGTTCTCGCCGGAACCGATCCCACAAATCCCGACACTGATGGTGACGGGCTCAATGATGGCGCGGAAGAAACCGCCAATACCAATCCCCTACTGAAAGATACCGACGGTGACGGGATTGCTGACAATGACGAACTCACCAATGGGACAATCCCAACTGATATCGAGAGCCCGTCTATTGGCGACCTCCTCTGCGCTTACTGGCCGCTCGACAGCACCGACGGAACCACCACTCCGGACGAGGGCCCAAATGGTTACGACCTTGAGCTCATGAATATGGACGCTACCAATTTCATCTCGGACGAAGGGCGTGCCGTAGCCTCCTTCAATGGGATCGATACTCTCTTGGCACGGGTTCATTCCGTGGATGATGATCTTCCCATTAGCCAATATCCGTCCTACACGATCTCAATGTGGCTCAAGATCACCGGCACGGGTCAAAACGATCGGCGTTTCTTCTCTGAAGCTTCCAGCATCAACACCGGCCCACTTCTCAACCTGGGAACAAGGAACAATGGAGCCGACGATAGCTTTGACGTTTACCTCAGAGATGCCGGAACACCCAATCACCAGTATTCCACAACTCAGCCGCTCGATGGAACCTGGCGTCACATCGTCTATACCCATAATGACGCCAACCAAAAAATCCAACTCTACGTCGATGGTATCCTCGATCGCGAAGATTGGACCTTTAAGGATATCGTCTCTGCAGATGTCGACACGACCTCAGTGGGGGGAATCTTAAGAGACACCGCCAGCTTCCATGTCGATGGCCTTATCGATGAAGTATCCCTTTGGAAAGGAGTGATATCTCCCGCTAAGATTGCCGAACTTGCCTCCGGAACTACTCCTAGTGAAATTGCCGGAACCGCTGGATTTGAAATTACCTCGGTGAATCGCGAGGCCACGGGGGGCGTTACCATCACGTGGAACTCCCGCCCCGGCGCGGTCTATGGAATTTGGGCCTCCCTTAATCTTAGCGAGCCCTGGAACGAGCTCAATGACAGCTACGAATCCCAAGGAGAACAAACGAGCTACACCTTGCCTGCAGGAACGGCCTTTCTGAATCCCGCGGTAGAGCCCCGCATCTTCTTCCGGGTCACCAAGTAGACGCTCATTTCAATTTAAGGATCATCCCACACCTTGAAAAGGGTGTGGGATTCTAACGTCCCGAAACCCTCAAACGCCAATACCTCCCGGCTCTCCCCTCCGGTATTGGCGGAAATTGAGAGCGGACCAAAACACGACCATCTCCAAGATCGATCTCAAATCGCTCATTGAGAGATTCAGGAACGACCCTCCATGACCTTAGATCGGACGAATTCTCAACATGATAGATCAGATCATCGGCAGCGAGATTCCGGGTAAAATGAAAGACCGGAGACTGTCCGGAAAATTCGACAGTCGGCGCGACTGCCGGATCAAAATCGAAGTCCGACGACCCGTAGGCATACTCGAGCAAGGCCGGAATCGAATCCTGATCCAAGTCCGCATAGGCATCCCCGGAAAAGCGAGTTGCATCACTTCCACCGGGATTCCCTCCAACTGACACACTCGGCCTCCAGCTTGTGGAGTCGCCATGAAACGGAAGGGTTTCCGGGGCTATGAGAACCAAAGAAGCCCCACCTCCGTCAGGACTCATGGGCCACCCCCCGCCGTCATCGTATACAAAATCCCGGATGACGATCTCATTCCAACCCAATAAAACAAGCCGTTCTCCTCCATCGTCAAGCTTCCCGCCGTATTGACCAGCGACAGGCTGGTCCGATCCGTAGTGAGCTACGAAGGCCGCAAGATCTTCAACCACCACCACTCTTTCACCGGGAAACAAACTCGCTCCAAACGGAAACTCAAAATTAATTCCTTCCGTAAACCGAACCCCGCTAAGCTCAAGGGTCTCTGTCCCAGAAATATTCGGATCTTCGACAGTTGAGCATGACGGATTTTCTCTCTGGGCGTTAGGATCGTGTTCCCGAGTGATGACGTAATTTGAGTTCGAGATACTCCAGATCCCGTATGCCGCATGCTTTGTGAATGATTCG
>Ga0222650_1000494_pt1 | contig 30175 bp, 15 predicted proteins | sample AntAcemetagen367_FD_179820 | JGI IMG/M metagenome (GOLD analysis project Ga0222650, IMG submission 179820) | Saline water microbial communities from Ace Lake, Antarctica - #367 | ecosystem: Environmental > Aquatic > Non-marine Saline and Alkaline > Saline | place: Antarctica: Ace Lake... | reverse complement strand
CAAACAACGAATTCAATACCCTGGTGCGGTTTACCACGTCATCAGTCGAGGGAACTATCGAAAGGAACTGTTCCTCAAAGAAGATACAGGGGCGGCATTTGAACGCGCCTTGATGGAAACCGTGGAGCGCTCCGGTTGGAAGTTGCACGCGTATGTGATCATGAGTAACCACTATCATTTAGCAGTCGAAACCCCCGAGCCGAATCTAGTGGACGGAATGAAGTGGTTGCAGAGCACCTTTGCCACCCGCTTCAACCGTCTGAGAAATGAGCGCGGCCATGTGTTCCAAGGCCGCTATAAATCAATCCTCATCGGCGAGGAGCGCCCGCTACTGGGCTTGGTTGACTACATCCACCTCAATCCGGTACGCGCAGGGATTCGCCCACTTGAGACACTCAGGGACTATACGTTGTCCAGCTATCCGAAGTATTTTAAGCGCTCGCCCGTCGATGGGCTATGCCGAGAGGACTTTTTAGGCATGCTGGAGCTGCCCAGTAGTTTGGCGGGCATGAACCGCTACGCGAAGCACTTGGAGTTGAGCGAAGCGAAAGACCCGAAACGCAGAGCAGCACTCACTAAGCAGTATTGCCGTGGTTGGTTTATAGGCTCGAAGGAAGAGAAAAAAGCGCTCGCAAAAGACATGGCAGAGAAACACCCCGATGTGGATTGGGAAGGTGCCGACCTGCAGGCATTAAACGAAGCACAGTGGGACGCTGTCGTGTGCGCGCAGATGCGTCGGATAAAGCAAGACGAGGCGTCGCTGCTGACGGCACCCAAAGGAGCAGCTTGGAAAATTGAAATTGCGCGCCTGCTAAGAAAGCAAACCACAGCGAAGAACGGCTGGATCGCGAAGCGCCTTAATATGGGACACCCCTCCCGAGTCAGCAACCTTATCCAGAATAAAGTGTAGAATACACCAAACATTTAATTTAAACGTTTGACCCCTTTTTTTCTCCCTTGGATACCGGCAAGCTACTCTCTCAAAAGACGCTGGAGCATTCGATCCGCCCATGGTCGACGGAAGACTATCGCGATCAAATCGCAACCGGACGCTGGGTCTTATTCGGACTGGGCTACGTCTTGTCCGGCCCCATGGATGCCATCGGCCAGGTCTATGGACACGGCGGCGTCGGCGGCTCAGAGGGCTTGTTGGACTGCGAGAAGCATTATGCGCTCGCGATTACGCGAAACCTTTTCGCCAATCCAAATGTGATGGATGCGTTCTATGCGGCCATTGGCTTTAAAAATCGCGACTGGCCTGATACCTCCGAAGTGCCTGTAGGGGTCGGCTGAAGCACCCCAAAGCGCATGCACGTGCCGCTATTTTCTCTGACACCAATCAAAACAACCCTCTCGTCATTATCATTCTATAGTTGACATGGTCCATTCGACTGTGAATTATAAGTGGCTAATTAACTCAACTTATTCTAATACCCTATGGAAATCATGAAAAAACGCCTCAATCTCTCTCGTGCAGTCCGACCTACATGCTTTGCCGCGATTTTAGCTGCGGCCACTCTGACGCAAGTCCATGCTGCGGACGTTACGTGGACCCAGACAACGGTAGATGGCACATTTGACTGGAGTGATGGGGCGAATTGGGACACGAATCCGAACCCTCCCGCCACCAGTGGGGATGACCTCACTTTCGATGTGCTTTCAGCAGGCGCGGATATTATCAGTAATGTGGACAGCGCCTGGGCGACCTCAGGATCGGTCAACAGCCTGACCTTTGCGCCCAGTTCTACTTCTGGAAGCTACACAATTGATACGGGTGCCAATACGCTGCGTATTGGTGCCGGGGGGATCAGTAATAATCTGACAAACGCTTCCCCCGGCCAAGTGACGTTTCAAGGAAGTCTGGAAGCCACAGCAAATCAGACCTGGTATCAGGCATCCAGTTCTTGGAACAGCGGACGGTTTTACATGAATGCCGACCTGAGCGGTAGCGGGGACATCGAAATTACCGCAGCAAGTGGTGGGTCTATTTTCTTTCAATCAGGGAATTCAGACAGCTACACAGGGGCGTTTACGCTGACCTCTGGTGGTGCCCGGCTGCTGGACAATTCGCAGCTAAATCGACTAGGATCCAACGCCCTAACTTGGAACTCGACAAGCAGTACCATTATCAGCTTTGCCAACTTGACTGGTGCCGATCAGGCGCTCACCTTTGACACTCCCATTAATTTTTCGGATACGGGCTCCGGAGTGAGAAGTATATCGGTAGACGCCACCACGAGCGGTAACTCTTCCCTAGCCTTTACCGGGGCCTGGACGGGCAATTTGAATGACAACCTCCGTTTTATTTCTTCGAGCAATCCGGATTTACTGCTGCGATTCCAGCAGGATGGATCCACGCTGACATCCACCAAAGGGAATTCGAGTCAGGCAAACTCGGCACTCTACTTGAGCTCGGGACGGTATTCGATCGAAAATGCCAACGCGCTGGGTGCGGGGAATTCGGTCAGCATCTCGCTGGGCAACGGGGGAACTACCTCCACAAATGCTGCCAAAACCAGCCTTTATGCCACGGATGGGATTTCGGTGGCTTCCGATCTCTTTGCCAACCGTAATTATAACGGGGGGACTAACAACGCCCGTTCCCCGGTCGTGACAATTGGGGTAAACGACAGCGGAGCCTCTGCTACCTTCAGTGGCGACTTAAGGTTGGAGGGAACGAGCTTCAATGCTAATGAGACAGAGCTAAATAAGAACCGTGAATCAAATGTCCACCTAACTGCTGCGATCGGTTCAACGGCCACATTCAGCGGAGATATTTTTGAATTCAATACGTCTGCAGACACTCGATTTGTGCCCGTGACGGTTGAAGGCGGAGGTACGGTCATCCTTTCCGGAACCAATAGTGCCTACCAGGGCGGCACCAGCGTGATTGGTGGTACCACTTTGTCGGCCAATGGCGGTAGTGGTGCCTCTGGAAGCGCGACGGGATTCGGCAATGTGCAGGTCGGTTACGGTTCGGCCAGCATCACTGGAGACACCCTCAGCGGCCAGTCTTATGTCACCGGAGTGAGCACTACCAACCTGCATGTGGGACAGACCCTAACCGGGGCGGGGATTCCTGACGGCACCATCATCACCTTTATCCACCCGACCATCGCGGGTCGTATCGAAATTTCAAATACAGCAACGGCCACCGCCAGCGGAGTTACTCTTTCGGGTTCTGCCGAAACCGGTGTTCTGGGTGGCTCTGGCTTCATTAAGCCGAGCGTGGTTAACGGGGTCGAGCAGTCCATTAGCGTGGCCAGCGGTTCCAGCATCGCTCCGGGCAACAGTATCGGCACTCTGACATTGGATGGTGGCAGCACGACGGCTGCAGTGCTGACCATGGATGCGGGCAGTGCGTTTGATTTTGAATTGGATGCCTCGGGCGGCACACCGGATCAGTTGGTATTCTGGAATTATGTGGACGGCGATTTAGTACTGAATAACAATGTGTTGAACGTCACCTTAAGTGGCGTGGAAACTCCCGGTGAATACACGGTCAGCCTCTTTGAGTTCTACAGCGATGCGGGCAGCACAATCATTGGCAGTGGCCTGACTTCCGGGCTGACGCTCAATTTGGGTGAGGGGATTAGCTCCGGATCGCTCGATTATAATGGCGGCACAGGTTCGATTGATCTCACCTACAGCGTAGTTCCGGAACCGGGTTCCTATGCCTTACTGGCTGGTTGCCTCGCACTGAGTGCAGTCATGCTTCGCCGCCGCCACGCTTAATTTTTCATTCGGGTCAATCCATGGGGTAAGGCGCAGTGCTTCGGCACTGCGCCTTTGTGTTTGGAGCACTCGGACTCTAGAATATATATTTGACTACTGCGAATTCTACGTCGAATATATTAGTTGTAAGATTCATTTAACCGCCTCAGGAAAAAACGACCGATTCCCACACTGGCAATTGTGTTTTATGTTTATTTACCCCCTGGATTCTTATGAGTAAGTCCTATTGGAACAATCGAGCAGACCTGTCACGAACAAGCTGGAAGTTGAGCCATGCGCAGCAATTGACGATAGGCTACCTCGGCGGTTCATTGACAAACGGAGCCGATGCCTCTGATACCGAGCGCTATTCGTGGCGTGCGAAGACCACGGCGTGGTTGACCGAACGATTTCCTGATGCTGAGATCTCAGAAATCAATGCTGCGATTGGCGGGACGGGCTCTGACTTTGGTGTGTATCGAATCGGTGAAGACTTACTCCGTGGGCAACCTGATCTTGTTTTTGTTGAATTCACGGTCAATGATAGTGGTCGTGCCATCAACGAACCCAGTGTCGTATCCGCCAGTATGGAAGGAATTATCCGTCGAATTTATATTGCCAACCCGCATGCGGAGATCGTCTTTATTTACACCACGATGAAGCGACTGGAACCCTTTTATCTGAGTGCGGTATTACCACCCGCTGTGCGCATCAATGAAGCACTGGGCGAATACTATGGCATTTCTTCAGTCAATATTGGTGAAGCCTTCTGGCGGCACTTGCAGGCAAATTCCTTAGACTGGCAAGTGCTCTTACCGGACGATGTCCATCCGGGAGATGAGGGGTACGCGCTGTATTCGCAAGCCATGACCACTTGGCTGGAGAGTTTGGATTGGTTCAAGACTTCAGCGGAGGCCTCTGTGATGCCCGAACCCCTCCATGATAATATACCGTTGGAGGCTCAGCTCATCCGCGCGAGTGCGTATGCCAATGAAGATTGGTCGGTCGTGAATGAGCCGTGCGAGCAGTGGCCCGATCATCTCTTTTGCGAAAGACCGGAGAAGACGCTTACGATTGCGTTTACAGGCAATGCGGTGGGCGTGGCCTGGATCTCGGCCGACGATGCCGGGGTGTTGGAATACTCGGTCGATGGCGGCCCTTTCCAGCGCAAAACGAGCTGGACACCGCATGGCGGCAAGCGAGGCATACTCTACGGAAACGTCTTCCATAATCCACTCTACGGCAGTGAACTCAAATATGGTCACCATACCTTGACCATTCGTGTCTCAGCTCAGCCCGACGAAAATTCAACGGCAAACCGTGTGAGGATTGTTGCATTCATCATCAACGGAAAATCAAATTTACAGATTAAACCAAAGGAACTCTTTCATACTAATTTGCACCAGGCCGCGAGACGATCCCGGGGCGATTGCTCGCCGAAATCCCAGCCATGTGATCTCCACGATCAGAGGTCTCGTATGGGTTGCACGCAAGGCAGCGCTGTGATTATCTCACTGCTGCTGATGTCTTTCCTGCTGCTTTTGATCTTATCCTTGGTGGCGATGGTTTCCGTGGAGACCCATAGCGCGCAGATTCAAAAAACAAGACTTCTGGCGGAGCAGAATGCACTGCTCGCATTGCATGTTGGGCTGGGTGAATTACAGGAGTCGATGGGGCCGGATCGCCGTGTTTCTGCCTTGGCGGAGATCATGACTGAGGCTCAGCCGCAAAAGGGGCGTGCCGCAGTGGATGTGCAGCAGAGCAAGTGGACCGGTGTCTGGAATGCCGAAGGTGGCCTTCACAATTGGTTGGTCAGCGGGAATGAAGGCTTCGCGGCTCCGGCGAGTGTCTTCGTCGATGCGGTGGTTAACTATGATCCCTCCGACGTGGTGACGGGTCTGGCAGCCGATCAATCTCCGGATGCAGCCATTACGATTGCCGGCGAGCCCGGAGTGGTGCTCGTCGCCTCAGGAAGTGTGGGAGATACAGATGTCAACTCGGTCGTCGCTGCGCCTCGGGTGGGGATCGATGATCAAAACGCCTACGCTTGGTGGATTGCCGATGAGGGGGTTAAGGCACGAGCCGATCTGGTGGATCGCTACCAAGCGGATGGCGATGACTCTGCGACAGCGCGTTTTACTTCGGCACAGCGCAATGCGATGGAACTGATGGATGGCTTTGCCGGTTTCGACCCCACAACTGCGGACGTGGCGAACTTGGATAAACTACTGGACTATCCCGACGTCGGATTCCTGAGCGTGACTGAGGACGATCAGCAGACGCATTTTCACGATGTCACACTCGATTCGAAGGGCTTGTTGACCGATACCCGTAACGGTGGACTCAAGCGGGATCTAACTTACCTGTTCGAATTGGAAGAGGGGGCGTTGAGCCAGCCAGGCACTTTTTTGAACGAATTACCAAATCTCTACCAAGACGCGGATGTGAACCTGGTCAAAGACGACGAAGGGACTACGCCGATCGCTCAGATGGCGGTCACGACGCCCGCTTGGTATTTCACTGCGAACCCGCAACTCAATTCGGCCGACTTCCAGCCGTGGCAGATGATGGGGCTTCCTTTTGGTCCGACTTGGGAGCAGTTGCGTTCCTTCTACCGCCTTAAGGATGATTTTGATGACATCAATGATACCGTTATTAGTGTAAGGCCCCAGCGCGAGGATCAGGCCGGGGTGTATCCTATCGTGCTTCAGATGCGTGCTTTTACTGGGATCAGTCGAGCAGTCGTCGATCAGGGGGCGGATGAGCTTTCGATTGATGACGACCTAATGGATGTATTTGCCCATTTTCGAATTATGTTCGTTTTAGCCAATCCATATTCGGTGGATATGGATGTCAGTGATATGTATTTTACTATCTATATGCGCGGGGGGGTACTGCAGGTCGCTCGTCAGGATCGCAGTGTTTTTTCCAATTCATTTGGCAAATGGATAAATCTGTTCAACCATCGGCGCTTCCACATCACTGCGGCAACGATTCCTGCTGGTGAAGCAAGGATTTTTACTCTTGATGACAGTGGAGCAGGTTCGGTCGGAGATCCTACCTATAAATCGTATGAGATTGATGCGGCTACGGACGGCGATTCGAGTGCCACTTTGGTCACGCACGAACTGATCAACGATTTCGATCTGAATGTGACCTTGCGTTGTCGATTGCCAGGCGGTCCTTACAGCCGTGCAGATACGAATAATATCCATCTTAGGTCGGGGGGGAAGGTAGATCCGAGCTTACCTCCAGAGGTTGCCCAAACCTCAAATCAAGGCGGTTCGGACTCAGTCACGATCGCTTGGCGTGGAACTCCGACTAATAATCCAGTCGATTATCGCGATGTCTTACAGTTTTCAGGAGCGACGGGTGGCTATACTGGAGGAAATCATTACGGCGTCGGTTCGGATTATCAATTTTCGTATGCCATCGATGCGGCAACTGGTGATGGCGAGGTCGTATGGGGAGGTGGTGCGAGATGGTTGATGCAGGATCTCAGCAGTACCGCTTGGGCATACGGAAACTACATTCGTGAGTTAAACATACGTGCTCCTCACCGTAACTCTAAGTCCGATGCCTATAACCCTGCGGCTAATCAAAATATCGGTGGTCAAAGTTTTCCAATTCCGGCGAGCGGCTCTACGGGTGAGCCACACTTTGGGGATGGACCCCTGCAACTACTGGATACTGATGATAATTCTAGGGCTGGTTGGGGGATGCTCTATGGGCCTTACGCGGGGCAGAGCCCACACTACGTGAATCGCTTGTTCCAAATTCCCACCTCCGAGGCACCGGTTTCCTCACTCGGCCAGCTGCAGCACTTCAATGCCGGCGGATACATTCCCGCCAAACCTGCTTCGGCAATCTATGATATTAATTATAATAGAACTGGATACTATTTCAATAGGGTCTACGACCTCGCTAAGAGTGGTGAGGGTTATGATGATTTTCCTACACTCGCTTTCAGCGATGACTATGCGATCGGCAATTCATTTTCTTCACGTTTTGTTGAGCGGGATCGAGTTTATCATGGGGATACGCTACTCATGCCCCGCGATGCTTCTTGGCTGCTGAATGCAGCACTCTGGGATCGCTTCTATTTTTCCTCGATGCCGCAGAACGGCACTTTCGATGTGACTGCCGATAAGCTCATTAATAATCGATATCGCCCCATGGACGATGGGCTACCTCCCGTCGCGGATGCACTGCGAGCCTCCTCCACATCCTTTGCAGAGAAGATGGGCGTTGAGGGAAGCTTTAACGTGAACTCAACTTCCGTTGAAGCGTGGAAGGCTTTTCTGGCCAGCACTCTGGGGGTGCCCTATCAGGGCGAATCAAACGTAGATGAAGCTGTCTTTGCCCGGACGCCCCGGCAGGATTCGAATCCAGCAGCGGATGGTGACTCTAAGGCTCCGTTGACGGCCAATGCATGGAAGGGCTATCGCGCGCTGACCTTGACGGAAATCGATGCATTGGCAGGCGCGATCGTGCATCAAGTTAAATTGCGCGGCCCCTTCCTCAGTCTAGAACATTTTGTTAACCGGCTACCAGTCGATAGGAATAATGATCCGGATCGACTACCGCTCACTAGCACGAATACTCCGAATGGGATCGGAATTCGGGGAGCTTTGCAGGCTGCCATTGAAGCGTCAGAGCTAAATCCCTTGGCGCCTGATACGGCTAGCTCCCGCTTCAGGGCAATGGACTCGGGAGGGCCAGATGTCGTGGATATCGAGCATGGCTTCGGCACGATGATCGATGGCGGCCCTGGGCAGATCACTCAGGGAGATCTTCTGCAGCCGCTGGGGCCTTATATCAGCGTGCGCTCAGATACATTTAAAATTCGCTGCTCTGGGATTGTAAATGATCCATTGAGTGGCGATCTCGTCTCGCAGGTCTGGTGCGAAGCTGTGGTGCAGCGGCTTCCCGAATTTGTTGATGGTGGGCAGGCGGCCAGTACCAGTCTTAGCCTGATAGACCCGAATGGCGTGAATGACGTGAATCGGCAGTTTGGGCGACGTTTCAAAATCGTCTCTTTACGCTGGCTGGATAAAAATGAAATTTAAAACCATGAGATTATACTTCGTTTCCTTTGTTCTACTGGCTGCTTGGTTAGGCTGCATGCTTCCTGCCTCGGCCCAACCGTCGCCTTTCAATAAGCTTTGGATGCGGGCTTTTGCGGTTGGGCCGACTATCAACGGCCTCTTTTACGAGTCCGAAGAGGGCGACTATCAGGAAGTGCCGTTGCAGCCCTTCCGGTCTAGTATTCTCATCTCGATTGCATATCCTGGGGCATCCTTGCCACTCTACACCATATTCATCGATCCAGAGACTGGGATAGAGCGTTATGTCGAGTCGGCTGAGGTCGTGATTCCCAAAGATTGTCATCAGCTTAGTTTTATCGTTCTTCCGAGGGGAGTGGTGGACGGTATCCGCCAATTCGATACCATTGTGTACGATGATTCGGCTGACGACTTTCCGCTCAATAGTGTGCGACTCATCAATCTGAGTCCGTTCGAGGTAGCGGCACGTTTCGGTGATAAAGCATTTAAGACCGCACCCGGTGAATTTACGATTCAACCGGTGACCGTGGATGAAAAATCGAGAGTCTTGGCGGTGGCGGGGCAATTGTCGTCCACCAAAGATGGCCATGACTTACTAAAGTTCTATCAGGGGCCGATCTCGGTGCCTGTCGGTCGTCGACTCACGATGCTTGCCGTTTACAGCCTCGAAGGCATGCGCACGCACGGCTACGAAATTTCGAAGGATGCGCAAGGGGAAGACGAATTACGCTATATCGTGGTCAAGTGGTTGGACCGCCCGCTTGTGCCGCGTCAGTAGTTATTGCATGCCCTTTGCTTTGGCCTCCGGCGACCTAACCATGTTTCATTTCAAGATGAACGTGACCGACTAAGAATTTCCTGACTGCGGTTGACAAATGACAATGTCACGGCGGCGTGATTCCGGGACCACCTGTTCGAGAGTCACTTCGCCGTTGGTCACATGGCCTTGCACTATGGTGTTGCCCGGGGCTTGAAATTTGAATTTGCAGTCCCAGTCTTTTGGCCAAGCGGGGCAGAGGTAGATCGTGTCTCCCTTCCAGTTCCAAAGCATGTATTGCAGGGTAGATTGTACGATGCCTCCCGATTCCATATTCGGGACGTAGTCAGGCTCCGCACTGTATTGAAATGGGGGGAAGTGGAAATAGACCTTCGTCTTCCCATTGCGTCCTTCGTTCACACGGAACAGCACTCCCTGCTTCGCACGATCGGCGAGACCTAAAATCGCAGCGCAATAGTCGGCGTAATGCCAGCCTTCACTGCCGTTGTCATCCATCTCAAGTGTATTGACCGCTAGCGCATAGTCTTTATCGGAGGTGCCTGATTCTGGGAACATATACGCTCGGTAAGGCCAGATTGCATAGAGCGTGGCCCGATCATGACCTTGGGTTTTCTCGCCCTCGTTGTCATATTCATCCGTATAGGGGATTAGGCCTGGCTTGCCGTTTCGACGAACTCCCGTCGGCATGGACGGCGCATCTTCGAGAACGCGCTTCCACAGCGCAACGGCTTCCGGCTTGACGCAGGGGAGGTCCGCCAGCGCGATCAGACGCGGTAGTTGCGTACGCATCAGCGCCACGCCCGCAATCGGATTGATCGGCACGTATCCATCATCATGGAATCGCACGTAAACTTCAGACTGAAGGCAGGGCCAGAGAACCAGTTTGCCGTCATCGTCGCGGGAGTAAAACTGGTCGAAGAACTGGAACAGCCCTTCGGCATATGGGACCAGAGAGTTTGCCAGAAAAGCCTTGTCCTGTGTCAGATCATAATAGTCGATCATGTATGGCAGATACTCGTCGGCCACGTCCATGGTGTATCGAAAGGCAGCACCTCGTTCGAGCCCAACGGCCTCCGGAACAATTCGGCTGCGCCATTGGTCGCCCCGCTTAACAAAGTGTTCTTTGCGTGGACTTTCCCAGGACGAGATGCCCGAGATACTAAAGCAGTCGTCAAGCCCAGCGTATTCCTTCGCGGTTTGTTCCCAGCTTTGGGAGGCGATCGTCGGCCACTGATACCACGCACGCGCCAAGTCATAGTCCCCTGTCAACAGCATTGGATTGTAGGTGTGACGCGTGTTTTGCGATCGATCCGAAGCCCCCCAGAAGCGGAAGTCCGCCGTCATCCTCAAGGAAGGATCTTTTGGGTAGACCCCAACGCCTACCGGATGGTATGCCTCCGGCAGCTCCACATCCTGGAAATCAACATTAAAGATGCCTCCGTTGAAAGGGATACGCCAGGTCTCTTCCAAAGCGCCAGTCTGACAGGCATAGATAAACCGCTGATGGAGGTAAAAGCTGGTGACCCTCCAGGCCTCCTCTCCGCCTGTTATCACGAGCTGGCTTCTGTCCCAAAATCCGCGCCACCAGCCAAGATGTTCCTTCCAGGCGGTGTTGGTATTTACAGCTTTGTTTTTCTCCGTTTGCGCCTTGATCAGGGGAAGCCATTTATCGGGAGTAGCCTCTTTTTCCCTGGAGTCTCTCAGGACGTTGATATCCGTTCGGCAGTGGGTCGTCTCTTGCGAGCGCAAGGTCGTGGAATCGACGGAGGTCAACCCGTCTCCTTCGAGCAGAGCACCAAAAGTGACCGTCGTGTAACGCGGTAAGTATTCTGCGCCAGGAAGATTCTGTTCGATCACGTCGCCCTCGGAAGCTCCGCGGTATGAAGTGGTCGTTCGCGGATCGTGGTAGCACCAGATTAGCTGGTTCGGATGACCGTGGAAAACAATATCAGCATGATTCTCGCCCTTGACCGCGTGTGTTCTAAAAGAGTCGTTTTCGACGGTCATGACTACTTTTCGGTTGGCGGACAATTCGGTATGAATCACCGACCGATTCTTATCGACCCACACCTTGAGTTCACTGTCTCCATCCCCGATATGAATGGCAGCTTCGCCTAGAACAAGCGTCTGCTTGAATGTCCCGGCGTCTGAGGCCTCCTTGAAAATAGACGGTTCCAGACTCATTCGCACCTGTCCGATTTTTCTTAAACTGAAACAGCTGTTCGGGCCTTCCCCGTCGCCGGTCTGTGCAAAAGCGTCCAGCTTGCCAATCAAGAGGCCCACGTCGCCGTTCGGGTAAGTCCACACATTCAGCGAAATATCGCCGTTGCCCAGCGGCATGGAGTCGCGTGCATTAATGCCAAGGGTGTCAAAGGTGAAATCGTAAGGGTCGACCTCGTTCGCCAGATCAATCGGCGGGGTCGGATCTTTAACCAGAACCTGAGCCTGAATCGTCGTCTCTATGCCATCTTTGTCTACTGCGACCGCCCTGATCGTGTGCGTGCCTCGCGTCGCGGTAGTCCACGCGAAGTGGTAGGGCGCTCTTGTATTTGCAATCAGAGAAGACCCGTCGTAGTAGCGCACGGTGGTTATTGAGGCATCGGTTGACTGCTTGATGTCCACCTGCAATGGGATACAGGCACCAATATCGTAGGAGGTCTGGAGGGACTGAAATGAGTAGCTTGAGTCGGAGATTTGCATTATTAATAAATAGATGAATTCGAGATTTATTCAGGGATATGTTGTGTGAATACGAAGTTGGATGATTTATTGAATTTTGGATCTTAAGTCGCGGTCAAGTGATGGAGCAGTGAAGTTGAGCCATTTGAAATGCAAGGTGGCTGTTTCCTACGATAGAAGTTTGTTTTTTTTACTAAATGGGCATTGACACTTGTCTGAGAGGTGCGATCAATTCAATGACGAATTCTATAAAGATCCAGTCTTAATTACAACGAATCGCTCGTTCCCCACTACCCCAAATATATTCTTAAACATGCAAAGGTTAAAAGAAATACCATTTGAACTCTCCAAGCAGATCGAGGATGGTTTGGGATTTCGAATCGGTAATGAAACATTCGACTATGCCTTTCCTTGTTCGGATGGAACCGGGAGCATCTTGAATGATCCCAAGTCAGGGATGCAGATGGAGATTCGAAGTGAAAAACGGGATAATACTATCATCGTATCCTGCACACTGAAAAACAAGAGTAACGGCCTTATTTCTGGCATCAATCGGCTTGATCCTTTGTATATTAGGTTCCGCAAGCCGTCTAATATATGGCGTCATGTCTATGCCTTGGGCGGCACAACCGAGCACTATTACCCTCCTCTTGCGTATCGAACCATCGAGCGGACGGAGAATCTAGGCGATCTGCGTATCGAGAGCCACGACTCGGGCCTATCGTCGAACAAGCATCTCCCGCTGCTGATCTCTCTGGCTTCTAGGTCGGCCGATAGTGAAGGCATGTTTTGTGGTATGGAATGGTCAGGGGGATGGCATATCACATTTGCCAAAGAGGGCGATGGCCGCAGTTCTTTGAGTGCAGGTATTAAACTCGGTGGCCTGTCTCTTGCCCCAGGTGAAACATTGAAGCTTCCGAATGTTCACCTGGGATTCTTTAGGGGCGGGTCTGAAGGTGGGACAAATGCTTTACGGAAATATCTCTATCAGTACGTCTGCCCTCCTTACCAAGCCCAGCGTCTCCTTCCACGAGTCAGCTACGACCATTGGTTTGGTATCGCAAACAATCTGAGTATTGACATTCTGAAACGTCAGGCGAAGCGTGCTGCCGAACTCGGTGTTGAAGTGTTCGTTCTGGATGCCGCGTGGTTTTCCGGGGGCTTTCACCCTGGGGTTGGGAATTGGAACGATGTTGATCGGGAGAAATTCCCCCATGGATTAGAGCCATTAGCGGAGCACGTCCGCAGTTTGGGGATGGATTTCGGTCTCTGGTTTGAGATTGAGCGTGCCCATGAGGGAACCCAAGCGCTAAGAGAGCACCCTGAGTTCTTCATTTCGCTTCCTTCCCATTTCAAAGGAAAAAGACCTGTGCACCTCAATCTTGCCCGACGGGATGCGCAGGATTGGGTCATTGAAACGATCGGCAATTGGATTAAGCGGCTCGATCTTAGATGGAGTCGGTGGGACTATAATATTGAACCTCAACCCTTTTGGGACGCGGTAGATCCGAGTGGAAAAATTCAGTTTCAATATATGGAGGGTCTCTACCGCGTGCTCGACACTCTCATGTCTAAATATCCGAATTGGATGGTCGAGGCTTGTGCCAGCGGTGGCCGTCGAATCGACATCGGGACGATGAAGCGTGCCCATACCATTTGGTTCTCAGACGATACCACTGCCGCATCGAATTGTCGCTACATGCAAGCCAGAGCAAATCGCTTTCTTCCTGGGCATTTACTAAACAGCAGTGTTGCAGTGGGATGGGAGGCTGGGGACGCTGGCTTTAATGACACCTCAGTGCTCAGCCGCATGCTCGGCAAACTGGCTTTTGACGGAGATATTGCATCATGGTCTCCGACGCTGGCTAAACGGATGGCAAAATGGTCAAACGAGTTTAAGGAAATTCGCCATTTATTAGTGCAGGATTTTTATCAGCTATTACCCATTCCCACGACTGCGGATGATTGCGATGCTGTGCAGTTCGTATCTTACTTGGGAGACGAAGCGGTCGTGTTCGTATTCTCAGGGGTTTCTGGTGGAACTGTACGACTACAACTTCGAGGCCTAGATCAAAAAGGCAATTATGAGGTTTCATGTGGATTGGGTGGATCTGCTTCGAATTATACTGGCAGCGCACTCATGGATGAAGGACTCTGTATTGACTTAGCGGGTGATGAGGCTGGGCTTTGGAGGATCGCTCATTCCCTTAAACCTCAAAGTCCAAATTAGTATATCTTCTGAATTAACCAAATCAGAGAACTTAACCAGTTTTCAGCATGACCGTTTCGGTATGTTTATTCACTTGGGGGTATATGCCATGTATGCAACCGGACATGTGGTGCAAGCAGTGCGCCTAAATGTTGAAATGGATACTCCTTCAGCTCTCGAATCTAAATAATTTTCCCTATGGAACTCCCGCTTCCAAACAAACAATCGACCCCTTTTTGGCATGAGTTGTCACACCCTTTTATGTGGCTGTCGAAAGCTGATTTGCCGCGCTTGAAGCACAACGCGACCCTCCCTTTCTGGAAGCCCAAATTTGCACTGTGGCGCAAGGAACTGGCGGATCTGAGCGAGTTGGAGATCACCACGGCGACGATTGATTTTCACCTAGGCACCAATAAGCAGGCACTGAAGACTGCAATGTGCTGGTTAGTCGATGACGCCGAGAAATATGGCCGTCTGATCGGGACGTATCTCGCTAAAGTCGTTCAGTATTATCGTGAGGGAGATAACTGGCGCGCGGTGATGGGGTCACATGGCATGGGATACGGTACTGGAGCGAATTGGGGGGGCTTGACTAAGAACCATATTGTCGATCCACAGATGTGGCTGAGCACGGCGCACCTCTACGATGTAATTTATGGGTATGGTTTCATGTCGCCCGAAGACGAGGCGGACTTTGAAAGTATGATGGGGCTGTTTTATCAGCTGTCTTGTTTGCACGAAGAGATGCAGAAGATGGATAATAATCGCTCCGTTTGGCTGTGCGCGGGTGGGTATATTTCTGCGATGTTTGATCGTAATCGCGCTATGGCCGATTCGGTGCGCGTGCGACTGCGCGACTCAATGCCACGCTTTTTAGATACGATCCTGGAAGATGGCTGGCATTATGAAATGGGAGGCTATGCGCCTGGCACCGTGGCCGCGATGCAAGTGTTTGCGCGCGTGATCCGTGGTGCTGAAGGGATTGATTACTTTAAGGAGAAGGTCGACGGCGTCGGGATGGAGGAGTTCTATCGAGCACTGGTGGCCAGCTACGTTCCCGGCAGTAGCTTACGCAGCTTTTGCTACCGCGACCGTGTCAACCACTGGGAGTCCGTATGCGCTGGCTATTTAGAATATGACATTCCAGAAGTCGGGTGGGCGGTTTCGCGCATTCATGATCGAGATTGGGTGCCGATGTTTCAACACTGGCCTCAGGGCTTCGAATTTTACACCTATAAGGAGCCGGTGGACGTTCGTCCGCCCGCAGCGAGTCACACGCACTTTCGATCGGCAGGCATTGCCTTATTGCGCACATCGTGGGCGAATGATGCCGCATCCATCTATTTCCGTTACGGCTTCCAGGGTAGCTCGCATGGGGGGGGGCTGGATAAGCTGAATGTCGAGCTGACCTGCAATGATGAGCCCTTGATTGCTGACCCGATTCTGACGGAGCAATCCTATGACAAGAATGTAGTGATCGTTGACGGCGAATGTCAGGAACAATGCAGCGGTAAATTGCTTTACGAGAACTTGGATGAAACCTCGGGGATTCAATACGTCTCTGCGGTGGGCGGAGGGGGCGCATGGCCGGATCGGCAGTTTTTGAATGATCCGCGCGCCGAGATCAACTATTGGTGCACCAAACAGAGCGAGTGTTTCCCGAATAAAGCACGGATGCGGCGCACCGTCGTTCAAGTGCTCAATCGCGTCTATCTGGTTCGAGATACACTGTGGTCGTTGGATGCGGCAGAGCACGATTATCAATGGCTGTGGCACAGCTTTAACACGCCGCAGTTGGGCGAGTCTACAGGAACCCAAGAGTTCGAATACCAACCAAAACGTATCTTCTATTCGGCAAAAAAAGAACCGATACGGCGCACGGTAAAAATGTATGCCTGCAATAAACCTTCGATTGATTGTGTGGGTGATTTAGCGCACTTGAGAATGCATTGGTCTGTCTTTGGTGCGGATTTACCACAAGAGATCGGTTTAACAGAGACCTCATCGAGGTATGCCTTCAGTGGCTCGTCGGAGACGGGCGACCAAATGCAGGTAAAAGACTTAAACCGGATGCACCTTCGCTTGAAGGGGAAAGAGGTTTCCATGACGACACTACTAATTCCTCTTGTCGCGGGCGATGTGCCATCAGCTCAAGTCCTGTCGATGAGCGAGTCTTCATCAGATGTTCACGAATGTCGCTTGAAAATCGACGGACTGTGTTACGCGATCCATGGTGATGAGGTCTCAGGGCACTGGATGCTCTCGCCTGAGTCTCAAGTAAGTTTATCGAAAAATGAAACACATATCTGAACTTTTAGTATGACTGAACAAGCACGACAGGATTTTTTACTAAGTGATGCTACGCCTTCGGATTTTCCCGACTTAGTCTCATATTGGGAATTTTCCGAAAGTTCGGAGACCTTTGTGGCTAAAGAAGGCGTGCCCTACGTGTTGCAATCGCAGGTAGGACGGATGGATACCACACCGGTTGCCAGCACACCGCTTGCCGGCACAGCCTTGCGCATCGAAAAGGGGCAATGGCTGAATGTAGCTCGCTCAGAGTGTCCTTTATTGGATATTCATGGACCCGATGGACAGCTGACGCTGATTGCCTGGATCAAGCGGGACACACAATCCCGAGGTTGCGAGTTTATCGCGGGGCAGTGGAATGAAAGTAATCGAGGTCGGCAATACGGACTGTTTCTGAATATTGGAACATGGGGCACTGCAGAACAAATCAACGGGCATATGTCACGTGTCGGAGGGCCAACTCCGGGCTACAAATATTGTATAGATGGCCCAATGGGTGCGACGCCAGTGCCGTTTGATGAGTGGGTGGTGGTGGCGATGAGCTATGACGGTTCAAATGGTTATGCGTGGCTAAACGGTCAGCTAGATGTCCGTCCCGGCCTCAATCCTTATTCAATTGCGGGTGGACTTTACGATGGAGGCCCGAACGGCTCTGACTTTACCGTGGGGGCAGTGGATCGCAGCGGTGATATTGGTAACTTTTTCAGCGGCTGGATGGCTGGATGGCTGGATTGGCTGTCTATCGCCGCGCTCTGACTCCTGCCGAAATTTATGCACTCTCCCAACTTTAATTTTCTAATTACCCTCTACTTTATGATGTATTTAAAAAACAATATGATGTCCCGATTCACCAACTTCGCTTTAAGCTTACTCATTGTCGTCACTAGTGTGACTGCCCATGCGGTGGTCAACGGTCCCGACTTTATCCCACCATGGGAAAGCCAGGAAGGGCGGCGCACGGATGGCGAACTCCGCGTCATCTCGTTCTTGGACAAATCACAGGAGTATCAGACGGTTGAAGCGGCAAGCCTGGTTTTTGGAAACAAACGCTTGGCGGTTCGTGAGCAAAAGCACAACAAGATGGAGACGGGGCGTGACAATGCGGTTACGCTTTTCGTCAACGATGATCCCGTCTTTTATGTCATCTTTGTGGCCGCCTATCGCAGTGCGGATGGCCAATACATTCCAATGATGGATAGCAAGCGTCCTGAAAATATATCGCTGACGACCGATACGGTTCCCAATACGATTCGCATGGTTTCCCGCTATCCACTACCGGATGGAACACCCGCTGAGTTTACTTATCAGCTGAAATCGCTGGGGGATAGTCGAGTGGAGTTGTCATGGGACATCGGTTGCAGTGACGAGCAAATTGAGAAGTTTCGTCAGCAGGGAGTGGAGATTGGAAATTATCTAGTCTATTACGATCTGGTTGAAGATTACCGGCAACAAGACTTGGAAATTGACGGCACAGCTGTGACTCCGCTGTCAATCGAAACTCTCAAGGCAAATGAACAGAAGGAATTGCGGGTCTGGACGGGGGAGTTGCACGACGTCTCCTTTGCGCAGTCGAAGCCCATCTCTGGTTTTAAGCTCCACTCCGAGGCGGGGATAAAAGGCTCACTGCGGGAGGTGTATCGGTACAATCGTTTCGATCTAGGATTTAAGTTTAACGGGACGCGTTCCAAAGACTCGCTCATCATTGATCTTGGCGAAGTTGCGGTTCCTCAGGCGACGGCGCCACCTCCCGTTGAGGGGAATGATCTTTGGGCTCAGGATGCGTTGCACATGCCATTGCCCCCAACGCGTAATCTTTTTCCCAATCCAAGCTTTGAACAGGGTATGCGCTATTGGCGATGGTGGAGCGGGGGAGCCGTATATTCGAGATCTGATGTGCTGCGCTTCAACGTGGATCATGATTCGTTTCTATTTGGCGGCAGTTCTATGGTGGTCAACCCCGTGCAATACGGCAGCCAGTTATTACGTAGTTTTTCACTGCCCGGAATGAAGGGAAAAACCTATACTATCAGCTTTTATGCAAAGGGAGAAAATGCCAATGCTACGGTGAAGTTTGCACCCTTCAGCAGCAAATCCGGCGGACAATTTGACCGTGCGGCCACAAATGGTTTTAAGAATTTTAACCTCAGCCAAGATTGGCAGCGATTTGAGTATTCATTTGTATCGGATGGCGCTCCGGTTGCATTTATTCTGAATGTTTCGGGAAGAAGTGGTCGGGTCTGGATCGACGGCATTCAGTATGAAGCCGGCGACAAGGCGACGGTCTTCGTTACATCGCCTCTGGAAGGTCAACTGGTGACGTCACATGATCAAAACAACTTGGAAATCGGTGAATCCATAGATGCTGAGTTCCTGCTGCGCGGAAGTCCGAAGACGGCTGGAACGCTGACTCTTTCATTGAACGATTTCTACGAGAAAACACTCTGGGAAGAGACTTATGATGTTAAGGCTGGTGATCGACTCTCTTTGCCGTTTGATCAAAGGGATTTAGCGACAGGTGTCTATATTCTGCGGGCTCATTACGAGGTAGATGGGGTCAACGCATACGATGACTACTATCGTTTCACGATCATCGATTCACTCGATGGCACGCATGCCACGAAGGATCTCTATGGCGCGTTGGTGACTGCGCGCACGAATCGCGCGGAGGAGCTGATTGAATTAATGCAGCGGCTTGGTTTTATTGGTTCTAGTAGTTATGGTCCAGGGAAAGAACGCCTACCGATGATTTATGAATTACGGGAAAAGTATAACATCACCGATTACACCCATGAAGTGGTTGAATGTCCGCATTTGACCGCAGAGGAAAAGCGTAATGATCATCCGGATTTCCTACTGGCAAAGTCCATCAGTCATCGCCTTTGGCGCACTCCGGAAGAGCGCGAACTACGCCCGCCGGTAGTGAGATTTTCCGATGAGTTGCTGGCTCAGTTTGAAGACCTCTGTGAGCGAGTGGCTCGCGAGTGCCCCTATGTTTCCGTATGGTCGATTGCGACTGAAGAAGAGATCACCATGCCAATTATCAGTAAATATGAGGATTTCGAAGAGTATGCGAAATTGCAGAGAGCCTTCTATCGCGGCATTAAGCGCGGTAACCCGGACGCGATTGCATTACCCTCGGGTGGCACTTCTGGTTACGGAAAGGTTCGCGGTAAGGATGACATTAATGGCTTTTTGAAAGCGACGCAGGGCGAAATCAAATGGGATGCCGTTGCCATTCACCCGTATGGTTCCATTGATGGCACACTGGGTGCTGGAGATTTGGATGAGTCGATCCAAATGTTGAAAGACAATATGGCGCAGTTCGGCTATGGAGATGAAACTCCGATCTTGTTGAACGAGGGGGGGGGCGGCAGCTCTAACCGTTGGGGAGATGGACCGAATTATACCTACACCGGAGGTCAGCCTTCGTATGATTTAGGGCTGACCGAATTTTTGAATGCATGCAAAATGACCCGGATGTATATCATGTGCCTGAAATACTGGCCACAGGTGCCGCACTACAATACCTGGCAGGGCGAGCAGCGAATGATTGTCGATTACAATCTAACACCCTCCAGTTTCTTGTTGGGGATGAATACGCTGGGGCATTTACTCGGTGAGCCAAAGTTCGTCGGTGATATTCGACCTGCACAAGGCGTGCGCGGCTATGCCTTTGATGATTTGCAAAACGGAGCAGTGGCAACTGTCTGGTGCACGATTGACGATGTTGAACGTGGTTATATACGAGGCCCCATCATGCGCGTCAAATTTGAGGGAACGTTGCCCACTCTAGTTGATTTGATGGGCAGTGAAACGCCGCTGATTGCCGGTAAAGATGGTTGGGTAGAAATTCAACTGACTCCAGCGCCACTCTTTTTAAAGGGAGGCGATCCGCAGGCGCTAGCTAAGTCGCTGCAAGACGCGGAAGTCATCGGTGCGGGTTCAAATGTGAGCGTCGTTTACCAACCGACTATGAATGGAAAGATCGAAGCCATCGCGAAAAATCTCACAGGTCGCAAACAATCCGGCACGCTGTTGGTCGGTGAGGATTCGCTTACTTTCGATTTGGCTGCAAACGAGAGTCAAACACTGCAATTACCGAATTCGAAGACTCCGGGATTCGGTGTCATGTTTGAATACAATGCGGATTACGTGCTGCAACAACCGAAGTCGGATCGAGTGAAAGCCCAGTGGAACATGGATTATTTCTATGTGCCAAAAGTGTCCGGTACGCCGGACTGGGACGCTGTTCCAGCGATTGAGATGACGAACCTCTATCGTCCAACAGTTAAATTGAAACAAACGCTTGGCGGACATAGCGGGGATATTTCCGCTCGTTTCAAAATCGCTTGGGATGACGACAACCTCTACTTGCGGGTAGAGGCGGAAGATGATGTCCTTAACACATCAGAGGAGAGGTTCTGGGGATCGGAAAAAGCTCAAAAAGAAGCACTCTACCTCCTCGACGGGTGTTTGGAAGTTTACTTCGACTGCGCTGCAAATGGTCGCATCAATAATCAAGGATTCGACCTAGATGATTATCGCTACGATTTCAGTGTGAACAATCCAGAGGGTAAAAGTGGTGCAGGGCTCATTAATCGCTTCCGCGAGGTATTCATGGAGTATGCCGGCGGAGTCGAGTTCCCCACCAAGGCCGAAGCCGCTGCGGGGATCGATTGTACGTTCACTCGTATCTCTGATACACGCTATGCGTATACCATTACCTTCGCGCAAAAATACATAGCGCCACTACGCTTGGAGGCGGGATATCAATCAGGTTTCGCGCTGTATCTTCATGACCGGATGGATGATGGAACCCTTGGGGACAAGGGCCTGAGCCTAGCGACAGAAGCGGGCTCCCATGTCGATGCACGACCGCAGCTTTGGCCCATCATGGTTCTTTCAGACACGGAGCTGTAGAAGATACATTCTTACCATTACCTCAAAATGAGTTCAACCCCCCACTCCATAATCGCGACAACTGCTATGTGTTTATCGACACTGAATGTAGCCTCCGCTGCAATTGAGCCCATGGGGCTGCTATCGGATGGTGTTATTTTACAGCGACAAAAACCTATTCCGCTCTGGGGATGGGCTGTGCCAAGAGAATTAATTACAGTTCAATTAAACGGGCAATCGAATTCAGCTGTAGCCGATGCGTCAGGTAAGTGGACACTCGATCTGCCAGCCATGGAAGCTGGCATGGATTTGACCATCCAGATTTCGGGCGACCAAACCGAAAGGCCGATCGAGATTAAAGATGTCGCCATTGGAGAAGTGTGGCTGGCCTCGGGACAGTCTAACATGGAGTGGCGGTTGAAGTTGGTCGATATGTCGGACGTAGCGGACGAGCCGGAGAATCGCATGATCCGCGAGGCGAGATCGAGCGGTATCGGCACGTTTCGTGAACCGAATGAAAAATGTAGGGGGTCATGGAAAATAGATACGCCGCAAAATCGCCCCGATTTCAGTGCGGCAGCGTATTACTTTGCCAGAGAGTTACAGCAAGAACTTGGCGTGCCCGTAGGCTTTATTACAGCCGCAGTGGGCGGCACTGCCGTGGAGCCTTGGACGCCACGCGATGTCGTAGAATCAATACCAATCCGTCGCAAATGGGCACAAGACTATTGGGCTTCTTTTGAAGGTTATGCTGAAATAAAAAAAACATTTCTGACAGAATCCGAAGCTTGGTTGTTAGCGAACGAGCGTGTCGATACGCGCAAGCAAGCTGATCCGAAGGTGAACTTGCAAGGTGATGCGGATCAGTTGTGGGTGCCTGTGTCGTTGAGCAAACAATTACCGGAATCGATTTACTCGGGCTATGGTATTCTTTGGTTACGTAAGGTTGTCGACGTGGCCGCCGATGCGTTTAAGGATACGACGACCTATTTGCGAATCTATACCAAAGACTCCTATCCAGACATCTATGTGAACGGGGAGTTGGTTCAGGACACGACAGTTGAAAATTATTCAGGCCGTGGAGTGTGGGTGACTGCTCGCATTAACGCCGGTACCTTGCACGCGGGCGCTAACGAAATCGCACTGCGTGTGTATTCACCCTTTGTGCCATTCGAAACAGATCGCGCCTACACAATGGATGGCGTCACGATGGATGCAAACTGGGACGCGCAAGTGGAAGCCGATTTCGGCGCGCCCAGTGAAACTGCTGCGGCAGAAATGCCTCAAACCCCGGAAAGTCAGGTCGGCTATGGTCGCTTGCCCGGTGTGCACTTTAACCGCTTTATCGCTCCGCTTGCTGGATACGGAATGCGCGGCGTGATCTGGTACCAAGGCGAGACCAATGCAATGCTGCATGAAGTCGAAGAATATGCACAGGTCTTTCCGGCCATGATTCAAGCGTGGCGTGATTTGTGGGGGCAGCCTGAGATGTCGTTCTACTATTGTCAGCTCGCAGGCTATGGTAGCAAAACGAAAGATCCATCCAATGTCGGTTGGGCGCCTTTTCGTCGTGCTCAAGAAGCGGCACTCAAGCTGCCACGCACCGGGCAGGCTATACTGATCGATGTGGGTGAGTCCGATATTCATCCCTACGATAAAAAGTCGGTGGGCGATCGCTTAGCGCGTCTAGCTTTGGCTCGGGATTATGGTAAGGATGTTGTGGATTGCGGGCCCGCTTTAAAATCCCTCAGTGTCGCAGAGAATGGGCGTATTGAAATTCGCTTCGATTCGTTAGCCGATGGGCTGGTTGCCATGCCATTTCCCGAGACCTACGCAGTGAGCAAAAATAACGAGCAGTTTCGTCCACTTGTTCGTTATTCTCCGGGAAGTCAATTGGAAGGATTTGCGTTGCAGGATGCCGACGGTAAATGGCATTGGGCCGACGCAGAGGTCGAGGGCGACACTGTCAAGGTGCACTCAGAATCAGTTCCGCAGCCAACTGCGATTCGCTACAACTGGCAGGGGTATCCAAATGGTAATCTCTTTAATTCCGCTGGCTTGCCGGCAGTGCCTTTCGAGGCGAACGTATCTTCAAACTAGCACTTTATTTTTACTAAGACCATCTTATGAACTCGATCGAATCCTCACTCTTCAGCCAATTAAAACATCCATTTGTTTGGACTACACCCGAAGATCGCTCTGCGGTGTTGGCCAATGTCAATGAGCCGATCTGGCATCGTTTCATTGAAGAAGCGGAAAGACACTTCGACCAAATCGGTGGATTACCCTTAGCAAAATTCCCAGTCTTTTGCCACAGTGGTGATTTGGATGAGGTGATGGCGGTGTGTGTGCTCGCCACAGTGCGTGACGATGCGAAGCTATGGCATTGGATTGGCGATTGGATGCGTGGTGCGTTGGCTTACTATCAATTGCAGGCACCGCAGTGGTTGGAAAATCGCTACGCTATTATGCGCGGTGAGCGTCCGGAAGGGGGGCAGGATAATAGTCGTCAATTTTTTGAGGGGTTTACTAAAGGCATCCACTATTGGGTTGAGGCTGGGTTGACTTCAGTTCTGTTTCATTTGTTGGATCAATTGGAGGCTTATGCGCCGACGGAACTCACGGAACTGGAGAAGTTGGGAGTCTTGGAAGCGATTGGTGACTATGCCGACCGCTTTGCTTTCCACGAAGAGCGCTTAAAATACAACAACCGCGGTATGTGGGCCAACGCCGCAGTTATGCTTTCCGGTGTGGCGCGCCTAGATGCACGTTCGGGCGATCTGTTACGTTACCAGGCTGCGCGCCGCAATGAAGAGTTTCGTTCCACTTTTTTAGATGACGGCTTTCACATCGAAGGTGCCCCGGATTATCATTTAATGTCCTGCGATGCGATGCTCGCGTATTTGTTGACTGCTTCGAATCTTCAGTCGGACATCGATGTCTATGCGGGAAAATCGGGGACTGGGGCATTTGAAAAGTATCCTTCCTATCTTGAGACGGTTAGAGCGTATTTAAAAACAGTGGTGCCAGGGCCTACGTTATGGAATCATACGCGCGGTTGCTCGGTTTCGAGTGCGGTCACCATTCGTCCCGCGATCGTCAATGCATGGCGTTTATCGCAGGATGAGGAGATCGGTTGGCTTTTGGGAGCTCGTATGGGAGCAGTCGATAAACGCGCGAATCAAACACCCCTGGCGGTAACAAATGCCGCTTTGCTAGGCTTGGGACATTACCAACCTTTGCTTAATTTCTGGCTCTTCCGTCCGGTCACTGAGTGCGCCGCACCGAAAACAATTTATAACAATATGGAGGGCTATGGCACCGTGTTTAGTCGTAGCAGCTGGGAGGGCGATGCGAGTTGTGTGTCCGCCCGATACGGCTATGAGGGTACGGGTAAAGGTCACCGTGACCATGCGCATGTGGCACTTTCAGTTGCAGGGGTGCATATTTTGAAAGATCCATTCCCTCGTTTTGGACCCGAAGGCTTAAATACGTCGATGTATCACAACACAGTTACTTTAGACAATAAGGAGCCTTTGCCTGTGGTCGGTCGCATTCTCACTGAGCTCAATGAGACTGGCTGTGATGCGATATTGATTGATAATTCAGGAGGTTGCGAGCCAGACCGCATCTTCCTCGGAGATCCATGCGAGGAAACCAATTATTGGTTCACCAATCATCCGCAGGCACCCGGTTTTAGTTTTCTGCGTGCGGTGATACACGTCCATGCAGGTTGCGTGATCTTGGTCGATGAAGTCGCGGGTAATGAGACCCAGCATATAGACTGGTTTTTTCATTCTGATTTGAGCAGCGAGGGATATGATCCTGAAGCTGCTGTGCGCCAGGAGCGGTATCAGGCTCGTCAACGCATCGTTGTAGTTCCTGCTCCAATTATCGATATGAGTTTTCGAGGTCAGGGGATGGATTGTAGTGCTGGTGAATTGCAGCGCTTTCAATTGCAAGATCCCGAGCTCAAACCGTCATTGAGCTGTCTCCACCCAGATGTCGCGATCCATTTCGAACGTGGTCATCATGTGCACGTGATGGAAGCGAGCCTAGGCGGTGGGACTTATGTCGGGGAGCAGGATTTTTACATTCGTGCGCGGGCTAAAGCCGATCAAGCTCGTGTTTGTTGGGCCACGACTTGGGGTAACTCTGCGCCACAAATTGAGGCCAAACCGACTGCGGCAGGTTATGATCTGACAGTGACGGCAGGGGGCGATACCTGGAGCGTGACAATTGATTTCACCCAGAAGCAAATCCAGCTTTTAAAGTCTTAACTTGACACCTCGCTATTCTACATCTCAACGCATTCATGTTAAGTTATGCGACAGAAAGTTATTAAACAAAATGAGTATTGAAATATCTAATAAATTGAAATGGTGGAGCGAGGCGCGTTATGGCATGTCGTTGCACTTTGGACTCTATTCCCTCGCTGGTCGTGGGGAATGGGTGCGCTCGCAGGAGCAAATGTCGGTGGAGCACTACCAGCAGTATTTCGACCGCTTTGATCCCGCTCCGGATTGGGCGACGCAATGGGCGCGCTTGGCTAAAGCGGCGGGTGCTCAATATGGGGTGCTCACAACCAAGCATCATGATGGCTTTTGTCTGTTTGATTCTAAGCTGACAGAATACAACTCGATGCACACGCCAGCGAGGCGTGACCTCGTGCGCGAATGGGTTGATGCGATGCGGGCAGAAGGTCTCAAAGTGAGCCTCTATTATTCTTTGGTCGATTGGCATCATCCAGACTATCCAGCCTGGCAAGATCGTCAGCATCCACTCCGACACGATCCTGCCAGTGAGCAACGCGACCGCGAAGGTCAGTGGGAGCGCTACGTAGAATACATGCACGGTCAACTGATTGAGCTCTGCACGAACTACGGAGTGATTGATAACATGGTGGTGGACTTTTCCTATTGGCAATTCACCGCCGAGAAGTGGGGCGCGACGGAAATTCAAAACAAGTTGCGTGCCTTGCAGCCGAATATGCTTTTTAACGACCGATGGGGTCGGGAAGCGCGTCAACGCTTGCCGCGTGCCAGTTACGCTGGCGACTACGAGCAAACTGAGCAAAACATTCCACAGGAGTGTTTGAAGGACGACGCGGGCGAACCAATTTCATGGGAGGGCTGGTTTACGCTGACCAATTCCTGGTCGTATTCCGCCACGGATGCGCTCTGGAAATCGCCTGGCACGATTATTCGTACACTCATCAATTGTGTCTCCAAAGACGGTAACTTGCTAATCAATGTCTGCCCAGATGGCAAAGGCATTGTTCCACCGAAAGCAGTCAGTATCATGCAAGAAGTGGGTGAGTGGATGCGGTTGAATGGCGAGTCCATCTATGGCGCAGGCGCGGCACCGCTGCTTAAACCGGAGTGGGGACGCTATACCCAAAAAGGCAATACACTCTACGCGCATCTCACCGATCAACCGATCGGCAACATTTGCCTGCCAGGCTTGCGAGGACGCGTGAAAAAAGGGCGTATCGTCGCCACGGATACCGATGCGCTTATTTGCGATTACTGGAATCCGGAAGTGCAGAGTTTTGATGGTGCGGATGATATTTTCTTTAACTTTGCCAAACCCACTGCGGCGACCTACCCACTGCCAGATGAACGCGCCACGGTGGTGGCGTTTGAGTTGAATGACGATGTCGCCACGCAGCAGGAACGCGCGCGCCTCGATGCTGCAGTTCAGGCTGCAATGGCGAATCGAACTGTACTTTAAGCAATGAAATTAACTTCCTAGAATGAGTATGTCGCAAAATACGGATCAAGACTCTCCTGCAATCATCCGAGAGCCGACCGAATGGGTTCGCACTTGGGTGCCAGACTCGCACCTTTCGCAGTTGAATAAGCCACGCGTTCTGTTGATCGGTGATTCTATTGTAATGGGCTACGGACCGAAAACATCCGAGCTTATTGGCGAAGCTGTTTCGCTGGCTTGGATAGGAACATCGCGATTCCCCGCAGATCCTGCGTTTTTTGATGAAATTTCACTCGTCTTGCGTCATACCAGATTCGATGCGGTTCATTTTAACAATGGTCTCCATGGCTTTGGCTATGAAGAGACGCAGTACGCCGAGCATTTGAAACGTATCGCGCGACAACTACGCGATGCTACGCCCGAAGCGATCTGGATGCTCGCCAATAGCACGCCACTGCGAGATCCCAATAATCTGGAGCAATACGCCGAGCGTAATGAGCGCGTGCTTGTCAGGAATCAGACGATGGCTTCGTTGGCTGAAGAATTGAATCTACCGATGACGGATCTCTACCATGCAATGGCAGAACATCCTGAGTTTTACTGCCCCGATGGCACCCATTTTAACGAGACTGGAATTGCCGAGCAAGCTGATCATGTGGCTGCTATGATTCGTCAACAAGTCTTAGCGAAATAGCCATTTATTCGCCTCAAGCACTTTTACTCGACCAGAACCTGAATCAAGTCCGGATTCAGTATTACAAAGCTCTAATACCAATGTGTGACTTTATCTACCAATATCCTAATTTTAGTGGATAGTGTAGGACGTGCTTCCCGAAGGGAGCGCGTGTCTTGAAGCCAGGTGCTACCGGCTCTCTGCGAGAAGCCGATCCTACAACTCATCTTAGGGGAGGGATCATTTTGCCAGTTTTAGTTAAACATTGGTATAATACAAGTCCCGGCGGTTTACTCGGATGCTTGTAGCTGTTGCATTTTGTCAGCGTAGCGCTGGCCAAGTGTCAACACGCTGTCGTGATCGAAGTGCCATTTGTCCATGGCAGTGAGGCCTTCGTTGGAAACAACCGCAGTATTGGATACAAGGTTCGGTAGCTCTAGAATCAGTCGGTTGATTAGATAGTCGCCCGAAGTGTGGATTTGTCCCGCAATGACAGGTGCATCTGGTGCGTCTAGGTCATTTCGTAAATCTGCGATCAATTGAGTGATTTTGGTGAGATAGTTCGGGTCATTGGCGTCGGTTTCGCCTTGATGCCAGAGAATGCCTTTGAGTTCACCGGACTGCAGCGCGATTTTTGTGCGACGGATCGCTTCGTCGTAGAATGTATCGCCTTTTCGCCATTCGTTAATACTCGTGCCTCCTTTGGCGTTGACCACCAAGCCGATTTTACGATCAGGCTGGCTAGCTCGCATAGCCAGTGAAAAGCCGTAACCCGGATTCATCTTTTGCATGTCAAGCCCCTTGCGAATCGTCGAGTAACGGTTCATTGGATTCGCGGCGGGCTCCCAATCATCACTGCCGTTGAGTAGATAGACGCCATCGATTGGCTTCGCTTCCTCCTCGGTGTAAGGCGCTCGGCCAGCCATGTTCGACTGGCCGACCAGTAGATAGATGTCGAGATCTTTAGCTGCTAATGGGCAGAGGTTCAATGTGATGGCGAGTATACTTAATATTACTTTCATGTGGAGATCATTTTTTGCATAGAGGAGGGGGCAATTAGTTTATTACAATTCGAAGTCGAATATGTGCTTGCAAGATTTAAAGGCGTTTCGAAAAATTATCGTTGAGATGAGTAGAAATTAAGAGGCGAGATTCCCCGAAGTCAAAATTGTGTAGAGGATTGAGCCCGTGAGGGGTTCAATTTTAGGAACTGTTCTACTTGCCCACGACTTACGGAAATCCGAAAAAGCGCCTAAATTCCCTAATCTTGAAGAGAAAGCATCTCTTGGCCTCGGTGCTGGAGTGGAAGTCGATGGCTCTTTGAGCGCGTCAATTTGCTGCCTTTAAATTGTAAGCGTGTGCTTGAGGCTGAGCCGTCGACCTGATGTTTGAGCTCATCTCGTTTAATTTGACTGCGATGGCTTGCTCATTGGGCTTGATCTTCAAATAGCGGAGGAACCACTTGTCCTCTTTGATGGTGGAGCTGCTCAATGGTTCAACTTCGGCCATCGCTTCAAAATGCTGTTGGGCGTCTTGGATTGAGACCGGGTGGGGCAAGTCTCCGAGTTTCCAATATTCAAAACTAGCGATGGAGCGTTGCTCCAGCACCTGTTGATGCCATGCTTCCATTAAGTCCAGCACTTTAGCTGATTGCATTGCCTGTGGGGTGTTCGTCTCAAGTGCAAGGTTGACGCCTTGGGCGAGTTCTTCGGATCGAAAACTGCGAATTACTTGGCCGTCAATGGAAAGCTGATACTCTCCGGACGTGAGACCCGTGACTTGTAGGATTTCACGGTTGAACTCTTCCTGAAACGGCACCCATTCGAGTGCGGGTGCCTGAGCTTTGCCGACTGGAAATGGAATCGCGTTCGCCTTTAAGGTGAAATTGATTGTGTCTTTGCCTGCTGAGAAATCCTCCACTGTGGCGTTGGTCACTTCGATCACTTTGGCAGTGGGCGCGTCGATGTGGATACTGGTAACGGTGCCCTCTGCTTCAACCGATTTTAAAAACAGGTAAGCCATGACGAAATTTCCGGGTGGGGTCGGGTGGACGCGGTCTGTTTTTATCAGGCTGGCGGCAGGATCTTTCGCCTGTATTTGGGCGTTAATTTCAGTCATGGGGCCAGCCTGATAAA
>Ga0222650_1000493_pt1 | contig 30203 bp, 24 predicted proteins | sample AntAcemetagen367_FD_179820 | JGI IMG/M metagenome (GOLD analysis project Ga0222650, IMG submission 179820) | Saline water microbial communities from Ace Lake, Antarctica - #367 | ecosystem: Environmental > Aquatic > Non-marine Saline and Alkaline > Saline | place: Antarctica: Ace Lake... | reverse complement strand
CCAGAGGGGGGAGGCGCGGGGGCGGCGGGGCTGGTAGATGGCGGGCACAAAGAGTGTTCATAAGAACATTTTTTGTGCGAAGCAAGATCGAGGGTGATGGTTCGGAATCGGGGAATGTCAGGAGCGCCGAGAGAGGGGTGCGGGTGAGGACGGGGATCCACTGGAAACGGGCGGCCCACTTGGCGCGCTTTTCCGGGAGGGAGGCAAGCATGGCCCGGGTGCGATAGAGGAGGTCGGAGAAATCGAGGGCGTTGAGCTGGGCGAGCTGTTCGTGGTAGGTGCGGATGGCTTTTTTGAATGGCTCGGAGAGTCCTGCTAGATTGAGAGTGGGAATTTCCGAGAGGGTGAGGATTTCGCGGGGGGCAATCGGATTTGAGTTGTGAGAGCTGCCAAAAGGCGGAGTCAGGGCTGATGTCGTTGCTGCTGAGGCATTGGCGGAGCAGATCGATGCTGTCCTGTTCATCATAGATGACGAAATCCGCAGGGAGTCCGAGATCGCGGGCTTCGACGCGGAGCATCCAAGCGCAGAGCCTGTGGAAGATCTGGATGCGGCAGTCCTTGGCAGCAGCCCCGCAGGATTCGGCGACGGCCTGGCGCATGTGCTCGGCGGCACGGTTGGTGAAGGTGACGGCGAGAGTTTTCTCCGGTGGCATGCCTCTGTCGATTACCGCAGCGAGGCGGTCGGCCATGAGGCGGGTTTTTCCGGTGCCTGCCGGTGCCAGAACCAAGAGCGTGCCATCGAGATGACTGAGGATGGCTGCCCGCTCTTGGTTGGGATAGCTCATGGCATTGGGGTGATGCTGGTCTGTGAGTGGATGTACAGGCAAGGTTGAAAGGGAGAATCTGCTGGGTGTATTTCAGGGGAGTAAGCGGTGTGGATTTTTGTCATCACTTGGTTTAGGAATCCTCCAGCCCAATGCTCCCGCAACACTACCCATCGGATCCGGGATCCTGTTCGGAGGCGAATACCCCGGTGATAGCTTGAACGCATAGCACGTATATTTCCCTATCTGCACTTTTGCGGATGGATGCACCAAGCGCTGGATCTCAGGCACCCACTCGATACAGGTCGATCCACTCGGTTACAAACGCCCGGGTCGCCTGGTCTGCCGGACGGTTGCATGACGCTTCGAGTAGGCCGATGCCCCAGTTTCCATCGGACTGGAGTAAAATGGAGAGGGTCGCCCGCTTCGGATGCATCACCCGGTAGATGTAGCACCCACCAGCCGCTACCCTGTCCGCATAGCTGGCGACGCAGTTCTTCTGCATCCGTCCCTCCACCAGCAGTTCTTCTTTCGTGCACAGGGGGACGATCCGATCCTTGACTCCCGGCAGCGGTGGCCGAGGCAGGATCCCCTTGCTGTTGCGAAGCGCTTCGAGCTTCCGGAACTCCTCCGACACGGACGCATGCACTTCCCGAAGCCGAGCCACCGATGTCACGGCGGTGAGTGGTTGCCCATCCCCTACCTCGTGCTTCATCGCCAGGGTGTCACGCAGCATGGCGGCAACTCCCGCCCGGTATTTCTCTTTAGCATCGGCGGCCACTTCTTCGAGTAGCTTTGGTGTCACCGCCGCCCGGATCTGGGGTGTGAGAATCAATTCCATCACACCGATGTTGATCGTGGGCACGTGGGCAAGCCACTTGGCTGTGGTTCCGTCAGGACGCCGCAGGGCTTGAAGCAGGGGTTTCCACAAGCGGGGATCAATCGATGCCGGGGGGATCTTGCGAAAGAGCTTCACCAGCGCGGCGGAGTCGGGAAGCTTGAGCAGTTTCAGCAGGTTGCGCTGCGGCATTTTCCCGAAGTCCAGGGTGCTCCTCGGATAATCCGCATACCAATCCGCCACCGCATAGGCGAGCACCGGGTTGGCCGTGGCGATGTCCAGCACCCGCTTGTCGTGAGCGAGAAGGAGGAGCAGGTGCCATTGATGGCTGCGGAAACCCTCCAGCACCTTGGCCACCTCCTTGGGGAGGGAGAACCGGAACGAATCGAAAGCGCTCTTCCGCTGCTCGGCTAGGGACGGCGGTTTGCGGGGACCCGGTTTCTTTGTCGTCGGGAGTTCGTCAAGCAGGCCGAAGTCCAACTGGCCGGGCTCCTCAGGCGAGGGCTTGGCTTTTGCCACCTTCTTGGCCGATGCCTTGGCGGCACGACGATACGGAGCCACAAGGCGGAACTCCGGCACAAACGGTTCCCAGTAATCGTCAGCCTTCGCCACTGCCGAAGGCTTCTCCCACCCGCAGATCAGCTGCACCTCCGCATCACTGAAAATCATCAGCTTGCCATCCTTGAAACGGTAGCCGGGTGTGCGGGGACCGGTGGGCGGCGGCATGGGACTACCGTGTGCGATTCACGGCTTAATGCAATGGCGTGATCAATGGCGACTCCGGATCACCTGCAATACATCCGTATCCCGCTTCGGATAAAGATCAGCCACCCCGCATTTCAGCACCTTGGCCAGCACCAGAAGCTCGGCGTCGTTCACCCGCCGCAGCCGAGCCTCGATCTTCGACAAACCGCCGCGCGTGAGATCCCAACCTGCCACCTGAAGCTTCGCGGCAAGCGCCTCCTGCGACAGCCCGGCAACCATCCTCAGTTTCCGGACAACCGAGCCGACGACATTCTGCTGGCGATTCTTTTGCTCCATTTTTGGAGCTTGATCGTAATCATCGAAATCGCCTGAATTGCTTCGCTATAGGAGCAATCCACAAAGACCCCAGCCGCTGCCCAAGATTGCACCAAAAAACACCTCTCCTCCAATGAAGACAGTTTCGATCGCACTGATGCTTTTCCTCGCTTTTGAGCCTCCCGCGAACGCTCAGAGCCTTGATGAGTTCCAGCGAGGTTTCACTGAGGAATGTGTCGGACTTGGCCAGGAACGGGATCGAGACCTGGAGAAGCTCGCTACGAACTACATCAAAGCCCTCCAGGATTTGGACGAAAAGACCACGCAGAGTGGCAACCTCGATGCGGTGCTTCCGGTCCGGGACGAAATCGAGGCGGTCGAGGGATCCAAATGGCCTCTTCCTTTTCTCAGCAAAACCGCGCCCGAACGCCTCCGTGAGCTGCGTGACACATACATCGAGGAGCGCCGTAAGATTGAAGAGAGACACTCAAAGAGACTCGGCGAACTCGTCAGCAAGACGACTGACTTGCTGAAGCAGAGGGAAGTCGAATTGACAAAGGCAGGTGACGTGGACGGGGCACTTGCTGCCCGCGAGACAGCTAGTGCGATCTCAAACAGTCCGACTAATAAGTCGACCCTAGGTGGAGACAAGGAGGATGAATTTAGACCTGCAAGAGTCAGCAGAGAAGGACTGCAATTTCCGGTAATCCGCTTGCAGCTTGGTGCCAACATCTTTACCAATCGTGCATACTCGTTTGGTAAGATACCCAAGCAACTCACAGGCTGCTCGTTCGTTCAGACCAAAATCGGCCGACCCAACGAAATCGAGATCGAAGTAGAGTCGGATGGCTACCTCTACTTGGCATCGACAACCCATAAAGACGTGCACAAAGAGAATCGCGACGTTCTGCCCTCTAAGGGGTGGAAGCAGTGCGAATTCATGATTGAGATGGCTCGTGGTCACGCCCCCATGATTGTGTTTTCAAAGAGGTTCCCGAAGGGCAAGGCGAAGATACCGCTTACTTTCCCCGGCAGCGGATCTACTCTCATTTTTGCGCAGGACGAGTAGTCAACTCCGGAAGGGTAAGCAGATGCTTCCTGATGCAACTTGCATCTTCCAATCCCTCAGCCTTAGAGATGCGTCACAAGCTCTTCGATCCGCTTGAGCATCTGCCGCCGTTGTCCAGGTGTCATTTTTGGCCGTTTGTCGCTGAGGTGAATCTCGATGCCCTCGCCAAGCTCAACTCTTAGCCAGCCTGAGACGGATCTGCCAGCGAACGCTTTCGGCAACTGCTGATTGTGGTTGACCTGTGCTTCCTCACCGCCCGGCCGAGCCACGATCTCCACACCGCCGAGAAGCATCCGCTCCAGCTCCGCGTCGGACCCACCGGCGATCAAGTCCGCCATCCTGCTGACCGGCACGTGATCGAACAAAAGCCTGCGCACCAGCAACGCCTGGAGGAAATGGCGAAGGCCATAAACGACCCGCCGACCCTCGCGTCGCCCCGTGTCGATGCACCCGAGCGTGACATAGTGGCGGAAGGTCCGTGGCAGGAGGGTTGGACTGACGCGTGAATCACCGCCTTCCTCCGCCGGGAGAAGCTTCGCCGCCACCCGGTTCACCCGGACGAGCAGTTCCTCAAGGGAAACGCCAGCGTCCCATCGCTTTGTCGCGTCCTTGTTGAATGCCAGGATACCGGATTTCGCTGCTTTCATCGCCACCTGTCTGTCACGCTCGCGAATCAGATGCAACAACATACGGCATAGTTGCAACATTTGCTGGAAATTAAGCTTGACGCACACGGGTGTCATCAGCGCATTCTCTCTTCAATGGGAAATCTTAGCCTGACGCACCCATCTGTTTCACAACCACTCGCTATCAGCATGTCATCCAAAGAAACTCAGTATCTCTCTCAACTCCTCACCTGCTTCAACGTCACTGACCTCGGCGAGGGCGACCTCAACGCCGGTGCCAATCTGCTGGCAACGATGGCTGTCACCCTGGGCAACCTCGCTCCGTCCGACGGCACCGTCATCTACCCCGATGGAACTCCGGTACGACTCGGCACCAACCTGCTGATCAGTGGCTCCCTGAGTTGTGGACGTATCGGCGATGAGGTGATCCCCGAGATCGGCAGACGGCAAGCCAACCTCGCAAAGCGCCTGCGGAGCTACTGCGACTGGGTCGAGGAACAGAAGAGCAAACCCTCGATAGCCTGTCCGCCAACGGGATGGCGTGCCGACGCCGACAATGATTTGCTTAGCCAGGTGCTGAGCGTATTCGATCCCCTGTATGGCACCACGGCACAACTCTGGAGCCAGATCATGGACGATACACCAGCCGAGGACGTGAGGGATCTTGCGAAAAGGCCGAAGTTTCTGGTCAGTGCCGCACGACCTAGGGATCTTGATGAACAGCTCAAGCGACTACGGCCTGGCCGCCCGCTAATCCACCTCGGAATCAACCGCCCCGCAGATTTCGCGGAACTGGCGGATCCGGGTGCCGCATTGGTGGCGGGTAGCTACCCGATTGATGACGGCTGCGAAATGGTGCGGGGCAATGTGATTCTGACCGACCCGATGCGACTGCTGAACCAGGCTGCGAAGGCACCTGATGAGAGGACGGCGTGGCTCGGACATTTCCTGTGGCTGACGGACGGTGATGCAGGCCCGGACGCTCACGAAGACGCAGCCGACTCCCAGCATGGAAGTGCTGCCGAAATCATTGAACGATACCGGCGTGCGCTCAGCGGCGTGATGACAAGGAGGCTCGACTCGGAGAAGAAGAAGCCGCTTATGATATACCTCGACACCCGCGTCGCCTCGCACAGCTGGACTAAATTTCTCGCCGAGATGGAACCACGGTTCCCGGGCATTTCCGGAGCCGCCCGCAACCTGCCCAACTCCCTCGTGTTCGGCCTCGGTGAAATGGCGAGGATTGCGAAGGGACTGAACTTCACCATGGAGGGCGTGGAGGCATTCGCCCGCTTTCTTGTGCGCCGGGCAGTCAACGCCCGCACAGCGATCTGCCATGCTTCCGATTTGGCGAGGCGGCGCTCTCAGATCGAGCGGGTCTTCAGGAAGCTGGAGAACGGCCGGCAGCTGGAGCGGAAGATTTATGCCGACCTCTGCATCCCTGCCGCCGACTGCCGGGAGTGCCTGACGTGGTTGCAGGAAGCCGGCATCGCGTTGCGAAAGGATCGGCAGTGGATACTGATGGAGGGGGCACAGCTGAATTTCAACGAATGCCACTTGCCACTGCTGGAAGTCTGAAACCGTTCGCCGATTATGAAGTCCAACCAATTTGAAAATACACCCGCACCCGGCAAATACCCGACGCTGGAGAAGATGGCTGATCCACTCAAGGCTCTGGCTGACCTCGTCCACAACCACCCGGACGACTCGGCCAGCCGCACGGTTGCCACGACCACGCTGTTGTTAAGCCTCTGGCAGCTTGCCGGACGGGGAATGACCAACCAAGCACCCTCACTGGTGATGATCAACACTCACGGCGAGGGATCTAGTTCAATGGACGCGCTTGCCTCCAGCCTGGTGAGCCCGCAGGTGGACACGGGACCGCAGCTCTACAAGGATGGGTCCTTCGCCCAAGGCACGCCGGAGATGGCACCGAATGCGATGGCGGGGGCAATCCGGCGCTACCACGAACAGAGGAAGCACGCCAACCTGGCATGGACTCCTCCGGAACTTCAGATGCATGAAGAGCGCTTCTTTGCGGCTCAGAAGACCGGTTTCGGCTACGGCCGCACCCGACGCTATGCCAAGGCATGGCACGACACCTTCGGACTGATGACCGAGCGAGACTGCCAGGTGATCCTCCGGCTGGATTCGACGGAAGACCTGGCCATGTTCCGCAAGCATGTCGCGGATAATCCGCACTGCCTACAGGCCGCGCTCGGCTTTGGCCCCGGCTTGGAAATGGTTTCCAAACGGCTCTGTCTGTCCGGGGCGATCACTCCCGAACAATGGGATGCGGAGTTCGCCGGACGTGCAGTCGAACTGGGGCTGCCACTGCTCTTTCTCCCGGATGCGGCGCGTGAGCCTAGCACCGCTGTATTACCAGCCGCGATACAGTTCATGTTGACGCAGCTTCCCGAGGCTTTTAAGGGAGCCTTGGAGGAACCGGCGAATCTGGTGCCGGGAGTATGGTTTGCGCACTATGGCGAGCTACTGCGGACAAGGCTCCGGATGCTGTCGCCCACGTCTGACTACGCATTGCAGCGGATGGCACGGCAGCTCTTCCCGGTCAGCCTGCGTCTCACCACATGCGCAGGGCTATGGTCGGGTGCTTCCGCCGAGGAATGCGAAGCCCTCGCTCTCGACCTTTGCGCCCATGCGCTGCGCGGTATGGTGATCAGCGTTGCGGGTCTCGCATGGCACGGCCTCGGGTTTGATCCGGGCAGCGACCGGAAGAAGGCATTGAAGGTTCTCGACTACCTGCGTCGCAACAGCCCGGTGAGCCTGAGCGACCTGACGCGCTACGGCAAAGTGGAGAAGGCGGTGAGGGACACCTTGCTCGAACGTTTTGTTGCCGAAGGTCTGGTGCGTGTGGATGGCAAGATCATAGTCGCCGTCTCTTACGAGGAGTTCGCCGCTGGCCTGTATGTGCGGAAGGAGTTTCCTGAACCGGCGAACCACTGGGGCGAAGCAGCAGAGAAGTCCGACGCAGCGGCCTGAGTGGTGAGGGCGGCTGGAGCTTGATCCGGAAAGTCGGATTTTTTTTCACCGGCACTTCCCGGGGCTCGGACTTTTGAACGCCAAGGGTTTGCGCGGGTGCGTCGATACTGCTGCGGCTTTTTTTCACTGCTTTAAGAGCAGGGAGACGTGGCAGATGGATCCAGCAGGGCACCGACTGTTCCGACAACGCTGACATAAGGGGTGAGAGTCGGCATTTCCCCGCACAGCACCAACAGGACCGGACATGCATCCGCCAAGTCCAAAACGAGAGCTACTTGCGTCAAACCGTGCTTTCAAATGCCTGCGCTGTAATGAGTAGGAGCGTAGCCGTTTTTATTCGGCGACTGCCTTGGGCAATTCTTGTTTTCTCATTCCTCCAGCGACATCAATCCAGGAATTTTTTCGATGGCGGCGGCGAGAGTCTTGATCTCGTGGTGTGAATAGATGGCATGCGCCTCGCTGTCGCTATGTCCGGCGACCTTCATCCGCACATGCCATGCGCCCCTGATGAATGCGTTGGCCAGATGTTTGGGAGTTAATACTTGAAGTCGTGCGCTCAGACGCTTGGCATTTTATCGACGGCACGAGCGAGCGTCTCGCGTTCGTGGTGCGTGTAACCGGCATGAACTTCCGCCGATTCATGGCCAACGATACGGCGGCGTATTTCTTCCGACACATCGAGGTTGGCAAGTGTGGAGGTGAGGGAGTGGCGGAGCGAGTGAAAGCTCCTGGCGTGCTGGGCACGGCGACCATTCTCAGCGGCGCGCACCGTGTTCCGCCCAATCTTGGCAGCGTCCATGATGGCGATGAATTGGGAGGAGAGGCCATGCCGCCCCCCAACCGGAGAATTTAACAGCGTCGGGAAAAGTGGGGAGCTGTCGCTTGCGGAAATGTCACGGCCTTCCAGCCATGTCACGAGGCGGGGATGCAAAGGCACCACGAGTCGCTTCCGCTTCCTATCGGACTTCTTGGGCATGAAGCTGAGGGTGCGGTGTTCGAGATCCACGTTTCCCCATGTCATGCATGCGCAATCACTGAGGCGCGCCCCGGCGTAGAACCCCAAAAGTATCATGCCCTGCCAATCGGCGCAGCGGTCAGCACGTTCCTGATGCTCTTCCTTTGTTGAAAGGAACACTGTATCCTGCCAATCCGTCAAACCGGCCGCATTCACGAGCTGCCCGATTTCAGCTACGTTGAAAACCTCCCGCTCGGTGGAGTCGTGCTCTGGCAGGCGGTCGAGAGCGGAAGCGGGACTGGCCAGCAACAATCCTTCCCGGACGGCAGCGCGGAACATGGAAGCTACGTCTGAGGCGTAATGATTTGTCGTCTTGGCGGTGCGAACCGGCGGCGGGGTTTCAGCAACTTTCTTCCCCTTACCTTTCTTGACGATAGTCGCATCTGGATCTGGCAGAACCCAACCGCTGCGGATTTCATCTCGAAACATGCGGATCTCGGCCTTGGTGATCGCTTCGAGTTTTCCGTCAGCCTTGGGGCCAAGCCATTGCAGGAAAACCCCCACATGAGCCGAGTATCGTGCCAGCGTGGCCTTCTTTCCAGTCGCCGCCTTCATAGCAAGCCAATCAGCCGCCCAGGATCGGACTGTGTAGAATCTCAGCGGGGAGCCGTTAGAAACTTCGCACAAGCGGGAGAGGATCTCCCGAGCGCGGCCTTCCGAAAGCTCGCCCTTGGCAGCGGCTTCTGCCGCCTCCGCGAGAATGCTGTATGCCTTATTGGTGCTCTCCCCATCGGAAGTATTCCCCTTCCTAGCAATTTCCTCCAATCGGATGGCCTCAATCATCGCGTCCGCTCGCTTCGTCCGCTTGGTTGACTTCTTCAAGCGGCGAGTGCTACCGTCGGGCATGGTTACATCAAATGCAGCAATCCAATTGGGGGAACCGTTGCGCTTTATGAGGTGTGCCATGGCGTGTAAATGGGTGGATTTAGTGAGAACAAAACTGGGAACGTCCGATGCTGTTCATTGTTCCCATTCTTGTTCCCAGTGGCAATAAAAATAAGGAATCCCTTATTCCATATAGGCATGGAAACGAATCAGCGGTTCGAATCCGCTACGCTCCACTTTTTAGGCTCACACAAATTTTCTCACCGAAAAAAATACTATTGGTGCTTTACAATTTTTGAAGGTTTTTTGGTTTCAGCTTGCTTTTAGCTAGAAAATCGTCGATTTCTTGGCTCGGCTTAATAAGCAACTACATGATTAAAATACCATTTTTCTCTTACTCAGCCCTTCTAGCTTTGCTATGTAGCGCTGTATCTGCGTCGGCACAGTCGATCGAAGCCCCCCTGAAAAATTCAAACAACAGCACCAAAAAGACTGACGGCATCGACTACGCTGAGAGTTCCTCATTCGCCTCTGATAAGTCGCTTAGTGGTCTTTTTCAGCTTCCTGAAATCAAAAAATCCAGTGCTGATCTTTCCGAAGTTAATCCAGTCTATGTCAGTCAGGACGCAATGACGCTTGATGATCGACGCCACTCTACCAGAAAATTGGAAAACGTTTTAGACCTCGCGGTTCTCAAAGAAACTTCCGCTTATCGGAACGCTAATAAGGTAAAACTGAAGGTTTCGTCAGAGGAAGCCAGCGGAATACAAAGCGGCCTTGCTGAACTTTTCGCCGCTTACAGGAAGCCTAATGGAAGGAAACCGAATGGAAAATCACAAGCCACCGATTGTGAATCAGTTACCATGTCGGTCGCACATCGAATAAAGGTCGATACCTCCGAAGTTCTCTCAATAATTGATTCCGAAGTTTCGGCCAATCCAAGTTGTGCCTGCGAAATTGTCAAAGAGGCGATTGATGCATCCGGAGCCGATATAGCCCTTGTGGCCGATATCACGGAAGTCGCGATCACCGCAGCTCCGGAATCCATGCGAATGATTTCCCAATGCGCTATCGCTGCCATGCCGGAAGCGTTGTCTGCAATTCAAGCGGTTCTCGCGAAGCTCGACCCAAATCGCGGGGATAGTTCCCACAGCGCCAAAGACGCAAAGAGTGGTAAAGACGCTGTTGCATCGGTGATATCTCCACCTGAACCGCCAGCGAATCCTCTGAATCTTCTACCTGACTCTTTTTCCCCTGTTGACGGTTCACCGGAATTTTCCCCGAATGTTTCGCCTGAGGATGTTACCAACCCGAATCCCGTTCCTGCTCCATAAGGGTTGGCGAAATACTTTCTTGAAGCCTCGCATGCCTACACGACATGCGGGGCTTTTTTACAAGGACATATCGTAACATATAACGCAACCCGTGGAGATTTATTGAATGATTACGCCTGCGGCCTTGTCCAATCCGCAACACAATCTATCTTATACACATGAAATACTTCCTCGGTTTTCTCGCCGCCGCCATTACCGCTAATTCTCCACTTCTGGCTCAGCATCCTGATCCGGAACGCATCCTTGAAGGTGCCCGGATGAGCGCTGCCTTAACCAAACTTGACGCAGGACTTCAGGGCTATCTTTCTCATGATAGAAAAAAGACTCCCATCACGATTTTCCTAAAAGGAAAGAACATCCAATTCCAATTCCTCGAAAACAAAAAGTGGAGAGTGTTTCACCTGCGTCTCAATGATGATCAATACGATCTCTTTGAAATTATCGATGGAAAAACGATCGATTTTCCCCGCGCGAAACTGACTGAATCCATCGCAGGCACCGACCTCACTTACGAAGACCTAGCACTACGTTTCTTCTACTGGCCAAATCCGAAACTCGAAGGAACCGAGAATATCGGAACAGAAGACACCTACAAACTCCGCCTCGACAAACCCGACGGTGCCGCTGGAAACTACTTTGCCGTGTATGTATGGGTCCACACCAAGTTCGGTGCCTTTATGAAAATCCACGGCCATGGAAAAAACGGGGACTTGCTCAAGGAATTCCTGGTCGAAGACGTGATGAAAGTCGCAGACAACGTCTGGACACTGCGCAAAATGCAAGTCTCCACTTATAAAAACGGGCGTCGCAGCTCCATCACGGACATGGTTCTCGATAAACCTGCCCATGGTGCGCTCAAAGGACTTCGCTGAGCGAAATATCCCGGATTCCTGATGTCTCGTTCTCAGAAATGCTGAACTGATCGGGGAGCGCTGCCTCAGTCTGAGGTACAATTCCTGCTTGTCCCCAGCTCCTCTCTGTTCTTTATTTCCCATCCCTCCTCATGACTAATCCTTTCTACCATTCCAGCACGCCACTCGTCCCGGACTCGCTACACAACCTGTCCCAAGAACACGACAATTGCGGTATGGGCGCCATCGCCCATCTCGAAGGCAAACGATCATTCACCGTCTTGGATCACGCCCTCACATCGGTCTCCTGCATGACTCACCGCGGTGCGGTCGATGCCGATATGAAAACCGGTGACGGCTCGGGCATCCTCTCACAAATCCCCTATCCACTCTTCCAAAAGGCCGCAGAAGCCCTCGGCACCAAAGTCGCCGAACCCGCAGATCTCGCCGTCGGTGTATTCTTTTTCCCTGCCGGCAACAATGCTCAAACCGCTTCCATCAAGAAAATCACTTCGGAAACCGTTGCCAAACGCAGCATCACCGCAATCGGTTGGCGCGAGGTCCCGGTCAATATTGACGCCCTCGGCAAAATTGCTCAGAAAACACGCCCCGAAATCGAGCATCTCCTGATGCTTAAGCCCGATGACATGGATGCTCTTGAATTCGAGCGCAAACTCTACCTCTGCCGCCGCGAGATCGAACACGCCACCAAGGAAATCCAAAGCTTCTACATCCCAACGTTTTCCAGCCGCCTGATCTCTTACAAGGCGCTGGCAATGCCTGCCGCTCTGCGCGGCTTCTACGCAGACCTTACCGATCCTGATTTCGAAACCTCAATTTGTCTCTACCACCAGCGCTTCTCGACCAACACCTTCCCCGCATGGCCGCTCGGACAACCGTTCCGCATGATGTGCCACAACGGCGAGATCAACACCGTCGAAGGCAACCGCAACTGGATGACCTCCCGCGAGGAATTCTTCGAATCCCCGGTCTGGGGCGACGAAATCGATATCGTCAAAAACCTCATCCGCCACGGTGAATCGGACTCCGCCTCGCTGGATCATTGTCTCGAACTCCTCATCCTTTCCGGACGCTCACCGGAACACGCAATGTGCATGCTGGTTCCCCCGGCATACCGCAACGACGAGGAAATCTCCGACGAACTCCGCGCCTTCTACCAATACATCCGCTCATTCTCCGAGCCATGGGACGGCCCCGCCGGACTCGTCTTCACCGACGGTAGGAAAATCTGCGCGTCCCTCGACCGCAACGGCCTCCGCCCGTCTCGCTACAAGGTGACAACCGATGGCTTCCTCTACATCGGCTCCGAGGCCGGTGCCGTGATTTTCGACGACTCGAATATCGTCCGCAAAGGCCGCCTCGGCCCCGGCCAAATGCTTTCCGCCGACACCACAACCGGGAAACTCCGTCTCGATATGGAGATCAAAGAGGAACTCGCGCGGCAAAAGCCTTACCGCCGCTGGATCGACGAAAACCGTCTCGAACTCCGTAAATTCATCTCGCCCTCCGCCCACGTTCCGGAAATCGAATTCGAAGGGCTCGATCTTTCACGCCGCCAAGTCGCCAACGCGATTTCCCTCGAAGAACTCGACATGGTGTTCCCACCGATGATCAAAGGTGCCCAGGAAGCGGTTTTCTCAATGGGAGATGACATCCCACTCGCTATCCTCTCCACCTACCCGCGCCTACTTTACACCTATTTCAAACAACGATTCGCCCAGGTCACCAACCCACCCATCGATCCGATCCGTGAATGGGCGGTCATGACCCTCGGTGCAGGCCTCGGCCCCGAGCGCAATCTTCTCGAAGAAAGCCCGAACCACTGCAAATCGATATCCCTCGATTCCGCCATCCTCTTCGAGCACCAACTCGAAAAAATCACCCACATGGCGGACCACGGCTTCCCTTCCCATGTTCTTGACTGCACCTGGGACGTCTCCACTGGCAAAAGCGGCCTTAAAGACCGCATCGACGAGCTCTGCACCGAAGTCGAAGAAGCGGTGAACAAAAAAATCTCCATTATCATCCTCTCCGATCGCGGAACCTCACCCGAACGCGTCCCGATTCCCGCCCTCCTCGCGACCGGCAGCATTCACCACCACCTCAACCGCATTCGTAAACGCCTTCGCGCCTCCCTTGTCATCGAAACTGGCGAGGCTCGCGACGTCCACCAGATCGCCTGTCTTTTCGGCTTCGGTGCCACCGCCGTGGTTCCATATCTCGGCTACGCGACCGTGCGCCAACTCGTCACCGCCGACCAAGGTAAAGACAAACTAGGCGAAGGAATGACACCGCAAAAGGCGATGACTAACTACCGCAAAGCCCTCGAAAAAGGTCTCCTCAAAATCATGTCCAAAATGGGCATCTCGGTTCTCAACTCATACCAAGGAGCGCAGACCTTCGAAGCCATCGGCATCGGCCGCGAAGTCGTCGACTTCTCTTTCACCGGAGTCCCCTCTCAGATCGGCGGTATCGCCTACGAAGAAATCGCTGAGGAATCGCTCATCCGTCACAAGGCAGCCTATGAAAGCGAAGTCCCGGTTGGCGAAACGCTCAACCTCGGCGACCCCGGCTATAACCGCTATCGCAAATCCGGTGAACGCCACTCGTTCACCACAGAGGTCATCAAAAATTTCCACCAATACGTAAAATCGGGCAAACCCGAGGATTACGAAGAATACGTCAAAGTCTGCCTCGAAACCAACCCGGTCGCCATCAAAGACCTGCTAAATTTCGTGCCCTCGGCTTCCGGCCCCATCCCCATCGACGAAGTCGAACCCGTCGAGGACATCCGCCGCCGCTTCACCACCGCAGCCATGTCACTCGGAGCCCTCTCTCCCGAAGCCCATGAAACATTGGCTATTGCGATGAACCGTATCGGCGGAAAATCCGATTCCGGCGAGGGTGGCGAAGACCCCGTGCGCTTCAAACCCTATCCCAACGGCGACTCTGCCCGCTCCTACATCAAGCAAATCGCCTCCGGACGTTTCGGTGTATCCGCCTACTATCTCGTCAATGCCGACGAACTCGAAATTAAAATGGCCCAGGGCGCGAAACCCGGCGAAGGCGGCCAGCTTCCCGGTCACAAGGTCAACGCCCTGATCGCTCGCCTCCGCAACACCCAGCCCGGCGTCCAGCTCATTTCCCCACCTCCTCACCACGATATCTACTCCATCGAGGACCTCGCCCAACTCATCCACGACCTCAAGGAAATCAATCCAAACGCCCGGATAACCGTAAAACTCGTCGCCGAAGCCGGTGTCGGCACCGTCGCAGCAGGTGTCGCAAAAGCAGCCGCCGACAACATTCTCATCTCCGGCCACGACGGTGGAACAGGTGCCTCCCCACTTTCCTCAACAAAACACGCCGGCTCCCCATGGGAACTCGGCCTCTCCGAGGCGCAGCAAACCCTCATCATCAACAACCTCCGCGACCGCGTTGTCCTCCGCACCGACGGCGGCATCAAGAACGGGCGCGACGTCGTCATCGCAGCCATGCTCGGAGCCGAACAGTTCAATTTCGGCACCACTGCCATGATCGCCATGGGCTGCGTCTACGTCCGCAAGTGCCACCTCAACACCTGCCCGGTTGGAGTCGCCACCACCGATCCGAAATTCCGAGCAAAGTTCAAAGGCACCCCCGAAATGGTCATCAACTATTTCAACGCGGTCGCGCACGAAGCCCGCGAAATCATGGCGAAACTCGGCATCCGCAAACTCGACGACCTGATCGGCCGCCCCGAATATCTCGTCCAACGCGAAGTCCCTAGCCATCCAAAGGCAAACACCCTGGATTTCACCCGGCTACTCAAAGACGTGGTCCCGGCAGTCGCTGCGGCCACAGAAAGACCCGAAGCCGAAATCGCGCGCATCTGTACCCAGGACCGCAACGACGGGATCGCAAAATCCTCGATAGACATCACGATCCTCAACGACATCGCCGCACACCTCGGCTTCACAGCGCCGGAGGGGCCTGAATATGGCGAAGGTGCGGTTCGCGAAGAAGTGCTCGAAGCGCTGAAAGTCCTCCCGGATCGCGCACCCGCCAAACTCACCTACAATGTGGTCAATACCGACCGCAATATCGGCACCCGCCTCTCCGGCCGCATCGCCCAGGTCTTCGGAAACTTCGATCTCCCCACAGGCAGCATCCACATCACTTGCAACGGTTCCGCAGGCCAGTCCTTCGGCACCTTCCTCGTCAACGGCGTGACCCTCGAACTCATCGGCGAAGCCAACGACTACGTCGGCAAAGGCATGGCCTCCGGCGAAATCATCCTCCGCGTCCCAGACAACGCCAGCTTCGTGGCCGCTAACAACTCCATCGCCGGCAACACCTGCCTCTACGGTGCAACCGGCGGATTTCTCTTTGCCAACGGCCGCGCTGGCGAACGCTTCGCGGTCCGCAACTCCGGGTCCACCGCAATCGTCGAAGGCATCGGCGACCACGGCTGCGAATACATGACCAACGGCACCGTCGTCATCCTCGGAAAAACCGGGAAAAACTTCGGCGCAGGCATGTCTGGCGGAACCGCATTTGTCTACGACATCGACGGAAAATTCTACTCCCGCGTCAACACCGAGATGGTTGTCGCCATGCCGATCACCCGCCCGCAGGACATCGAGGAAGTCAAATCCCTGATCGAACTCCACGCCCGGAAAACGGACTCCAAACAAGCCCTCGACCTCCTTGCCGACTGGGAAACCACCGCCCGCAAACTCGTCCGCGTCATCGCCAAAGAACGCGCCGAACTGGAGGCCGCCGAAGAACTCCACGAAGCAGCTTCGACACCGAAGTAAGCTATGGAGAAGGGGATTGCATCCCCTTTTGTAGAGAAGTGGGAAATGCATTGGCCGGTGAAAGGGAATTCAATCCCCTTCTCCCTATTGCCCACTACCCAAATGCCCCCATGGTCACAAGCGGCACTCCCTCACCGATCCGGGTTTCCCAGAAACGCCTGACCATCATTCTCTTCAACCTCGCCCTCCTCGGCACCGTCGCCCTCTCCCTGATCTGGTTGGATTCGCTGGAAAACACAACCGCATTTTCCACCCGAAAGCGGTCGATCATCATCGCAGACTCCTCCGCCACCTACACATTCGAATCACTCATGTCGTTCGGAATGCAAGGGCAATTCTACAGGGGGAAACGAGTGATCGATGATTATGATGAATCTGACCCACCGCTCTTCCCATCACCCGAGGTATCCTCCGACTTCATTTCCATCCCCACCTACCTCCTCATCCCCACCTACCTCGCCACCCTCCTTCTCATCTGGCTCACCCTCATGAACCGCCTCGCCCGCCGTGAGCATGCGAAGCGATAGACCAAAAAGGAAAATCTAGCCCGCAGGTTACGCAGAACACCGCTTGCATAACTCATTCCTTATCCGTGTCCATCCGTGGTTCAAATTCCTTTCCAGCATAAAGCCCACCTCTCACTCCCCCTTCCACCAGTCCCCATCCTTCTCCCAATCCTCCTTTTTCTCCTCACTAGCCGTCTTCGCAGGCTCGTTTTTCTTCCCTTCTTCTTCAAAGTCCTCCAACAAACGATCCACTTCCGCGTCCCGCCGCGAACTGCTCCGCAACATGCACACCAAAAGCGTAAGAATCACCCCAAAGCTCAGCATGATCATCGACAGCATCGTGAGCGCAAGGCCGTCCGTCTCTGTAATTGCCAGTAACAAGTTCTTAAATTCGCACAGATTCCCGCCTCCGCTAGCACTCCTTGAACCTTTTTCGTCAAAAACGCCATTGCATGGCCCCAGTTCTCCGCTTACCACTTCCTCATGGCCATGCTCCTAGAAAAATCATCCATCATCTCCAAGACCAAAGAACTCTGCGAACAAATCGCCAAAGACGAGGAATTCATCAAGCTTCAAGGCGATGTCGAACGCTTCCTTTCCGACGATTCCGCAAAACTTCAATACCAGTCAGTCCACGAAAAAGGCGAAGAACTCCATCACAAACAACACGCTGGCGTGGAACTTGGTGCCGCCGAAGTCAAAGCTTTCGAGGACGCACGCGACGCCCTCTTCGATAACAAAATCGCAGCCGGTTTCATGGATGCCCAGCGCACACTCGAAGGCATTCAGAAGGAAATCAGCCAGTATGTCAGTATGACCCTCGAACTCGGCCACGCTCCGTCCGACGAGGAAATCGCCCAAGCCAAGAACAACAGCGGTGGCTGCTGCTGCGGTGGTGGTGGTGGTGAAGGTTGCTGCGGCTAATCCTTTCGCTCCGCGAAACAACCAGTGTCCGCAGACGACGCATACCTGACTTTCCTGGGCACCGGAACTTCTGTCGGTGTTCCTGTAATTGGGTGCCGCTGCCAGGTCTGTAATTCACACGATCCGTGCAATAATCGCACCCGCTCGTCACTCTTCGTTTCCACCTCGGAAACAAACATTCTCGTCGATTCAGGCCCCGACCTCCGCGAACAAGCCTTACGCGAAAACATCACCATGATCGACGCGGTCCTTTACACCCACTCTCATCTCGACCATGTCGTCGGCTTCGACGAACTTCGCGCCTTCTGTTGGGGAAAGGAAGAGCCTCTCCCGCTTTACGCCACCGAATCCTGCCTCGACGTTCTGAAAAACATGTTCGGATGGGCTTTTCACGATAGCAACGTGCACAGCGGCTACGTAAAACCGGATCCACGAATCATCACTCCCGAGTTCACCGTCGGCGACCTACTCGTCGTCCCCCTTCCCGTCATTCACGGCACGGTCGAAACCGTAGGCTTCCGTTTCGAGGCACGAAACGGATTCTCCTTCGCCTACCTTCCAGATGCAAAATCCATCCCGGAGAACACGATGAAACTCATGGCGAACCTTGACCTACTCATCATCGACACGCTCCGCGAAGGCTCTCACTCCACCCATCTCTCACTCCCCGAAGCCCTCTCAATTTCCGAGAGTCTTGCCCCCCACCGCACCATCCTGACTCACATCAGTCACGATCTCGACCACGCCACCCTCGCGGCAAACCTCCCGGAAGGAGTCTCTCCTGCCTACGACGGACTTCGTATTCTCATGAAATAGCCCCTTCCCCCGTTGTTGCTAAGGGTTGCAAGATTCCCCCCCTACTTCATCCTTTAAAACATGAATCGCGCCAGATCGTATAACACGGAAAAAAAGACAAGCCTCCTCCGAATCTTCTTGGCCGGCTTCCTGATCATCACTGCGAACGCCCAGCACCTGACGAACAACGACGTTCTTGTCGTCTACAATAGCGCCGCCCCCGATTCAAAAAAACTCGCCGAGGTCTACCAAAAGGAACGCATGATCCCCGGGTCACAAGTCCTGGGTCTCGAACTACCGACAAATCAGGACATCACCCGCAAGGATTTCGAAAAAAAACTGCTCCAACCTCTGCGCAACCACTTCGATGAGGAAAATTGGTGGACCCGCATCAGAGACCCACAAGGCCTGCTTCTACCGAACAAAAATAAAATCCGTGCCATCGTCCTAATGCGTGGTGTCCCACTCCGTATCAAACCAACTCCCAAACCTCCACTGAAAGAAGGCGAAAAACCTCCCACTGATCTCATCGCACCTCGCGACGAAGCATCTGTTGATTCCGAACTCGCTCTCTTCGGCATCGAAAACCTACCTACCAAAGGTATTCTCAAAAACGCATTTTACGAAAGTGAAGTCCCTCTCTCTAAAGCAAACGCCCCCTACCTGGTCCTAGTCACCCGTATCGACGCACCCGCCTATATCATCTGCAAACGCATGATCACCGATGCCGTCAAAACCGAGAAAACCGGTCTCTGGGGACGCGCCTACATCGATATAGCAAACAAGTTTCCGCAAGGTGACGAGTGGCTTGAAAAAATCGTCGTGACCAACCTCGAATACGGCATCCCGACCGTCATCGACCGCTTCAACGACACCCTACCGAAGAACTACCCGATGACCGATGCCGCGCTCTACTACGGCTGGTATGATTGGAACGTCAGCGGCCCGTTTCTTAACCCTACTTTCCAATTCCGCCCCGGAGCTGTTGCTATTCACCTTCATTCATTCAGCGCACAGCAACTCTCAGACCCTCACAAGAACTGGGCCGCCCCGCTACTCGCCCGCGGAGCCGCCGCCACTGTCGGAAATGTCTACGAACCCTACCTCGCTCTCACACACCATTTCGATATTCTCAACGACCGCCTGCTCGACGGATGGACCTTCGCAGAAGCCGCCTGGGCCGCGATGCCCGTCGCTTCATGGCAGGGTGTCGTGCTCGGCGACCCACTTTACCGCCCCTTCCTCCACATCGATGGGACAGGAGAAAACCGCGACGAAGATCGAGATTTCAGAGCTCTCCGCGCCGCCTCCAGACAATGGCCGGACGACGACTCAGGCAGGCGCGAAAAAATTGCAGCCGCATCCGAAAAACTCTCCTCCGGAAACCTCGCCGAAGGCCTCGCACTCGATTACCTCGAATCGAAAGACATCCCCAACGCGGAAATTTGGCTGAAGAATGCCCGGAAATTTTTCACCAACGAAGATGACAAACTCCGCCAGGACATCCAGCTCATTTCAATCGACCGCGCCAACAACAGAAAACAAAAAGCCATCAGCGAACTTCGTGCCGCAAAGGAAAAATACGGTTCCCTCCCCGCCACCGAAGCCCTTTCCGGCTGGCTCGACATCCTCGACCCTCCGCCCCCACCGGTCGCCGACCCCACCAAAATACCCAAGAAGTAACAATACTCTTCAGGATTGAGAGTTGAATTTTGAAAGTTGAATTTTAATGAACTACGACTTCCTCCTAGAGAGTGTCTGGCACCCTCCCCTCGCCTTCGAAGAGGTTGCCGCCCCAAAGCTACCGCCCGAGCTTGAACTCCAGGCGCTCTGGTTCTCCGGCGCATTTGGTCAGGAGTTCAAACTGAAAGACGGACGCCCCCTGCGTATCACACAGTTCGGTGAATGGAACCACGGATCCGGCCCGGACTTCGCCCACGCCGCGATCGAAATCGACGGCTCACATTTCACCGGGGATATCGAAATCGACTCCCGCACCTCCGATTGGGAGTCGCACGGCCATTCCACGAACCCCGCGTTCGCCAACACGATCCTCCATGTCGCCTTCGAGCCGAACCTCAGGGAAATGTTCGTCCGCACCACCAACCACCGGCAAGTCCCGGAGCTACTCATCAGCCCCTCCCAACTCAGTGAGGCTCTGCGCCTGCCATCACGCGAAACCGCCATCTCAAACCCTGGACGCTGCCTCAAACCGCTTCACAAAATCCCGAAACTCGCGCTCGAACGCCTCCTCCGCGAAGCAGCTCTCCGCCGCGCCTCACAGAAAACCGGCCGTTTCCTCCGCACTGCTAAAGCTCATGATCTCGATTCCGCCCTCTTCCAGGCAACCGCCGAAACTCTCGGATATGGAGGAAACTCCCTCCCGATGAAACTCCTCGCCCAGCGCACACCAATCCACATGCTCCGCACCCAACCGGACGTAGCCGAGGCCATTCTGCTCGGCACCGCTGGCTTCCTCGATTCCGAACTCTACCTACGGGCACCGGAGGACACCCGTGAATATCTTCTTAACCTGTGGGAAACCTGGTGGAAAATCCGGCCAAACCATGAACCCCACGAAAGCCGATCCCCAACCTGGAAAACCCACGGCCAACGTCCCGCAAACCACCCTCACCGCCGCGTCGGCGGCCTTTCCTCCCTTATTCGTGAATGGCCCTCGTTCCGTCGCCTGGCCTTCGCAAACCCCTTCTCCATCAAAAATCTCACCGACTTTCTCCACGGCTTGAAGCACGAATTCTGGTCCCACCACCACACCCTCACTTCCGTCAGAAGCGGCACAGCGATTTCCGTTTTTGGGAAAAACCTCGCTCTCGAGCTTGCCGCCAATCACCTCATTCCACTCGCCATTCACGAAAACCGCTTCACCTACCGTGATTACCACAAGCAACGCCACTCCGCCATAAACCAGAAACTCAAACGCTGTGGCATCCGCCTCTTCGGCAGCGAAGAAGCAGCAAAACCCTTCCAACGCCGTATCGCCCACCAGCAGGCACTTCTCCAACTCTACCACGATTTCTGTCTCGAAGACTTCACCGCCTGCGAACAATGCCCCTTCCCCGAGCAACTCGCCCAGTGGCGTTGAAAATTCCACACACACATTCATCCTATTCCCATGCAAATCACCCTCAACGGCCAAGCCCACTCCATCGAAGAGGAAACCACTCTTACCGATCTCCTTGAACTTCTCAGCCTGAATGGAAAACCCGTTGTCGCCGAACTCAACGAACAAGCCATCCTGCCCCGAAATTTTCCAACAACGACCCTCAACTCCGGCGACAAACTGGAAATCGTCACCCTCGCGGCAGGCGGTTGACAGGAAGATCTGGAAAAAGCCGAACAATTCCCATTTTTCCCTTGCAAGAAAGGGTCATCGGATTCCATCTTCCCGCCCGCGTCGTAAGGCGCGACCTCAATTCAAATCCGGTGTAGCTCAGCGGCAGAGCGGGTGACTGTTAATCACTAGGTCCTTGGTTCGATCCCAAGCGCCGGAGCCATTTGAAATACCGATGTGCAATACCGGTTCGAGGTCTTCCAATTGTGAACAATTTCGTGTTGCGAAAACTCACTCCCCTTCAGGAAAGATGCGCGAAAGAGGGGTCTCGACGTGATCGTCGATCCACAGCTCAAGAGCTGTTTTCATCGAGGAAAAAACTTCGGGGTAATCGGAAGCAACGTCTTTCTCCGCGACATCATCGCCATCCCGCCTAAAGAGGCCAAAGTGTCTTCCTCCATCTGAAGTGGGCGTACAAATGAGTTTCCACTTATCGGTAACCAGGCACCGCTGCTTGGCTTCGACGAGTGGCTTTTCAAACTCCTTTTTGAGCACAAATTGGTAGTTGAATGACTCCTCGATACCGGTCATCTGGTCCATCGGTGGCAATTTGGGGCGCTCAATACCTTCGACCCGGAACTGTATGAAAGGAAACCCTGTTTCTCCATAAAAAGCATGGCTTGACGGCTCTTCTTCACCGTTGAGCCAGGCCGCAAAACTCTTTCCCTCCCACGAAGACGGCTTATCCACATCGAGCAAGTCCGCGATAGTAGGCGTGATATCAATCAGACTTACAATGGCTTCGATTTCACGCGCGTCGCTTCCGGGCAAATAAAAGACAAGAGGAACGTGATTCGCTTGTAGTCCGCCATTGAACGTCAGACCGTGGCCCAAGGTGACGCCTTCTTCGTAAAGATTATCGCCATGGTCTGCTGTGATAATGACGATCGTATTTTGGGAAAGTCCGGTCTTTTCCAAAGCATCAAGAATTTCGCCAACATTGTCATCGAACTGCCGGGTGCAACCATCGTAGAGATCACGGATCTGCCTGACTTCTTTTTCAGGGAGCGCCAACCACTTGTTCTCCAAATCCGTGCCTCCGATGAAGTTATCAATATCAAAGTCGACCCCGTTTTTGTTCGGCCCTTCGTAGTCGGGATCGGTGAACATGCTCGCGTATGGCTCGGGGTTGCGGTATGGGAGGTGGTTGCATGAATAAAAGACATGCCAGAAAAAGGGTTCATTGGATTCCGCGACTTGCGAAAGACGCCTTTTCACTCGGTCGGTAACAACCTCTGGAGTGACAAACTGTGCGAATGATCCCAGCTGCGGAAAAATCTCATAGCCGACGGCGTGATCAAAGTAGAGAGGGATGACGAAGTGCGCCATTATCACCGCCTGGCTCATGTAGATCTTAAAATTGTCAAACGAAGAGACGGAAACATGTTCAAAACCAAGAGGCATCAACTCGTAATAACCCGCGCACCAATCCCCTATCGCCGCAGTATCGTAGCCTTTTTCCCTCAGCAGTCCCGCGATCGGCGTGATCGACGATTTGGTAGCTTCGACGGTTTCTTCACTGGGATACATTTGGCGCAGCCCATGCGTATGTGGATACTGTGATGCCATCAGCGACGTTCCGGACTCCAGCGTCGAGGCAATCGGAGTGAAGCAGTTCTTCAGATTGATGGAGCGCGCAGCAAGCTTGTCGATATTCGGCGAAACACCAGCCGCAGCTAACCCATCTTTGCGGCGCGGCCAATAGCCATTGTAGCCAAGTTTGTCGCCGCGCAACGAATCGGATCCGATGATGATGACATTCCAGCGCTTCCCGTTTTCTGATCCAACCATCCGGGTCCCACGCCCGTGGAAAACATCCATCTTCCATACAAAAAAAGAACCAATGCAGGCTATCACAGCGATACCAACGATTCTTCCTCTACGCGAAAAAATTCTCCAATACCACAAGCTGGCGTAAGCTATCACAGCGACCGGGAGAATATTGAAGAAACTGAAAAACACAAAAGGTTTGGCCAACTCCGGGACGATATTGAGTGCTTCGTAATACCAATATCCAAACTCCGTGTCGTCGAGGAAGTAGGGCCGGGTCTCAACCAATCGCAACGTGAAGAATCCATGTATAAGAAAACTTCCGACAACAGCCAGGACAAAACCCAGAACACCAGGTCTGGAAACCTTTCTCCGGACGAACAGACTGATCAAAGGGAGTAGTATCAGGGTGAACAGCAAAGCAAGGATCACGTAGCCAACGAGCACGTAGAGGTTCTGCAGGATCAGAAAATCGAGATACTTATCTTGTGCCAACGCGCTGAACTTGTTCTTCATCGAGCCTGAACCACTTCCCAGTCTCTTGAGGGCAACCAAATACTGGAACGCGAAAAACAAACAGACGCCACAGAGGACGGGCAATAGACCGACCTTGATCTTTTCTCTCCGCTCTTTTCCCTGAAAGATCACTGCGCATCTGCCTCCGGTGATTCCAAATACACCCAGCGGGGCGCGACAAGTTCTTCGATCAACACTCCACGTTTCGAAACCACGTTCTCGGGAATGTGAAGTGTCAGTATCATCGGAACGTTGGAATAGTTCGATACATCGAGCAGGTTTTCTATTCTTTTAAACAGCTGTCCCTCGCGAGGCACGTAGCCATTCAACGGCTGATCGCTATTCAATGCCGAAAGTCTGTATGAAGCGTATTTTTCACTATCAGCGAACTCGTAATTATAAAAGCTATCGCGCTTCGCATAGACTCGAAAATTCCCCCTATATCCTTCCGGCCTCTCATTGACAAAAACCCTCCATTCGATCGGTTGATAGCAGACGAATGACTCCCAATCCACCCTGGCCACTTCGTCATTTTCCACTTCGATCAACACATGAGAATCTTCCCTCGATTCAAAAGCTGATCTCATCACCCAGAAGGCTCCGTAATTTTCAATAGTCAGTGGCTTAAGATCGATAGTAGTTTCAATTTGTGAGGGCTTTAGCGCATGCCTTGAGTAATAATCCTCCATCAAAGGTCTGACCCGTTCAGGATGCCTGACGTATTTCAATAGCTCGTCAATAGAACGGGAATCATGAAAATTCCTCACCACTTCTTCGATGGTATCCACCATCCGCTCTGCGGCTAACTCTTCCTCGGCATCTACTTCTAAAGTTTTCTCGGCTTGGAACTCCAGCTCATCAGTTTGTTTCTCCGAATCTCCCACTTCAACAAGCGACCAAATGATTCCTCCGAAAAACACCCCCCCCAGCACTACCAGCCAACCTAACGGGACTTTTTTAGGCGTAGACTTTTTCGTCTCCCAATCTTCCTCCACAGGTTTTATTTCCCGCTCTATCAATGAACCCATATCCGGATCATTCGATCGGATTTTCATTTCATTCCGCGTGGCTACTTCGAGCCTTGCTTCAGGCACGCGTTTCTGGCCCACCCGAACGACGGGCTGATCATCCAACTCTTCCTGGGTGTCTTTGTGGAGTCGAACAAGACGCGGTTTTTCGTCCTCAAAATCCTCATCCACGGTCTTTAATCTAACCTTTTTTTTCTCCTTCGACATGTCCACCTCTAGGAAAGCAGAAAAGTCCATCGACGCAATGCCGCACTGTGACTTAAAGTTCGCCCCAGAAATCTGAAAATGTCGTCACATCCACGTATACTGATCATTACCGCCGCTTTCGGCGAAGGCCACAACAGCGCCGCACGAAACCTCTCGCTAGCCTTCGATATGAGTGGCACTGAAAGTCAGGTTTCGGATCCTTGCTTGCTCGGTGCGCCTCACTCTACCGCAGTGATCCAATGGGTATATCGACTCGTAACCACTCATTTCCCCAAAATTTGGGAAAAAATCTATCGGGGAACGGATAAATGTGACTTTTCAAAACCGAGACTGCCCCTGATGCGCCGTCCGGAAAGTTTTCTTCAAGGGCTGGTCGATGAGTATCAGCCCTCTGCTGTAGTCTCGACCTACCCCGTATACCCGTATTTCCTCGATAGGCATTTTAAAGAAACTGGGCAGCGTTTGCCTGTTTTCACAATCGTTACCGATTCGATCGAAATCAATGCCTCATGGCTCCGCGCGCCCACCGATTGGTTCCTCGTCACTGACCGGAAAACGTTGGAGACGATGCATCAATGGGGGATCCCAAAAGAAAAAATCATAACCACTGGCTTTCCGGTCAATCCGAAGTTCGCGACCCTTGCACCCGTCAGTTGTGAGGACTCCTGCAAGCCCTTCCGTATTCTATATTTTCCAACTGCAAAATTGCCATTCATCCGTCGCCACTCCCGCGCGCTCCTGGATGCATCTCCAGACGTGCAACTTACGATCGTCATGGGCAGGAACTTCCGCCACCTCCAATCGCGGGCCCGTGAAATCAAATCAGAATATCCAGGCCGGGTCCAATTGCTTGGCTGGACAAAAAAGGTTCCCGAACTTCTTAATAAGCATCATCTCGTCATCGGAAAAGCCGGTGGCGCGACCGTCCACGAAGCAATCGCCGCACAATGCCCCATGCTGATTCATCATCTGGTCCCCGGCCAGGAGGAAGGCAATCTCCAGCTACTCCAACAACTTGGCGCCGGCGACCTCGCTGAAAACCCGAAAGATCTCACCCAAGCCGTTTCAAACATCCTCGCGGGCGACGCGACAAAATGGAGAAAAATGAAAGCCGCCCTGCGAGAACATGATTGCAACAACGGTGCCACCACTGCCTCTGAATTCATTCTATCACATATCTGAACCATGCCCGACTTCCTCTTTGATATCGGAAAAGTCCTACTCGACTTCGACTTCGAATCATCACTCACCAAACTCCTCCCGGAAAACCACCCGGATTCCTCCTCCGCCTTGGAAAAACTCCTGGCCCGTAAAGACGAATTCGAAGCGGGCAAAATCGAAGTTGAAGATTACACCGCCTGGGCTATCGAAACACTCGATATCGACGCCACAACCGAACAGTTCCACAACGCTTGGCAAAACATTTTTACTCCCAATCTCCCGATGTGGGAAGCCGCGCACAAACTCCGCGCAGCAGGCCACCGCCTCATCCTCTTCTCCAACACAAACGCCATCCACTGTCCCTGGGTTTTCGAAGCCTACCCGGAATTCTCCATCTTCCACGGCTCAATCCTCTCCTACGAAACCGGCTCCATCAAACCACACCCGGAAATCTACCACCACGCCATCGACAAATACTCGTTGAGTCCTGAAAACACCCTATACATCGACGACCTCCCCGCCAACATCGCCACCGGCGACCGCCTCGGCTTCCGAACCCATCAATACAACCTCACCGACCACAAAGCTTTCGAACAATGGCTTTCAAAGCACCTGTCTTCCACTGATCACTGATCACTTTCCACTCGGCACTTTCCACTTTCTCCCATGCTAAAAATCGCTGATCGCACTTTCTCTTCCCGACTCTTCCTCGGCACCGGTAAATTCTCCTCCAACGAATCCATGCGCGACGCCCTCGTCGCATCCGGCACGGAAATCGTCACCGTCGCCCTCCGCCGCGCCGACCTCTCGGGAAAAGGCGATCAGTTCGCCAACATCTTGGAGTTCGTAGATCCCGAAAAATACCTCCTCCTCGCCAATACCAGCGGAGCCATGAACGCGGAGGAAGCCGTCCGCCTCGCCCGCCTCGCCCACTCCGCCGGACTCCCGAAATGGATCAAACTCGAGATCCACCCAGACCCCACCTACCTCCTTCCCGATCCGATCGAGACCCTGAAGGCTGCCGAAATACTCGTAAAAGAAGGTTACACAGTCCTCCCCTACATAAACGCCGACCCCGTCCTCGCCAAGCGCCTCCAGGAAGCCGGCTGCGCCACAGTTATGCCTCTCGGCTCCCCCATCGGCTCCAACAAGGGCATCACCACCCGCGACCAAATCGAAATCATCATCGCCCAAGCTACCGTCCCCGTCGTCGTCGATGCCGGAATCGGTGCCCCCTCCCACGCCGCCGAAGCCATGGAACTCGGTGCCGACGCCGTCCTAGTCAACACCGCCATCGCCATCGCCTCCGATCCTAAAAAAATGGCCGTCGCCTTCAAACGAGCAGTCGAAGCCGGCCGCACAGCTTTCGAACTCGGCCTCCCCCAGCCCTCGGAAACCGCGAACGCAACCAGCCCGCTGACAGCATTCCTCAACAAACTCTGAATATGGCTCACAAGGTCATGCACTATCCTGGCAAGCAACGCTTCGTGCTCAAAAACGGACCCGGAGAGCCCGCGATACTCACCTACCACAGCCGCGGCGATGCCATGGTCATGGATCACACCTTCGTCCCCGTTGCAATGCGCGGCCAGGGCATCGCAGCCATCCTCACCCATGACGCCTTACTTGAGGCACGTCGCCTAGGCTGGAAGGTCATCCCGGATTGCTCATACGTCGAAACCTATATCCAACGTAATCCTGAGTTCACCAGTTTACTACAAAGCTCTGATTTATAGGAAAAACAGTCACTAATATCTAATAATAAGCCACTTCAGTGAAAATCATGCGAGTCCGCCGCATGGTCTTTCCCCACGCCTTCCAACGGCCTGATGGAAATCACATACACCGTCGGCTGATCCCCCTCCGTCCGCTGTAGCCTTCCTTCCGCCAGTAAAAACGACTCACAAGTAATCACTTGTTTGAATCTTTTGTAAGTCTTCACCGGCACGAATAAATTCGCGATCCCCGTCTCATCTTCCAGCGAGATGAAACAATGCCCCTTCGCCGTCCCCGGCCGCTGACGGCAGATTGCCATGCCCGCTATTTCAAGCAAAACCCCATGCGGTAGTTTATTTAAATCGATCGATCTAATGATTTGTTTCGACCCGTTCGCATCCCGCCAGAGCTTCATCGGATGCGGACCGACCGTCGCCCCCTGCGTCGCAAAATCCGCCGACAACCTCTCGCCCATCGACATCGCCGGCAACACCCCACCCTCCCGATCAGCATTCAGCAAATCATCGAACAGCGGCAACTCCACCTGCCACATCGCCTCCCGCCGGTGCTCCGCTCCCTCCAACCCATTCAACGCCCCCGACCTCGCCAAAACCCGCCGCTCCTTCGCCCCAGCCCCGATTTCCCCCAGGAAATCCGAAAGTGGCTGGGGCATCCTGCCCCAGTCCGTTAGGAAGGCATCCTGCCTCCCTAAAATCCTCTCCATCGTCCCCGCAGAAAGCCCTTTAATCCGATTCAACCCCAACCGCAGCGTCCCATCATCCACCACCACAGTCTCCACCCCACTCTCCAAAACCGAAACCGGCAGCACCCGCACCCCATGCCGCCTCGCATCCTGAATCAACGTGTTCACCGAGTAAAAACCCATCGGCTGATGATTCAACAAGCCCGCATAAAACTCCGCCGGAAAATGCACTTTCAGCCAGCAACTCGCATACGCGATCAACGCGAACGAAATCGCATGACTCTCCGGAAAACCATACTGCGCGAACGACCCGATCGAAGCCACCACCTTGTCCTGCACATCCCGCGAAATCCCCTTAACCGTCATCCGCTCCCGCAGCCTCTCCACCGTCCGCTCCATCCGCTCATCACTCCTTTTAAAAGCCATCGCCCGCCGCAACTCATCCGCCTCCGCGCCCGTAAAATCCGCCATCACCATCGCCATCCGCAGCACCTGCTCCTGAAACAACGGCACCCCCAGAGTCCTCTTCAAAATCTCCTCACAATCCGGGTGAATGTAATCCACCTTCTCATACCCGTTGCGCCGGTTCAGATAAGGATGCACCAGATCCCCAACAATCGGCCCCGGCCGGATAATCGCCACCTGCACCGCCACATCATAAAACGTCTTGGGTCGCATAATCGGCAAAGTCGCCATCTGCGCCCGACTCTCCACCTGGAACGTCCCCACCGTATCCGCCCGACACATCAAGTCGAACACCGCCGCATCATCCATCGGGATCTTCGCCAGATCCACCACCTCCCCACGCCGTGACCGGATCTCCAGCGCATGCTCCATCGCCGCCAGCATCCCAAGCCCCAACAGATCGATTTTCACAATCCCCATATCCTCACAATCGTCCTTGTCCCACTGCACCACCGTCCGCCCCGGCATCGTTGCCCGCTCCAGCGGCACCACCGCATCCAGCCCGCGATCACAAACAATCATCCCACCCGAGTGCTGCCCCAAATGCCGCGGCATCCCCCTCACCGCATGATAAAGATACGATAACGCCCCGAACCTCGGATGCCCCTCCGGCACAATCCCCTCCAGCATTTTCCTAAAAAGATCCTGCTCACTTTGCCCCTGCTCCCCACTCCAGCCACGATACCTCTCGGAAAACCGATCCGCCACACTCACCGGAAAACCCAGCACCTTGCTCATCTCCCGAAACGCCGACTTCCCCCGGTAAGTGATCACATTCGCCGTCATCGCCGCTCCCCGCTCCCCGTATTTCCGGAACACATGCTGGATCACCTCCTCCCGCCTCTCGCCTGACGGAAAATCAATATCAATATCCGGCCAGCTCTTCCGGTTCTCAGAA
>Ga0222650_1000490_pt1 | contig 30390 bp, 26 predicted proteins | sample AntAcemetagen367_FD_179820 | JGI IMG/M metagenome (GOLD analysis project Ga0222650, IMG submission 179820) | Saline water microbial communities from Ace Lake, Antarctica - #367 | ecosystem: Environmental > Aquatic > Non-marine Saline and Alkaline > Saline | place: Antarctica: Ace Lake... | reverse complement strand
AGATTTGCCCGGCGATGCTGAAATAAACGATGCGTACGTCGTTGTTGCTGATAGCAACCTGTATGTCTGGAGCGGTTCGGAGTGGGCCAACGTCGGGCTGATCCTAGGCCCGCAAGGGCCGACTGGTGCGCAGGGTGCTGACTCCACGGTGCAAGGCCCCGTCGGCCCCACTGGCCCGCAGGGTATACAAGGGCTGCAAGGCGACACTGGCGTCCAAGGTATCCAAGGTATTCAGGGCGTCACGGGCCCGACAGGCGCACAAGGCGACACAGGCGCTGCGGGCCTAGACGGGTCTACCGGCCCGACGGGTGCTACTGGTCCGACAGGCGCAGACTCTACAGTGCAAGGGCCGACAGGCCCGCAAGGTGATTTTGGCCCAACAGGTCCGACTGGATCGGTAGGCCCGACAGGCACACAAGGGCCGCAGGGTACGTCCATCACCTTTAAGGGTGAAGTCGCCACGGTCGGAGACCTGCCTGCTGCTGGTAACGAGGTGAACGACGCGTATGTCGTCACTGCCGACGGCGACCTGTATGTATGGGACGGCGCGGCGTGGGATAACGTCGGTCAGATCGTAGGCCCGCAGGGCCCCACTGGTCCGCAAGGCACCGCTGGTGTCAACGGCGCAGTAGGCAGCACTGGTCCGACAGGCCCGCAAGGCACGGAGTCGACAGTCGCAGGCCCAACGGGCCCGACGGGTACGCCCGGCCTTAAAGGTCCGACAGGCGCTCCGGGGGCGACAGGCCCAGCGGGGCTCAACGGTATTACTGGTAACGCGGGCTTGATTGGGCCGACCGGCCCGACAGGCACGCAGGGTATCCAAGGTATTCAGGGTATCCAAGGTATTCAGGGCACCGCAGGGACAACTGGGTCAACGGGTTCGACCGGCCCGACCGGTACGCAGGGCCCCCGTGGTATTCAGGGCCTTGGAGGCCCGACTGGTGCGCAGGGTGCGCAGGGTACATCTATTAACTTCGTAGGCGAAGTGGCCACCGTTGGCGACTTACCACCTACTGGTAACTCAGTAAACGATGCTATCATCGTGCAGGCCGACGGCGACCTTTACGTTTGGGACGGCACAGCGTGGATCAATGCAGGGTCCATTGTCGGCCCGCAGGGCCCCACTGGTCCGCAGGGCGACGCGTCGACAGTCGCAGGTCCTACCGGCCCTACGGGTCCGCAAGGTGTTGACGGTACAGTCGGCACGGTCGGCCCGACAGGCCCGCAGGGTATTCAAGGCACAGCAGGAACGCTGGGCGCGGCTGGTCCAACTGGCCCGCAGGGTATTCAGGGTGTGCTTGGTAACGCCGGACCCACTGGCCCGACAGGTATTCAAGGCGCGACTGGTACAGGTGCCACTGGCCCAACTGGCCCGCAAGGTGTCCAAGGTGTGACTGGCCCCGAAGGCGGCGGTCCGACAGGTCCGTCTGGCCCCACTGGTTCGCAAGGCCCGCAGGGTGCTGATGGTAACGGCTCGACTGGTCCGACTGGTCCGCAAGGGGTAACCGGCCCCGGCGCTCTAGGCCCGACGGGGCCGACTGGACCGAGTGGCTTGAACGGCACAGGGACAACTGGCCCAACTGGCCCGCAGGGTCCACAGGGTGCGCAAGGCACAGGGACAACTGGCCCAACTGGCCCGCAGGGTCCCACAGCCAGTGTTATGGCGGTGATCGCTGATGCTAATATAGGTTCTGTCGGGTCTTACATTCTTGCGGCGGACCTAACTTGGACTAGCGGAGTAAGAGATGGTGGGTCAACGATTTCGGGTTCAAATCTGAGGCCAACTGGTTTCTCACGGGTAGACGAAGATTATAGCGGGTCATCCGGTAAAACTGGCCTTGGTTCCGGGGGGCCGCTAGCAGGGACATGGAAGCTGATGGGTTTTTTAAAAATGAATAGCGGGTATGGAAGATATGAGTACACTGGCGCAATGTACCTGAGGATTTCATAATGACAAACTACCGCAACGCAAAATGCCTCCACAATAGCGGTTGGATTGATTGTGAAATTGAGCATCCACACTACGGCTGGATACCTTACACGCTAGACCCTGCCGACACTGACAATACTGTCAGTAATGACAACCTGCTGGCCGCTATGGCGGCAAATGGGGATGTCGCGCCATACGTCGCGCCTACTCAAGCTGAGCTAGACGCAACACTGTCTGTGCAGCTTCGTGAGGAGCGTGACGCCCTGCTGTCGGGGGTGGACGCCATTGCGGGCAATGCCCTTCGCTGGGCAGATATTAATGCTAACGCGCAGGCAGCTTGGGGTGTTTACCGGCAAGCCCTTCTTGGTGTACCCCAGCAGACTGGCTTCCCCAATGAAGTCGTTTGGCCGGCCGTGCCTTCATTTTAACCTTATAACCCCAAAGGAGTAATGACTTGCAGGTTCTACCTAAATATGCGGGTGTTGCGGAACTGGAGAAGAAGTGATGACCCTCTTTGACGCAACACGCCACCTGCACCACGCTTGCGAGGAGCACCCGCTTGGGCAGGCGATGATACAAGCCACGATCACATCGCAGCAGTGGTGTGACTGGCTTGGCGCGTTGCGTTTGATCCACGAGCGGATCGACCCACACTTGCCGCCTTACGCGCAGGTATCTGGGGAGCTGACGCTCGACATGGTTGACATGCTCCCGATGGTGCCCCGGCCCCTGACCGCCGCGCAGACATTCAGCAGAACACTGACCACCCCCGAGCGTATCGGGGGTGCTGCGTATGTACTGGTCGGTGCGCACCGCCGCGGCGGGCGCGTGACCGAGAAGAAGTTCAAGGACGCGGGACGTAATTTACCTACGAGGCACGTGCACTTTTTTGCTGCCACGGAAGCCGAAGCTCTGGTAAAGTGGTTGAGAGAAAAAGATGCACTGGCGGGCGCAGCGGTCGCTGCCTTCCAGTGCTTGTTGGATTGTATGGACGAGATCGAGGGGCTTAGCAGTGGACGTACTTAATACCGTAATGCAGTGGATCATAGCGCCGGTCGCGGCGTTTGTTTGGTTTGTGCACAATAAGACGCAGAGCAACACGACAGATATTGCTGTCATCCGGGCCACTCAGCGGGCGAACAAGGAAGCGCATGACCGCGAGTTCAAGGAGCTGCGCGAAACGCTCAAGTCTGTGATAGAGAAACTGGACAGCATCGAGGGGCACTTACGGAAATGAAACGTAAATACAGCACCCGCAGCCTGAAAAACCTGCGTGGTATTCATCCCGATTTGCGCCGCGTGATTGACCGCGCGCTGCAAGACAGCCCACTTGACTTTACCGTGATCGAAGGGTTGCGCACCAAAGAGCGGCAGACCCAGCTTGTCGCCTCGGGCGCGTCGCAAACCATGAACAGCCGTCACATCACAGGCCACGCTGTCGACCTGCTGCCTATTGGGCACGACGGCAAGGCTGCGTTTGACTGGCCACTTTACGACCAACTGGGCCCGGCTGTTAAGGCTGCCGCTGAGGCCGAAGGCGTGGAGATCGTATGGGGCGGCGACTGGCGCACGTTCAAGGACGGCCCACACTTTGAGCTGAGCCATAAAGCCTACGCGGCAAGTAACTGGTCAACAGGGCAGGCTGCACCTGCGCGCCCGGCCCGCGTGGATGACAAAGATAGCGCAGTCCCCGCTGCCGGAGCTGGCGTAGCGGGCGCTGTGGCAGTTGCCGTAGAGCACGTCCCCGCCGCTGGGTCTTTGCTGAGCAATCTTGCGCCCACGGCGCAGCTTGTCGCCGTCGTTGTCGCGGCAGCGTTTATCGGGTACCTTCTGTACAAGAGGGCCAAAGGATGATGGACCTGCTTGTCACTATTGGCGCAGCGATAACCAGCGGGCTGGTGATGTACTTCTTTGGTTACCGCAAGGCTGGCAAGGCGCGTGCGGCGAAGCAGACCGAACAGCGTCTGGAAGATGTGAAGACAGCCCGGGAGGTGCGCGATGAAATTGAAATCTTGGATGATTCCGGTCTTGCTGATCGGGCTTCTAAGTGGCTGTCTGGGAAGCACTGAGTGCGACTGGTCACGCACAATCCCTTTTGGCGGCCAGCCGACGATCGACTGGCTTCTGGAAAATGACCGGGGCCTACTAACGGACGTGGTAGTCCACAACGAAACCAGAGGGAGGGTATGCAAATGATGGATAAGAAGAAAAAGATGATGAGCTATAAGAAGGGCGGCATGGTGTTCAAGCCGTGTGCCTCGTGCCCGACGCCCGGCAAGTGCCGCGCCGCGGGCAAGTGCGCGAAGAAAGAAGCAGCGAAGAAGAAGAAGTAAGCCATGGCAGGGGTCAAGCTCCAGAAGTTTTTAGGGAAAGCTCCGCGCACCGCGCCAGAGCTTCTTCCCGATATGGCGGCGCAGACGGCGACGAACGTCAAGCTGTATTCTGGCGACTTGATCCCTTACCCACAACCGGTTGTCGTAGGGAACCACGGGCTGTCGGGGGTCGAACCGGTCACACTGCACGCGCTCTACGATCCGGCGAACAACCCTGTCTGGCTCGCGTGGGACAAGGATGTGGACATTTCCACACCGTCCGGCTCCCGGAACGTCGAGGAGCAGCGGTTCTACTACACTGGCGACGGAAAACCCAAGGTGTCCACCTACCGTCTGGCCACGTCTGGGACCGAGCCCTACCCCACGGAGTATTATGATCTCGGCTTACCTCTCCCGATATTGACCCCGGCGGCTACCGCGGCGGCCTTCACCACCAAGACGACAGCGACATACGCCCGCGATGCTGGCGGCCTCGTGACCATGACGACTTCTGAGGCGCATGGCCTCAAGTCAGGTGCGTTTGTCACTATAAGCGGCTTTACCAATCGGTCGGGGACCTACGATCAAGCGGATACGACCATCACAGTGACGATCACGGGGCACGGACTGGCTATTGGCTCGCGGGTCTTGTTGCGGTTCACATCAGGCACCGCGGCGGCGAACATCCTAACGGTTACGGATACGCCCACAGTTGATACGTTTGAGGTGGCGTCGACTACACCCCTCACGACCAGCGGCAACGTGGAGTGGGACATCACCAACCTGAATGCCACGTCTATCGAGGTCACGGTTGTTGACCCAACGACTTTCACATACACCAGCCCCGGGTTCCAGTCCGCGCCCACACCAACAGCTGACGGGCGCGTTGACCTCGCTGGTGCTACGCAAGCGCGCAGCTACCTCTACACGTGGTTCACCCCGTGGGACGAGGAGTCTGTAGGTTCAGAGCCTTCGGGCGAAATTTTTGTCAAGGAAGGGCAGGTCGTCACAGTCAGCAATCTGCCGATCGCCAAGCCCGCAGGTAACAACCAAGTGCAGGGCATCCGCCTGTACCGCACGCTCTCGACTGTGTCGGACACCGAGTATTTGCGGCTCGCCACCCTGTGGTTCCCCGTGGCGGTCACGACCGTGGTCGGCACGACAGTCACAACCGCGCAACCGCACAACCTGTCAGTGGGAAACTACTTCAAGATCAGCGATGGGGTTGCCGGTGGCGAAGTCACAGATGTAACGGATGATTTCACGTTCACCTACGCAGGCGGTGTCGGGTCTGGCGGCGACGGTGGCACGCTCTACCACGACGTAGCTGAGAACCCCGGGACAAGCACACCGCGGTACTGGGGCGAAAGCTCTTACGACTTCGTTGACGATTTCAATGTGACCAGCCTGCTGAACGCATTATTGACGGACGATTACGACCCGCCGCCCGAGGGGCTGCAAGGTCTGCTCGAATACAACAACAATATCCTTGTGGGTTTCGTTGGCAACGAGCTCTACTTTTCGGAGCCGGGCCAGTACCACGCATGGCCGCGGGCGTACAAGCAGGAAATCCCGCACAACATAGTCGGGCTTGCCGTGTTCTCCAGCTACTTGATTGTGGCCACCGAGAACTACCCTTACCTTGTCCAAGGGAACGACCCGGTTGTGCTGAGCCTTGGGCGTATAGACGCCCGGTACCCTTGCCTTAACAAACGCAGCATCGCCAGCATGGGCTTCGGGGTTATGTATGCCACACATGACGGGCTGGCACTTTACTCGACCACGACTGGCCCGCAGCTCGCGACCCGTATGCTTTACAACAGCGACACATGGAACGCTGACCTCGACCCGGCCACGCTACTCGCCACCGCGTACAAGGACACCTACCTCGCGTGGCATTCTACGGGGGGTATCAGCTTTGAGCGTGACGAACGGGCAGGCGGGTTCTTCGTCGACCTCGTGACCAATGAGCAGCCCGAAGCCACGTGGTACGATCCGCTCTCAAACAACTTGTATTACACCACAGGGACTGACGGTGACGTGTACCAATGGGACAACCTCGCCCAGCCCCCACAACCATACGAGTGGAAGTCCAAGGTCATCACCACGCCCAACCCGATCAACATCGGTGCAGCGCAGGTGGACGCGGATTACGCGCCGGTCTCCCCAGTGTGGGACGCTGCCGAGACAGAGTGGGGGACCACTGAGGGTATATGGGACGCCAGTGGCGGGGTGGTGTTTAAGTTCTGGGTTGACCGGGAGCTCGTAATGACACAGGAGCTGGACAGCCGTAGAGTGTTTCGTTTGCCTAGTGGCTATCAATCGGATACATTCGAGATAGGTGTTGAGGGCTCTGTGCGGTTGAGAGCCGTACGCGTTGCTGAAACACCGATGGGTTTGAGAGAGGTCTGATGGCAACACGGAGCAGATACACGGCGGTCCCCGCAGTCCCACTCGTCGGTGTCGAGGAGTGGCAGTCGCAGATTTTGAACGCTCTCAAAGAGAATGTCGAGCTGCTTACGGGTACACGTGGGGAACCTGATCTGGCTAGTGCGGCGGTCAATATCGCGCGGCTGGCTGTGTCTGTGCCGCCAGTGCAGACGATGCAACGGGTTAGCGCAAACGGCAGCGGCGTCACCATAAGTGGGGCCAACGTGCCTATCCTAGAGGACTACAACCAACTGCTCACCGACGTGCAAAAGCTCGCCAATGACGTAGCTAACCTGCGGGCGACCGTGGAGATACTCATTACACAACTGAGAGGATAACCATGGCCCGTGCTCCCATGACCAAAACCCAGCGTAACAGCCAATCGCAGGCGGCACCGACTTCTGTCCCGCCTATCTTGCAAGGGCTTATGTCTGGCGTGCCACAATCACCTGCAATGCGCGGGCTCTCTGGCGCGATGCCCTCGCTTGTAAATGGTGCGGCCCCGCAGATGGCTCCTAGCCAGCTGCCGTCTTACCAGATGGGCGGTGCGATCGGGCCCGACGGGCAGCCAATGCGCACCGCTGGTATGGCAATGCTCGGGCAGATGAATCCGCAGGAACCTGCGTCGCCCGACATGATCGAGATGCAAATCCAAGACCTCGCAACCCGCAACCCGCAGGTAATGGCGCAGATCAAGCAGGCGATCGACGAAGCGGTGATGACCGGTGAGCTGACCCAGCAAGAACTGAATACGATGGTACAGCTGGCGACCACAGTGATGCGCAACCCAGCGCTCTACCCGCAAATTCGCCAGTTCGCTATCCAGCAGGGCATCGCCACCGAGCAAGACCTGTCGCCCGAGTACGACCAAGGGCTCATCGTTGCTATCCTCATTGCCGCCCGCGCCGCGCAAGCTAACGTCGGCGGTCAGAATATGATGGCCGGTGGTACTCCTGCCATGGCGGGCGCAGCCCCTGTGCAGTCCATGAAAGACGGCGGCCGCGTCCGCGGTGAGGCAAGCGATCCTGTGATGATCGAGGCGCACACCGGCGAATACGTGATCCCAAAGAATGTTGTGGACATGAAGGGGCGTGAGTTCTTCGACCGGATGCTGGAGCAGTATGCAGAGAAGGCCGACGATGCGGACTGACCTGACCATCGAGATGTTGTCACCGGAGCAGGTGGATGATGAGTGGGCGGCACTGGAGCCCATACTCGATGCGTCGTGTAAAAGTAACGAAGTGGGTATCCTCGACATTACGCCAAATGATATTCACGTGCTGGCAACTACGGGTATGTGTGTGTTGTTTATCGGCCGGGAGAGTGGTGTGCCCAAGGTAATCGTGGCCCTTCAATTCAACGATACGAACGGGCATAAGGGCGCAGATGTAATCGCCATGGGCGGTGAGCGCCTGATGAAATTCAAGGACGCGTATTGGAATCTGATCTTAGATTGGCTTAAAGCCAACGGGTGTGTATTCCTTGACGCATATGCCAACGAACGACTGGCAAAAATATACAGGAACAAGTTCGGGTTTAATAAATCCTGCTCGCTTGTCCGCATGACTTTATAGGAGACAGCGATGTCTAAGGGTGTCAAAAAAGTTCTGGGTATAGTGGCGGCAATCGCCATCCCGTTTGCCGCACCGATGATATCCGGTGCGCTCGGGACCGCAATGGCGGGCGCGGGCTGGGCCAGTACTGGCGCTTTCCTCGGGACTGCAGGAGGTAGCGCGCTGACAGGCGCTGTGCTCGGCGGGGCAGCCTCGGGCTTGACTGGGGGGAACCCACTGACCGGGTCGCTCATGGGTGGACTCGGCGGCTTCGCGGGTGCCGGTGGCTTCCAAGGAATGTTCGGGGGGCCCGCAGCGGCGTCGACAAACGCAGTGAGTGGTCCGATGACGGCCTCGCTTAGACCACCTGTGGGCGCAGCTGGTGCGGCTGGCACAGCGGGTGTAACAGGCGCGGCCGCTGGAGGCGCAGCAGGCGCAGCAGGCGCAACCACCGCTGGAGGTCTTGGCGGCTTCTTCCAAAAAGTAGGGCAAGGGATACTTGCCAACCCTGCGGGCGTGGCTCAGCTGGCCATGACCGTGTTTGGCCGCCCACCGCAGGAGCTGACCGCCGTGGAACAGGCACAACTCGAAGAACTCAAGGGTATGGCTACGACAAACAGAGAGATGTTTGAGCAGCGGGTACGCGGGGCCAATGAGATGATCCAGATGGCGGCGCAGCAAGCCCCCAATCCCCAGCAGGCGTTTGCCGAGACTAAGATCGCCTCGGAGCGGCAGCTGGGTGAACAGACCCGTGGTATGGGGGCGGACGAAGCAGCCTTTGCCCAGCGTCGTGCGGGTATCCGCAGTACTCAGGCGGGGGCGACAGCAGCTGCTGCTGAGGAGGCCCGTGGTCGCCAGACACAGGCGGGACTTATGCAGACTGGATATGGTATGCTCCCAGATCAAGCCCCACAAGGAGTGGCTGGGCTGTCGATGCCTATCTACCAAAGTCTGCAAGACCGTAAAGACCAGTACACTCGTGATTTGGCGAGCGGCGCTGGCGATCTGTTTGGCGGCATCGCGTAACGAAAGGCACCACTATGGCTACCAGCGTTTTTAATAAGGGTTCGTACACTATCAGCGGGATCAGTCCCGCGCGCACTGGTGTAGGCGAAGCCTTCCAAGCAGGTGTGGAGGCAAACCTTGGTCGGCAAGACGCGCGCAGCGTCATGAGCGCACGCGCTGAGCAGACGCGTCTCGCAGGTAACGCAGACGTGCGCGCCCAGAAAGAGCTGGAGCTGCGGCAGCAGCAAGTCGCTGCGCAGATGGCCGCACAACGAGCAGCACAAGGCCGAGCGGCACAGGCCGCTGCGCGGGCGAACCAGCAGGCTGCACAACGCGCTGGCCTGCTGCGGGGCTTAACCGGTGCTGGTGCGAACCAACCCGCTGTGCAGCCTGCTGGTTCGCCTACGCTTACTGCACCGCCCTACGACGGGTCCCCCATGGGGTCCAGTGTACCACTGTCTTTTGGGGGTAATGTATCTGGCGGTGCGGGCACTACGGTATTACCCGGCGAAGACGGTAGCGACTACCTCGGCCCACTGGAGAACATGCAGTTCATGAGCGGGGTGCTACCAGCTGAAGCTCAACGCTCCTTTATGACCCCGGAGTCTATGGCTGTGCGGGCGGGTCTAGCCAACACACCAGCGGGATACGGGGTTGCGGCCGACTTGCGTACAGCTACTGACCCTCGTGAGCAGATGCAGTTGCCCGGCGTACCCGGAGTGACTAGCCCTATGGCTGTGCAGCAGGCGGTAGCGCAGACTTTACAGGACCCTAACCTAACACCGGAGATGCGTAGGGCGCTGGAGATACAGCAACGTACACTCGGTGTAGCGGCAGCTACCGGTAGCGGGCTTCTTGACGCAGTTACAGACGCTGTTGCACTCCTACAGCGTACAGGTACTCGCGTGCTGGAGTACGGTGTAGCCGTACCGCTGTCTATGGTATCCCCGGAACTCGGGGCGCAGTTCTTTGAGCAGATTAACCAGTACGACGAAGCAGCTGACAGGTTAGCGCTTGTGGGTCAGGGTGCGCCTAGTGGTTCCGTGGCGGCAGACTCCGGGGTCGGAGCACCGGCTCCTAAAACGCCGACGAAAGAGACCTCGTGGGGTGGACTGCAGCTCAACTTCGGTACGCCGGTGGAGTTAGCCTTCGGGAAAACCAAAGGCGCTGGTAGTCGTGTGTTTGTTGAAGCCCCTGAAAAAATCTTTGATGCAATAGACGCCAATAACAAGCAGCTCGCACGGGAAGAATCACTGCTGCAGTATTACGCGACTACAGGTGACGCCGCCGGGTACAACCAAGGCTTGGCGGTGAGCAACGCTATAACTGCTACTGACGCGCTACGCAAAGAGAACAGTTACCTCCAAGGGATGGCGGCTATCGTGGGTATCCAGCAAGAAAACTTCGGGCCAGTGCAGGAGATACTGCAGCGCCGGTACCCGAACCAGCAGGTCGAAGTGCAGCCGTACACCGACGGCACCGTGGCGATCTTCCTCGACGGCGAGCGCGCGTATCTGGAGGACTGGGACATACTCGCGCAAAACGTGCGCGATAGTTATGACCAAGACTACATATCACAGCAAAACGCTGCGGCTACCGCAGAAGCTGAGCTGGCACAGTTCGCCCGTAAGGAAGGTATAAAAACGGAGCAGCAAGGTGCCCGTGAGATTGCCGTCGCAGCGGCGGCCGACGCCGCTAAGAACCGTAGTATAAACTGGGAGGCGGACGCGGCCAGCGGAGATTCGTTTGCGACGTACATCACTCCTCAGAACGAGCAGGTGCAGCTAGTGCGCGTCAATGACTACCCGCACAAAGACGACGCTGGTAATGACGCACCCGGCCCGGCGATCCTTGTACAAACGCCTAGTGGTCAGTTCTCCACACCCGTGTATATTGCTCCTGACGGCACAGTACAGCCCGCAGGATAGATGGAGTAGATTATGGCTGAACAAGAGCTGAAGTACGGAGCTGGACTGCGCACTCGGCGGACTGATCTCTACAGCAACCTACCAGAGATGGGGGTTAAGGGTATCCGGCCGGGCCTTGCGGACGCCACAGTGGAACGCCAACGCGCGCTAGACCGCATCACTGGGCTTGGCGCTAGTACAGCGCCACGGCTGCAACCGCCTCCCGGTAATACTGGGATCGCGCAGGGCTCTGGCGTCTATTACAACCCCGGGCAGGATCGTTTCTCCGCAGGCGGTGTGGAGTTCGGCCGTGAGGATTACGATGTTGCGCTGCAGACACGCGGCGCGATCGGGCAACCGGCTCCGGCTCCGGAAGGGCCCGGGTGGCAGAGCCGTAGCTCCGCTGAGTACAACCGGTATTTGGACTCTATCTCCGAAGGCCGGGGGTTCCTCGGCAATGTCGGCATGGGTTTTCGTGACGTAGGTGAAGGTGTTGTTGGGGGCATTGGTCGCGGAGCCCAAATGCTGGGCGCTGAGGGTGTCGGCGGTGCGCTTGTAGGTGCCGGTGAGTTCCTCGGCCCGAGCGCTGCGGACGACGCGCGCGATGCTATGATCCGCGAGCGGCAAGGGCTGGGTGGGCAGATTCTTACCGCTGCCTCGCGCTCTCTGCCCACGGTTGGACTCGCCATTGCAGGCGGTGTGGGCGGCGGTGCGCTTGCTGCCGGTGGCCTTCGCGCAGCCGCTGCCGGTGGGGCTGCTGCCCGCGCCGGGCAGCTAGGCGGTGTCTCAGCCACGATCTTCCCAATGGAAGTGCAGTCGTCCTACACGGCAGCGCAGCAGGGTGGCTATGACGTTGAGGACCCCGAGGTCCAGTCAGACATCTGGGCCACAGCCCTCACCAAGACCGTAGCACAGACGCTACCAGAAGCCTTCCTCGCAGGGGCGTTCAGCCGCGCGTTCGGCACGGCGTTGCGTGACGCAAGTAAGCGCACGCTGCGCAATACTGTCGGGCCCATTGTGGGTGTCGGTAGTGCTGAAGCCGCCGCGGAGACATTTGCCACGCTGGCCGACCGGGTGATGTTTGACCCTGAGCTGCGGGACCAGTTAAACGAGCGTGACTGGGCAGCGCTCGCCCCTACGCTCTTTTCCAAGTACAAAGATGAGGCGATTGTCGCCGCAGGCGCAGGCTTCCTACTTGGTGGTGGCTTTCGCGCTGCTGCCATGCCGTTCGAGGGTGGGCGCGCGCCGACCACAGAGGAGACACCCACACCAAACCGCGATCTCACGGGCACTGAGCCTGCAGATGTGCTTAGCGGTGGTACGGTTCAGGGAGCGCCTACGCCGGCACCCCTTGCCCTACCTGCACCGCCCGCCGGGCTGTTGGGCCCACCAGTAGCAACTACGCCGGCACCCCTTGCCCTACCTGCACCGCCCGCACCGGCACCTGTTGCGCCTGCACCCCTTGCCCTACCTGCACCGCCCGCCGGGCTGTTGGGCCCACCAGTAGCAACTACGCCTCCACCACCCACAGACACAGGGCCTATCATTACGCCGCCCCCGTTGGGTGAGACCGCTATGGGTGCGCAAATACGCGCTCAGCAAGACCTGCTGGCTCAACAGGTGCAGCAAAGGCAGGCAGCACAGGACGAGGCAGTGGCGCGCACAAGACAAGAAGCAGCACAACGTACGCAGCGCGAGGACCAGCTTCTCCGTTCGCGGGATGAGCAGCGAGCATTGCAAGCCGACGCTGAGACCATCGGGGGTCTCATACTGGGCGACCAGTATAACCTGCTCACAGACGCAGAAAAAGCGGACTGGCAAGCTGGAGTGGCGGCTGTCGACCCCGAGGTCCGGGCCGATGTAGCCACAGCACTAGGGATCGCCGAGTTTGACCCAGAAGTAGAAATAACAGACCCCACTTTCCGCCAAGGATATACTAAACTCGTTGCGGACGCAGAGAAAGTGCGGAAGCGGCAGAGCAACAAGCTGCGGCGGCAAGCCGCTGAACTGCCAACGATCATAGAGCCAGCGGTTGCGCCGTCTGCACTCCCAGAGGGAGTGTTTGGTACTGCCAAGGGGCAGCCCTTCAAGAATAAAGTTGCGGCTCAACTGCAAAGGAAGCGCGTGGCAAGTCGGGAAAACGTACCCGCCGACCGGCTTGACGCCGTGGAACTCCCCGGAAAAACCGGCTGGGGTCTGCAAGTACGCCCGGAGGCGGTGCCTCCGGCACCACCCAAAGGTGACAAACTCAAGCAGAGGACGCAAGACGCCCCTAAAAAGCAAGGCGCAAAGGAGAGCGCTCTACGCAAAGGACCCAAAGCTGGCAAGGGAGTTCGAGGCGAAGACACCCAAGGGCAGGAAGCTGCCGGAGCGCGTGTCGAAGAAACCGCTCAAGAACCGACGCCTGCCCGGAAACCTGAAGTAAAGTTCAGCCGTGGTATGACTGATGCGGAGCGTGCGCGCCTCAAAGCGGAGGAGGCTGCAGCTGTAAACCTTAAAGCAGAGCGCGCCCCAGCCATGCGGTCGAAGGAAGAAGTGGAGGCTGCGAAAGAAGCCGAAGCCGCTGCGCTGCAGACTAAGAAAGATGCCGAGACTCAGAAGATGGAGGCGGCTAAAGAAGCCGCCGCTGCGCTGAAGGCCAAAAAAGAAGCTGATGCCGAGGCTGCCAAAAACGCACCCAAAGCTAAGGGTACGCGCGCACCACCGGAGCCCAAAGAGGACGTAGCTGCGACCGCGAAGGCCGAGCTCGTCGATCTGGTGGCTAATGCTGAAGATGTGTTGATGAACGAGTCGCGCACAAAGCGGACACTACTAAACCAAGCGGAGCTGGATGCCGGGCTTGAGCTACTTACGCTCAGCGACAACGCTGACCCAGAAGTAGCTGCGCTTGCGGACGGCGCGCTGGAAGCCAACGCCACTGCCAGACAATACAAACAGGTTGAGGAGTACCGTGCCCGGGCGGATGCACATCGCACCCTCGGTGGTAGCACGACCGACGCAGACTTCGCGGCTAAAGAGCTGAAGACTATGGTTGATGCGTGGAACAGCGGTGCCGTACCAGATAACAGCGACGCCATGCTCCAGACGCGTTTCAAAGAGCTGGCTGTCCGCGTGCGCAAGGCTGACCCTAAGAACAGCGTGCTCGGGTATGCTACTGTGCGGAACACGCCTAACACGCGGATGGGGCAGATCGCCACCACCGTGGAGACCGGTAAATTCTCCCTCGCCACCTTGGCCGACGCAGTCCTTGCCAACGGCAAGCGCGCGACGCCTCTGCCCGCTGGTAAACAGCGGATGATCGCCCGTAATTTCCTGTCCAAGTTCAAGGTCAAGCCCAAGCTCTCGGTGTTCAAGGACCAAGCCGACCTGCAGCAGCGTAACCCTGACCTATACAACCGTGCCGTGGCAGCACGTACGCAGGGCGACTTCGACACCGCCCCAGCTGCGGGGTACTTCTTCGACGGTGAGGTGATCGTGTTCAGCGACCGCATCGCAACGCGCGAGCAGCTAGAGTTTGTCATGGCCCACGAGGTGCTGGGCCACTACGGTATGCGCGCCGTAGCGAGCAACGCAGACTTTACAGCGCTCATGGATACCATCTACACCGACAGCTCGCCTGACATGAAGCAAGCTATCGACAACGCGGTGGCAGCACGGGAGATGTCGCGCGCCGAAGCAACAGAGGAATACCTGTCGGACTTCGCAGCCCGCGTCGAGATGAGCCTGCTGCGCAAGTGGTGGGCGAAAGCCAAGAGCTGGCTGAACGCAGTCGGCTTTAAGTTCGATGACGATGTCGCCCGCTACATGATGAACCAGAGCCGTAGGTACCTGCGCACTGGGGAGACTGGCTCCGTGTTCAACACTGACCGCGTGGCCGCGGGCCTCACCCGTCTCGATGCTGGCACTGACCCCACGGGTACAGGCCGCTTCAGCACGCAGTCGGCCACAGGCACTATCCGGAGCATGGGCCACATAATAGATAACCCGGTATCGGCTGAGCCTGACTCCATGATGGACGCGCAGGACCGGATCGACTCTGCCATGAAGACGCTCAAGCTGGGCATGGCGGACATCAGGAACTCGTACGACAAGGTCAAGCAAAACTTGGTGACACCCACCATTTTCCGCGCCATGCGCAGCGAAGGTGGCCAACTGGTGTACAACCTGTTGCTAAAGAGGACCAACACCGCGCGCTCTGTGGTTACCCGGATGCAGACCATGCGTGAGGCAGCACTTCAGCCGCGGATCGAGCGGCTCGCTGGCATAGGTTTCAGCGGTAAAGGAATCAGCGTCGAGGGTCGTGAGAAGGCAGGTTACGTCCTCAAGGCCAACCGTATGGTGCAGACGTTCAACTTCCGTGCACCGTCCACGAAGAACCTTCCGAAGCTGTACCTGCGCGACCCGGTCACTGGTAAGCTGAACCCGGTGAAGGGTATATTCGAGAACCTGCTTAAACAGAACCGCTTGTCACGTGCGGAGTGGGCCAAAGGCGTCAAGGTACCTTACAACACCCCAGAGACCATGACGGCTGCCAAGCGCGCAGAGCTCACAGCCGCGCGCGACGCAGAGCTGGCTAAGGCCACCACTGACAAGGCCAAGAACGCGATCACCAAGAAGTACGCAGCACGCATCGACAGTAACACATACAACGCGGTGGCCTACCTAGACGTGCAGCAGACCTTCACGGACGTGGAGTGGGAGGCGTTCAACCAAGAACTGGATGCCATGGCGCACACAGCCCGAGCTGTGCTCGAAGCCAAGCTGACCAAGTACGACGAGGAAGTGTCCACAACGTACCGCCGCCTGCAGAAAGCTATGGCTGCCGCGATGACTGACAGCGACCGCGCGTTAATGGACAGGGCAGTGCGCCGGTATGTGGAAATACAGGACGCAAATCTCGCCACCTTTGAGAACGGGACGATTGACCCGTCGACCCGAGACGCTGAGTCTGCAGAAAAATTCCTGATCCAGTTCAACTCCGCACTGCTCGGTAAAGGCCGTGACCGTATCTATGATCTGTTCACGCCAAACGATAAGAACAACGGCATCGCGGCGTTCCCAGAGAGCGAGAAGCAGGCGATCATCGACATGATCGACGGTCTGCGGACGCGTTATAACCCACCAGAGGATACCCCGGGCAGCCCCTCGTCGGTGAAAGAGGCGCGTATGGCGGTGCAACGGGAAGTAGGGTTCATAGCGGGGCAACTCTCAGACACAATCGACGCGGAGAAAGCCGCGGTGCGCACGATCCTGACTGGGTATGTGCCCATCGTACGTGAAGGCGAGTACAGTGCAGGTATGGAGTTCCGGGATAAAGACGGGAAGAAGTTCCAGCTCATGGAAGCCTACCGTGAGCAAGCGCCGTACATGCAGTTCGCGAAAGAATCACAGTCGATCACGGCAGCCGAGCAGCTCACCGATCTGTTCGGCGGTCAGACCTATACCGTGGAGGTGTGGGACGCCGATGCAGACGGGGGTAAAGGCAAGGCCGTGATGAAAGAGGGTACGCTGACCGGGATCAGTGGTGCGGTAGTCAACGCTGCCAGCACCGACCCGGAGCTCAGCCATGACGCAGCACTGCGCTTCATCCGCAGGTTCAACATCCCGTTGACACCGCAGAAGCTGGAGCAAATCGTCATCGCGTCCACATCCGCTGGTAACAACGCCATCCTGCGGCAGCTGAAGACAGGGTTTACACCCGGCGCAACCAACGACCTGACCAGTGCTATCTCCCAGCACATTGAGTCCAGAGCATCCACAATCGCTAGGGACAAGACGTCAGTAGCACTGGCAGACGCAATGGATTTCAGTGGCGACGGCCGCGCGCTGTGGCTTGGCGATCAGGCGAAGTACGACCGCTTGAAGGCGGAGTATGAGCAGCTCAAGGCTGAGCCTACACCCAACGAGGACGCTATCAGCATCGCCCGGCAGGAGTTTGAGGAGTACCACAACCAGTTTGTGACAGAGGACGCACCGAACAAAGGCGCGGCTAAGTACAACGAAGCGCGTAAGTGGGTGGATTTCCTCGACCAACAGAAGGGGGTGCTGGAGACAGACCTCGCTAACAACAAGCACATTGCGACGGTCCAGATGCTGACCTCTATCAGCTACCTTGGCATGATGGTGGCGTCGGCCGGACTCAACGTAAGTAGTATGGGTACGAACGTACCGGCTGCCCTTGGTACCGTGAACCATAAGACAGGGTTCGGCGGGGGCTTCGGCATGATGCGGGCGTCCACCACGCTCACCAAGATGATTAAATCGGCGGGCTTTGGCGGGCAAAACGACACCGCTGAGTTCTGGAAGGGGCTCACAGACGCCCAGCTCAAGGCGAAGGGTATATCGAGGGCGGCTGCGGACTTTATATCCGAGGGTATCAACAGTGGTATCTTCCAAGCCGCACAGACCAACTCGTTAATGGGTTCAGCCCGTGGCCGCATCACATCCGGCGGTGAGCAGAAGTTCCTGACGACGTTCATGGGGCCGTTCAACATAACAGAGCAGCTTAGCCGTCGCGCAACCGGTCTCGCTGCGTTTGAGCTGATGTTCCAGCGCAACCTTGCCGCGGGTAAGTCACGTGAGGCAGCGGCGGAAGCAGCAGCTGAGTTCAGTGCAGACCTAGTGCTGAAGACATTGGGGGACTACACAGCGGGGGGCAGACCGGCGCTGTTCCGTGGCGGGCCACTCCAGTTCGCGTTCATGTTCAAGATGTTCACGGTAAACACCGCGGCGCTTATTGCGAACCTACCACCGAAAGGGCAAGTGGTCATGCTTGGGTCCCTGTTGTTGCTCAGTGGTCTGCGGGGCGTACCCTACGCTGAAGACATCGAGGACCTTGTCAACACCTTGGCGCAGAAGTTCGGGATACCCATGCCCAGCATCCGCGACTCCATCCGCCGCACTGGCGACGGGCTTCTTCCCGGTCTCGGTGAGACGCTGGTAAGCGGCGCGCTGAATAAGCTAATACCCTACGATGCGGGCGGGCGCTTTTCCGCAGGTGACATCGTGCCGGGGACTGGCATGTTCTTGGCCGGTGCTGACGTGCAACGTGAGTTTTTCCAGATAGGTGGGCCAATGGCCTCTTGGACCCAACAGGCTGTGGGTACGATTGGCAGCATCATTGACGCCATTGTGCCCGGTGGTAAGGCCCCGTCGCTCACATCCATCCTGCGGGAGTCGCCGGTCACGTTCGGTCGCGCACTGGGGGACGCCGTCGCCTACGAGCAGTACGGTGCCATCGTGGATAAACGCGGGTACACCGTATCCAACGATTACAACTCTGCTATCGCCATTGGCCGTATCCTTGGTCTATACCCGGGCTCCGCTTCACGGGCGTACGAGAGTGTGCGGGAGTCCAAGCTGATCGTGGAGTACCAGAAGTCCATGACCTCTTACTACCGCGACCGCATCGTCGCAGCGCAGGTACAGGGCGATCGGGCGAAGGTCGCGGACCTGTACGATGAAGTTCGCGAGTGGAACCGGAGCGCGAAAGGCACGGGGCTGGAGGTTGTCAACATACGCGACAGGGTCAGCAAAGCATTGCGCGCCCAACGGTTGAGCGCCACCGCGCGGTTCCTAAAAACTACGCCGCTATCCTCAAGGGATGCGGCGCAGCGTATCGTCGACGTGTATACCGCTAACTAGGGTCAGCGTCTGTCTGCAATGTCAACCACGTCGCCCATCAACAGGTTGTCCTGCTGCTGCTCGATACCTTCGAGGATCGACTGCAGCCGTGGGTGCTTCAGGTTTATCCCTACAACGTAGCACTGCGGCGGCGAGATCGGCGTGTGCTTACCGAGCGAAGCCTTCTTCGTTATTGGCGTTGCGTCCGCCCCATCGTGCGCGATCTGGGCTGTGAAGTCCCGTGGGTTCCCGCCTCGCTTGGCGAACCACTGGCGAAAGTGCGTGCGCTCCAGCAACATCGTGCCACCCACCAGCTTGGTTGAGCCTGTGTTCCTGTGCCCGTCGATGCGGATACGGATTGGCCCTCTGGGCAGCCGGTCGTAGTTCGGCAGTGGGTCCTTGCCCGGATCGTGCCAGACCAGAAGCGTGTCGCTCAGGTGCTCGTTGACGTATTCCGCCAGCAGGTCGAACACATCACGACGGTTATCCTCGACGGTCTCGCGCATGTCGTCGATCTGGCTGAGGACCCACTTGATCGAGGGTTCCTGCGGGTAGTCGATGATGCCCCACTCATGTGCCAGCCGCATCGCCAGTTCAGTCATCACGATGGCGACTTCCCAGAACCGCTCCACACCTGTGAACGCCTTGTTGTACTTCTTCTGGAACTCCTCGAAGGCGTTGGCCAGTATGGCGCGGATACCCTGCTCACCGATCTGCATGACCCGCTCAAGGAACATGCGCCCAGCGTGGCCATAGTTCTGTGTGAACAGGCGGTGTAACTTACGGCCTACGTCGGTGCCCGCGGAGAACAGGGGTGACGCATCGACCCTGAGTTCCAGCAGTCGGGCAAGCTGTGCGTCCGTCTCGTCGCCCGTGGAGATCAGCTTGCTGGAGATCGGCCTGTTGGTTGAGAGGGTGGAGAACAGCGCCCATTCTTTGGGGGCCTTCTCCTCAGCGCTGCGTGTGAGGCGGGCTTTGTCCCGGCCTTGGCTGACCCAGTATAGATAATCACCAATGTCTTTGTCTGACATCTGGGTGGCTTCGTCCACCGTCATGGGCAGGTTGCCATAGAGACCGAAGCGGTTGAACAGTGAGTTCGCTGTGAACTTGGATTGGAAGTGCAGCTTCTCTGGGTCGCCCCATAGCGACTGCTGCATCAACTGGGCCAGTGATTTACCGCTGCCGGACGGGCCGTAGAACGACACGGTCACGCCCTTGAGCCCGGTGAACTGCATGAGGATTGAGGCGAGGCCCAGCCCGATGGAGAACTGGTGAGGGTACAGCTTACCCTTGCGCAGGATAGAGGTGCCAGCCTTCCATGTGTTGTAGTCCCCACAGACTGTGAACATGTCACTGCCTGCGCGGTTCACGTGGGTCGCCAGCCTGATAACGTCCTTGGCCACAGTCCCATCGTCGTTGCGCCGGTAGAGATCGTCACCCAGAACGAAGACCTTGTTGTCTTCCTTCCACCCCATCGTAGAGTAATGGTTCGTGACAGTCCTGACCTTGCGCAACTCATTCATATATGAGCGCATCATGATCTGAAAATACTCCGTCTGTCTCTTGGTCTGCAGTACAATGCCTTGGTCTGCGATGCTGCCGACGAACTCCCGATACGTGCCGTCAGCCAGATAGGCTTGGCGCAGCGCCAGCACTTTCCACCCTACGTGTGGGCGCTCCCACATGAACTGAGCCACCTCGTAACCAAGGTGCTCGTCATACCCATAGCTGAGCGGGTAGATGTCGAAGGGTGCTACCTCGATGTCGGTGTCGTCGATGGTGGCCATGATCCCCTTGGCTGTCCGCTTGAACGGCTTGGGTATCTCGACCTCTGTGACAACTTCCTCGGGCGCGTCGGCGCTGGTGTCCACCTCTTGGTACCGCACACCCAGTCGGGCCGGGCTGCCGATCTTACCTATGAACGGGCAACCCTTACACCCAACAGGTCGCTCACCCTCAAACTTCGCACAGGTCGAGGGCCCGGTGGCTTGCTCCCGCCACTGTTCCATCTTCTTGAGCGTGGCAGTCTCGGAGTAACTGGGGTGGTCCTCACTCCACCGCCGCGCAGTATCCTCGGGCTCCTCGCAGAACGCAGCCACGCCAATCAGGGCGTACCAGAATGGCTCGGGCACCTTGTCTTGGTTCTCTACCGCCCAGTTGATCTGCTGGCACTTCTCCACGATGATGCTGCCTATGGCAGGGGGCATGTCGCCGCGCGCTGCGAGACTGTCCAGCAGGCCGCTGTTCTTCTTTTTGACTGGCGCGTTTGTCGGGTTGAAGTAGTAGGCCAGTGCCTTCTTCAGTGCAGCCACGGTGGTATCACCGCCGTCAAGTAGCACCTCAACACGTTTGGGTTTGGTCGGGTCCTTGAAATTGTGGGTGCCCACAGGGCGCAGGACCAGCGAGGCGTCGGCCGTCTTGGTCACGTCGATGTCGAACTTCTGCCCTGCGGCAGCGTCCTTCATGGCGCGGGCCAGTGGCGTCCACTCGTCACGATTGAGGTCGCGCTCCAGAACCCAGTAGGTGTGCAGCCCGTTGCCCGATCTGATTATCAGGGGCTTGGGCAGCTTCATCTCGGTGATGAATTGACCAAGGACCTTCAGCCCTTCTTTCCATGTGGGGAATGGTTTGTCGTCTCCGCAGTCTACGTCGATCGTAACAACCTTGGTTGCCTGTACGTTTACGTTTCTGCGGCTGCTGTCATCCATGAAACTGGAGATAGCGAAGTACGCATCCTGCCCTCGTTGGTCTAGTGCTTGCACTTCATCCACTACATCAGTCAAGCTGTTGTAGAACCGGTTGCGTTTACCGGTTAGGGAGAACCTGCAGTACATACCTTCTGTCGGCAGAACGCGCTGGAGGAAATCCAACGTCTTCATGTGTCACGCCTTGCTTTGATTTGGGGAGGGCCGATGCCCTCCCCGTTTAACCACCTTACGCCTGTACTCCCAAAATCTCAATGAGCGCGTCAAGGCGTTGTTCACTGGTCCAATGCTGGGCCCCGTAAGGGGGCCAAGTTCCTTCTTTTAACAGGGGTAGAAGCTGGCGCAGGGTCTCTTTGACCTTCTTCTCGTTGCGCTCCCGTATCGGTCCACCGTCCACCCACTTGTAATAGGTGGCCCGAGAGGTACCGAGCAGCTTGCTCATGTCCTTGATAGTCAGGGCCATGCGCTCGCGCACCAGTTCCACCTTCTCAAAGTCGAGGGCGGTATTATTCATCGTCGTCATCATCCCCTACCAGCGCGGCGATCTCGTCAGCCAAACTGGCCACGTCGTCGTCCACTTCAGCAGCGGCCTTGGGCTCTGCCTTTGGCTTTGGCTTTGCCGCAGCCTTGGGCTTTGCTGCAGCCTTGGGCTCCTCAGCCTTCTTGGCACCGAAGCCGCGCTTCGGCTTCTCCTCAGCCGCTGGGGCTTCTTCCTCAGCTTCTTCCTCAGCTTCCTCCTCGGGCTCCGGCTCAGGCTTGACTTTCACTGGGGACGCCTTGCGTGGCTGGCTTGGCGCTGCAGCCGTCTCGGGTTGCTTCTCGCCAGTGATGTCCATCACGTTGTCAGCGCCGAACAGAGGCTCCACCGCAGCATAGGTATCCTCGTCGAGGAACCCACCGAAACCAAACTTCAGCTTGGGGAAGGACGCGTCAGTGTCGAAGGTGATCTTGGTCTTGATTACCTCGGCAGGGATGCCACGCAGAGACAGCTCTTTGTGGTATGCGTTCAGCCCCTTCAGTGCTGCAGGCGTGACTTGCAACAGGTAGACGGGGCCTTCCGGATCATCAGCCGACACAATGGCTAACCGCTTCTGGTCGGTGCAGGCTTTGAGTTGCTGGCCTTGCGGTCCAGTCTTGGAGCCCCATGCGTTATGCGGGCAGGACGCACACATATCGTTCTGCGGTGCCTCGCTCTCGGGGTGGGGTTTAACGCCGTCCAGAGAATAGCAGTCAGGTGCAGTCGCCTCAGCATCCTTGTCCCATGACTTGGCGTAGAAAGTCTTGGACAGCTTCGGGTTTGCACCGACGATCACGATGTCCAGCGAGGTGGTGTCCAGCACTGTCTCAGTACCACCCTCGACGATGCGGAACCGGCTTCCCTTGAGGGAGATGCGCGGGAACGACTGCCCACTGGAGATACCAGCAGAGATGCTCTGCGATAGCGCCGACGGCTGGCCGACCTTACCTGCGAGGTAGGCTGGGACTTTGATGTTTGTAGGTACGATGTTACTCATTGGTGTTCTCCTTAACGAGCTGTAGGTTTACGGATGTTGATGTCCAGCTTGGTGCCATACTTGACGCCCGGCGGGACTTCCTTGTTGGTCTCGATGTAGCCCCGAACTGCGGTCTTGCTGATCCGCTTCTCCAGCATATCGAAGGCTTCTTCCTCGCGGATGAAACGCAGCACGGCGTCCCAATCCTCGACGTTAGCAAAGTCGGTGGTGGTCAGGAAGGCTGTGCCGTGGTCCGTCTTGAAAGACGTGAGCCCATCGGCGTCCAGCTTGGCTTTCAACCATGCTTCCAGCTTGACCATATCGGCCTTGATGTTATCCACCCGCTCCTTGATCTCGGCCTCAACGACCTCCTTCTGGATACGTAGCTTCATGTATTTCTTGATGACGGCGTCGACTGTCACGGTCATAACTTTACTCCGTTGATTGTTGGATTAGATCGAGCAGCAGGCCCTGCAGTTTCTGCTTGTTGGCCAGCCGGTGGTACATCTTGTACTCCAGATCGGTCGCTTCGATGTGGACCACGTTGCTGACATGCCGTTTCCCGATACGTTCAATGCGCCCGTTTGCCTGAACATACTGCTCGTTGCTGGTGATGGGGCCGTACCACACCACGGTCGAGGCCGCGGTCAGGGTCAAGCCGTGTGCCATCGTCGCAGGGTGAGCGATCAGGATACGCGGGTCTTTGCTGTGCTGGAAGTCGTAGAAAATCTGGTCCCGCTTCTTGGATGACACAGCGCCGTTGACGACACCGACCGACCACCGCTTGGACAACTCACGCTCCAGCATGTTGAGCGTCCCTGTCAAGGGGACGAAAATAATTACCTTCTCGCCTGCTTCTTCGATCACCTCCTTTACTGCGTTCACCCGTGGTGAACAGTCAATCTCGAAATCTTGCCCATCGTCCGTGTAAGCCACGCCGCAGGCAATCTGTACCAGCTTCTGTACCTTCACAGCCTCGTTCACTGCGCTGATACTCGAACCACCTTGCTGCAACTCGATCACGAGCCGCTTCATCATGGTCGTGTAGTGTTTCTTCTGCTCGGGTGTCAGCTCTACCCTGCGGGTCTGGATCACCGTGTCGGGCAGGTCGAAACATTCGTCACGTGTGTAACGTATAGCCGGTTGCAGCACGTTCTTCACGGTGTCCATGCTGTCAGCACGGGGCACGAACTTCCACTGGCCGATCTTCATCATCACCTGTTCACGGAACGCAGTGTAGGTGCGCGTTGCATAAGGGCTGTCAACCAGTTGCGACAAGGTCCACGCGTCGGTGGGGTCGTTAGGCGTGGGCGTACCAGTCATCAGCCACAGGCGGGTGTCAGGGTTCTTGCCCATCCACTTCTTGAAGTGCTTGTACCGGCTGGTCGATGGGTTCCGCAGCACCGCCGCCTCGTCCACGATGACCAGATCAAACTTGCCGATCGCATCCTCAGCGATGATGTTGAACCCGTCGTGGTTGATGACGTAGAAGTCCGCCTCTGTGTTGAGCAGCTTCTTGCGCCGCGCCGCGGCACCGTGGAGTACCACGTGCTTACGGTTGAAGAACCCCTTGAAGATTGCGTCACCCCACACACGCTCCAGTGTGGAGAGCGGGGACAGGATCAGCACCTTCTTCACCGCGCCCAGCTTAATGAGGTAGTCGGCTGCCCAGAGCGCGCTCTGTGTCTTGCCAGTCCCGATCTCGTTAAGCACCAAGCACTTGCTGTTCATAGTCAGGAACGCAGCGGTCAGCTTCTGGTGCTCGTACGGTACGAACTGGCCCGGCCAGTCGTAGTAATGCAGGATAGGTGAGGGTGCGGCGATCCCGAGGGCCCGTAGCTTTTGGACCTCGCCGATCTTATGCGGCACCGCGACCAGATCAGTCCCACGGAACGACAGCATCTTAGCAGAGGGGACCGTCGCCAACACCCGGGCCGGGTTCTTCAGCTTCAGTGCCAACGCCTTGGCCTTTGGAATTACAAGCACGGATATACTCCCTAACCGCTTCGATAGTCTCGTCATCATAGGCAACAAAACATTTGCCGCCCGCGTTCTCAATGTCCCTCATGCACTTCGTCTGCAGCGCCGTGGGCTTCTTGGTCTTGTCTGCTTTGCACTCGATGCCAACGAAGTGGCCAAACACACAGGCGACCCTGTCAGGGATACCTGCAACACCGAAGGGGCCAGCCTGTGGACTGTAGTACCAGACGCCCTCGGCCTTCATCATCTTGTCGAGCCGCGCTTTGATCCGCCCCTCTGGTGTCGTAGCCATGTGTACTTCTTCCGTGTATTGTATGTCAACTTTTATTTTGCATATTCGCAGAAAGATTTACACGGGCACCAATTACACAGCCCGCTTGGCTTGGCGGGCCAGTTGTCGTGCTCCAGCGCACCTTCGATGCGCGTGATCTTGCCGAGTATCTTCTCCCAGATCGGGGCTTCCTGCTTGCGAGTGAAGGTCTCGCTGTCCATCTTCATCTCCTTGAGCCAGACGAAGGTGGTTTTGATACGCTCGACCTGCGGGTAGTGCTTGAACACCTGCGCCGCAAACATCTCAAGCTGGTCAAAGTCGGGGCGGCGCTTGCCAGTTTTCCAGTCGAACATGTACGCGTCGGGCCCGCTGCGTACCAGCACGTCGATCTTTGAGCGCAGCCATGCGTCACCATCCCACCAGCCTGTGGGTTCCAGCGACTGGTTGAGGGTCATCTCCTCCTCGACGGTGAGGGCGTCAGCACCCAGCGCCAGCTTCTCGATGCTGCTGACAATCGGTTCATAGCGCGAGGACTCCCGGTCCAGCCCCGTGCCTTCGCCCAGCCTAAGCTCCAACGACTTGTGGACACGCTCGCCGTAGGCGGTGACGGCGTTGCCACTATCCCTGATAGACTTCTCGATCCGCTGGTGGAAATAGTTCTTCGGGCAGTTCTCAAACATCTTGAGTGCTGAGTATGAGTGGGCAAGTTTGGTCATTATGCTGTCTCCTTTTCTTCGGCCATTACGTCCATAGCGATCGCGGCCATTGTCTCGGATAGGTTACCGCCCTCCGGTGTATTGTTTACAAGCCACGCGAGGAGATCGTCCCCACCCTTGTTATAGACGGCTTGGAACAGGCTGCCCATCTTCACTCCAGCGGGGACCAGTATCCGGTAGCGGGCTTGGCGGTGCTCTGGGGTCATTTCGCATCTCCATAGTTTACACCCACGTCTGCTTCGCAGGCGACAGGTAAGTCCGGTGCCCACTTGGGCGGGGTGGCCATGACGCCCATCATGAAGTCCTTGCAAGCATCCGCTTGCCCCTCGGGCACCACGCAGACGACTTCATCGTGGACCTGCAAGGCGACGGGGTAACGCAGTCCGATCTTGGTCATCTGCTCCGCCACGACGATACGAGCAACAGCTTGTGTGATGTTCTCCGCCACCTTCCCGCCGTATAGTTTCGTCCATGACAACTCGGGCGTTTCGTCTCCCATGACCCGGGCCTTGATGAACTTGCGGTAGGTCCGCGGGTCGTTGATGTAGCCAAACCCATCAGCCGTGCGGCGTAAGGCAGGGTACCGGATGCGCAACCCGTTCGGCAGGACCACACCCTCAGCGTCGTAGCCAATCAGGTCGCACATGTCACCACTCTCGCCAGCCACAAGCCCATTGAGCGCGTGGTTACACCGGTTCCAGAACGCTTGGATGCGGTGGTACTTGTTGCGGTACAGCCGCACGATCTTCTGCGCCTCACCCTCGTCGACCTTCACAGAGATAAACCCCGTGGCCAGCGAGTGCTGGAACTTGGGTGGCCCCATGCCGTAACCAAGGCCAAGGATGCAAGTCTTGCCAACGTGTCTCTCCACCTTGTCGGTCTTGGCGATGGGCCGCTGGTACACATCGGTGGCGAACTCGGAGTACACGTCGTTGCCATCACGGAAGGACTGCACGAGGTCATCCTGCCCAGCGAGGTAGGCCACCAGTCGCGCTTCGATCTGGCTGGAGTCACACGCCACGACCACGTGCCCATCGGGTGCAGCCAGCGCCTTGCGCAGCGCGCCCCCTCTCGGCAGGTTCTGTAGGTTCACCTTGTCCCCGCCGCTGAAGCGGCCAGTGTGGGCACCGTAATAGTTGAGCATGATGGGCAGTGGCCCACGCTCAGAGATTTCCAGAAACCGCTTGGTACGTGTCTCCTCGATGGTGCTCCGGGTCCCCAGCCGTGCCTCGACCACGGTGCGGATCGCCGCCTTGGGGTGCTGCAGCAGCGCTGTAAACTGTGTATCGTTCTTGGCAAAGGCGTAGGTCTGCTTGCCTGTAGTCGGACTGACCTTCATGGGGGGCTCCGCACCCATCGCCCGCAGCAGGTCAGCGAACTTGTTGTTGGACATGAGGAACTTCTTGGCCTTCTCCTCACCGCCCAGCTTGGCCAGCAGCTTCTCCTTCCTCTCATGGATACCTATGAGGTGGGCGTCCAGCACCACAGGGTCCAGCACCAGCTTGGGCTCGGTGTACATGCGCAGCGTCTGGTCAATGACCATCAACTCCGCGGCAGGGAACTGGCGCACCATCTTCTTGAACAACCGGTATGTCAGGTTGGTATCTTGGATGCAGTAGTCGGCGTAGTCAGACATCTGCTCCGGTGTGAAGTCCCGGCGGCGCATACCTTGGGTGCGCATCACCTCGTCGCCCTTATCGCCCAGCTTGTAGTAGGTGGCCAGCGCCTTGAGGCTACCGCCCACAGTCATGGAGTGCAGCGGCCGCGCCATGCTCAGCGTGTCGAACCACAGCTTGGGCTTGATCCCGAAGTGCCACGACAGAATAGCCCCGTCGAACACCGTGTTGTGGCAGAGGATCGCCTTGTCGCTGTAGTCGATAGCGTTGAGGAACCCGCCCACGTCCTTGCCGGAATACCAGTCGGGCTCTTGGTCGTTGACCTTCACGGCCACACCGACCACCTCGAACCGCTCGTCGCGCACGTACTCCTCCGTCGTCATCTTGGACAGTGAGAAGTCCTGCGCCCAGTAAGTCTCGAAGTCGATGGTAACTATGTCCATTATATTTTCCTCAGCCTATCCAGTGTCTTGTTAGTTTGCCAGTCGTCGTGCTTCGACGAATTGCTTGCCACGCAGATCATCGGTCGATCCCCGATCTGTATGAAGTAATGGTCGCGCTTCTTGACCAGCTTCCATGGGTGGTCGAGTGCGGCAATCTCCCGCCGCACCCGCTTGTCAATCTGTTTGGGTAGGTCTGTCATCGACCATCTCCGCCAGTAGGATGTGAGCGGCAGACAGGTAAACAATCGCCCCGAGCAACTCGGCTTGTGCAGCAGGTATCTCGCCCCTGCGTGCCATACCCGTAGCCTCCTGTGCCTTCTTCATGGCCTGCCCAATAGGATAGCCAAGCCCGACCATGCGACCTATCTCCATAATTGGTTGGTGCAAGAAAGGTTTATCGTTCGCATGGCGCACCCTACCTTTCCCGTGGGCAGACTGGTCGAAAGCAGCAACCAACACGGCCTGTAGAGATGCGTAATGGTTATCACCAACCTGTTGGTCGGTGACTGGCTCCCGCCAGTTGGGGCTACTGATACGGGCTATAAGCACCTCGGCTTCGCCCCACGTCACGTCGCAGTTCAGCGCCACTTCCTCAGCAGTGGCTTGCCGGTTGGCCAGCAGGTACTTCCAGCATCGTTCCTCTGTCATGTCTATCATGTCATTCTCCCTTAAACACGCCGAACCGCTTGCGCAGTTCAAGGCTCTGTAGCTTCACGATCTTGTCGACGTGCTCGTACATACGGCACCGATCCAGTAACCGTCCTGCATCCTTTCAATATACCCCGCGTGGAAGCGGTGTTTAAAAGCCCATATCCGCATTGGTGCTGTGCTTGTGTCAGTCATGGGTTTTGCCCGTGATGTGGCCGACTTCCATAGAGCCTATTGCAAAGATGATTATGTATAGTGATGTCATGGTTTTTGTCCTTTCAGTTCTGCGTCGGCCTGTGCCTTCTGGACGCGGGCTGATGCAATGGTAAAGTAATCAGGGTCGCGCTCAATTCCGATAAAGCGCCGTCCGGTGTTGGCCGCTGCCACTCCGGTCGTACCGCTCCCCATCGTGAAATCCAGAACGGTTTCGCCCGGATTGGTGTATGTGCGGATCAGATATTCCATCAGGGCGACGGGCTTTTGGGTAGGATGTACTGTCGCCTGCGCGTTACTGATTTTTAGTATTGTGCTGGGCATAGACTTGTCAGGCGGGCACCTGTGCGCACTTAACCCGTGCTTTCCATAGCAGTCAGAACCCTTTGTCCTAGGCGTGATCGGCCTGATATTTTTTGCAGGCTTGTCAGTTATTTCTGGATTATATGTGCATTGCGCCGCGTAAAAAACACAAATATCCTCGGTGGCTTTCATCGGCATTTTCCAAGCGTTGAGATGTCCAGTCGATTGTGATTTTTCCCAAACCCAACAATACTTGAACATTTTTACATTCGACATAACCAGCGCCGAAGTGAACGGCTGCGATGCCATCAGCACAATCGCCCCGTTCGGCTTCACGATCCGCTTGAGTTGCGCCCACATCGGTTCAAACGGAATGACCGAATCCCACTTGCAGGCCGTCGTGCCATATGGCGGGTCTGTTACGGTAAGATCAACCGACCCGTCCGGTATGCCCTGCATCACTTCCAGACAATCACCCAAGTGCAACATCAAATCCACTCCCAAACATGGTTCGCAAGGGTCAAGCAGGCGACAATCACCACAAACCAAACGATTGCTGACATGGCGTTGCGGCTGCGTTTCTGATGGCGTGTCGGGTATGCCCAAGGGCCGTGGCTCTGTTTCATATCTCTGCCTCCGGTCTGACGTATACAGTCGGTTTTGCCGGACACATTTCAATCGTTTGGAGAATCCAAGCCTTATACTTGCGCCAGAATTTCAGAGCATCTTTGCCGTCCATTTCCGCAATCCGATGATCGTCAAAGTCGGCCCATTCGCTGATCAGGTGGCGTTTGCAACCGATTTGCAAAATGTCGGCGGTGTATGTGATTGAGTACCGCTCAATCTGGATACACTTGACGTAATCGTTGATGCCGTTGGCACCGCTCAGGTTGGCACAGTACAGGTTGGCACCGCTCAGGTTGGCACCGCTCAGGTTGGCACCGCGCAGGTTGGCACCGCGCAGGTTGGCACCGCGCAGGTTAACATCGCTCAGGTTGGCACAGTACAGGTTGGCACCGCTCAGGTTGGCACCGCTCAGGTTGGCACAGTACAGGTTGGCACCGCTCAGGTTGGCACCGCTCAGGTTGGCACCGCTCAGGTTGGCACCGCGCAGGTTGGCACCGCGCAGGTTGGCACAGTACAGGTTGGCACCGCTCAGGTTGGCACCGCTCAGGTTGGCACCGCTCAGGTTGGCACAGTACAGGTTGGCACCGCTCAGGTTGGCACCGCTCAGGTTGGCGC
>Ga0222650_1000488_pt1 | contig 30399 bp, 23 predicted proteins | sample AntAcemetagen367_FD_179820 | JGI IMG/M metagenome (GOLD analysis project Ga0222650, IMG submission 179820) | Saline water microbial communities from Ace Lake, Antarctica - #367 | ecosystem: Environmental > Aquatic > Non-marine Saline and Alkaline > Saline | place: Antarctica: Ace Lake... | reverse complement strand
CGGAGTGGCAGGAGTAAAACAAAAGAGACCGCAATTGCGGCCTCTTTTTGGCAGAGTCGTCAACTTTTAAAAAGTTGACGACTCTATTTATCTGTTAGCGCGTTGCGCTTACTTCTTATCTCCCATATGCTTGGCCGCAGCCTCAACAGAAACAGTAATTGTAGCACTCATCTTCTCACCATAGCTCATATGCACACCATTAGCAAACTGCATGGTTAGTTTGTGCTCTCCGGGGGCAAGGTTGATTTGAGTTGACAATTGACCCTTGCCGAAATGCAGCATGGTAGAATCTGCTGGTGGCACAACCACTCCTGCTGGGGTGAAATCGTGGTCTATTAACAGGTGGTGATGACCCTTGTTGTCCTCAACCAATCCGGCAGGAACAACTTCCATTCCTTCTACACCAAACTCAACTGTAAGAGGTGATGTAACGATTTGTCCATCTTCTAGGTTGGCAAAAAAGACCTTCTGACCTTCGGTGATTTCCTGTATCACTAACCCTTCTGGAGCTTCATGTGCGTGGTCGTGACCTTCGTGGTAGCCATGATTGTGTTCTTCTGCTGTTTCTTCAGCATGGTTTCCTTCTGCATCCTGCGTTTGCGTTCCGCAGCTTCCAAGAAAGCCAACAACGGCAACCGACATCATCCAATATTTCAAATTCATTTTCTTCATTTTATTTTTGTTTATGTGTTTACTTACCCACCTTGCTTTTAAACAACGTAACTCTGAACTTGTTTCAGGGTTTATTTTACTTGTATAATAGATGCTGAAACAAGTTCAGCATTACGCCTTCGGTTATTTCAATGGTTTCAGAACTGCCTCACGCCTGAGCACTTTTCCCTAACCCCTTTTTCCTTACTCAAACACAACCTCCATTACCACTCTTCTGTTCTTGGCGCGGCCTTCTTTTGTGTCGTTCGGGTAGGCTGGCTTGCTTTCTCCGAACCATTCAACAATAAACTTATCGGTATTAACACCTTTGTTTTTGAGGTATTTAGAAACGGATTTAGAACGTTTTTCAGAAAGTCTGAGGTTCGATTCTGCGCTTCCCACATCATCTGTGTGCCCGGCAATACTCAATTTGTATTCAGGCTTTTTTACTAGAAGTTCAGATAATCTATCCAATGATTCATACGAAGAGCCTGCAATAATATCGCTACCCGTTTGGAACTCTAGATTTTGGAAAGCTGTATTTAATACCTCTTGCTCTTCTTTTTCAATTACAGGACAGCCTTTGTTTTCTACTGGACCTGGAGTTCTAGGACAGTCGTCTTCTAGGTCGATTACGCCATCGCCATCAGAGTCTTGATATGGACAACCATCATTATCTGCTGGGCCAGGAACGTCTGGGCATCGGTCAATATTATCGAGAACACCATCAGCATCTCTATCTCCCCACGGACAACCGTTGTTCTCGGCAGGGCCAGCCTCATCAGGACAATCATCTTCATTGTCCAAAATGCCATCCTCATCTCTATCTCCCCAAGGACAACCGGCATTTTCTGGTGGACCAACAACTTCTGGACAAGCATCAATGTTGTCTGTTACTCCATCGCCATCAATATCTCCCCAAGGGCAACCTTTGTTTTCTTCAGGTCCCGGAACGTCAGGACAGTCATCAACATTGTCGGTAATTCCATCAGCATCTTTATCGCCCCATGGGCAACCACCGTTCAATTTCGGTCCCGCTTCTGTTGGGCAATCATCAACTTGGTCTGGAATACTATCCAAATCTGTGTCTGGGCAACCTAAATATAACTCCAAGCCAAATTGGTCGGGGCAGTTGTCAATCTTGTCTGCAATGCCATCGCCATCGCGGTCTTTAATTCCTTTGTCTTTGTAATTAACCACGAAGTTTAGCCCACTATGGAAATGTGCATTCTGAGAATGCTGAGGAATAATTGGTGCAAGTACATTATCCAGTGCTAAATACCATTGAACAGGACCAAGCGTAAGCGCAAAGCCGAAACCAAAGTTGGCAAAGCTTCTTGCGTTATACATGTAGCTTCCAGAAAGATGGAAGATGGTTCCGAATTTGCGTGTGTAGTTTAAGGCAACCGCAGGTTCAAAGTGTGTTTTGAAAATCTCGCCATAGAAATCCAATCCTAACCGGTCTCGATCAGTGAACTTGTAAGCACCACTGATATAAATCTGCGAACTCAGGATTGTGCTGTAGCTGTCTTCATTTTCTTGAATGTTAAAAACAGATGTAATCGTATCAACGAATTCATTAAATATATCTACGCTGTCTGGCTGAGTAAGGAATTGGGCGAGATCTAATCCCTGAAAGGTGAAGTTGGCATCATTTAGTTCGTAATTTTTGACGTTATCTTTCCAAAAAATCATGCCCAAGTCATTAGCACTTGCTGCCACTTCCCATTTGTCATCAATCATGTAATGGGCACCAACATTGAAGGCAAAACCGTGATTTCCTGAGAACGCGATGTTCAAGGGGTTGATATTATCTACATCGTTGAAGAAGCCAGATGTACGAGCAGTAAAATCTGCTTTTGCTGTAATATTGAAGTTGTTTGGGTCGGTGTAGATGGATAAACCGCGGTTGTCTGTTGAACCATTTGCCGCTCCGTTTAAGTACTTAACAGTTACACCAACTCTCAGTTTCTTATCAAGCAGTTTTCTAGCGTAGCTAATACCATATTCGGTGTATACCGATGCATCTGTGTTTAGTTTTTTAAGGTCGATTGTTTCTCCCAAAAAGGCTCCATTTCCTTTCCATAAAAACTCAAGACTTTGTCTTGGAAGCGTCAACCTCGAAGAAATTCTGAGCGAACTATTAAAGTAAATGAAGTTGTTCTGGTTTGGGCCAACGGTAAAACTGAATGACAACAAATCGATCTTGGCATTCATGGTTAAATAGTTGGTCTTGCCCATTTTATCTAGCGCATTCTGAAGATCAACGTAAAGCGAATCTTTTGCATCTCTTCTAACAAGTTGAGAATAGGCATGTCCGCTGTAACCAAGCGTAATATGATTGCTAGAAAGTACGGGAATGCCAATGTGCCATTTGCTATCAGGTATAAACGAAGGGTTGATATACATACGCTGCGGAACAAGAGTCATTCCTTGCATAGTAAAATCGTACTGTGCTTTTGCCTGAAATGAGCATGCTGTAAGCACGATAATTGCTAAGAGCGATATGCTTTTCTTAATTGTTGTATACGCCATTATTGGTTGGTCTGGTCGTTACTTGGTTTGGTTTCTTAGAATTCGTCAATGATGGTCAGATCAGCCTTCAGTTTTACACGAAGTCCGATGCGGATTTCAACGTTGTCCTCTGCGTATAGTTTGATGTTTCTACCTGCATCATCTGTGGTTGTAATATCTGCCCATATGAACAGATATCTTGAAGCGAACAATGCATCAATTCTGTCTCTATCAAGCTCAATATCGTTGTTGGTCTGCGTGGCCGAAATCGTTTTTCCATCCGCGTCTACTATTCCCGAACGGATTATGTAAGAGCCATCTGCAAGCACAGAGTCAATTACCACATAGTTCGAATCTGCGAAATAAAGTTTCAGCAATCCATCTACCGGAAAATGACTTACAGAATTGATTCTCAGCAATCCTTTCTCAATGTTGTCTGCAAAATCTGCGGCTTCGTCAAACGGAACTTCTACCGTATCAATAATGGTGAAGTGATCGGAATACCCTTCAAAAGGAAGCTCCACTTCTGCAATAACCTCTATCGAATTGTTGAGTGATGCGAAGTTGTACGCGGGTCCGTTTGGGTTAACCGATGCAGCCACATCGTAATAGAGTTTATCATATCCCGCATTTACTATCGGCTTGATATTGCTGTTGTTCTGGGTGAAATAATATTCCAAATAGGCGGAATCTCCAACGGCAGGGGCGCCCGGGATTGTGAATTGGCTACCTGGAAGTAGCTGGGAAATATCAATGTCTAATTGTCCGGGATCTCCAGAAGCATAAAGTTCATCAATGGAAACACTCATTTCTGCACCGATGGTGTTTTTTACTTTGAGTCTAAACCTTGGGTCGTCAAAATAGATGGTGCCGGGATTGTTCTGTGCAATGTCTAATTGCACCTCGCCTGGGTTTATTTCAAGGTCGAAGTTTCCGAAATAACCATCAGCAAAGGCAATTCTAAGTTCATTAAATGCATGGTCGATTTGCAACTGATTAGCAGGAGTTGGTGTTGCGCCAACTCCTTGATTTAAGGTTAACGTGTAGTTAATCGGAAATGTGTTTGGTCCGCTGCCGCTATTAAGATCCATTTCGTATCCGGCAAGCGGGATGTCTATATCTACCGTAACCGCTCCACCGTTATAATTTATGGCATACGTTTGAGCAAATGGAGCTCCGTTAAGCCTTAATTCTGGAATTGAGACAAGTAGATTTCCGCTATGCTCAAAGTTGCTTGTAAACGTAATATTCATACTTCCGCTCTGGAAAACAATCTTATCCAATTGCGAACCTCCAGGGCCAGCAAGGCCTAAGGTCATGCCTGTATTGAGGGTGGATTGAACACTTTCATTTGCTGTGAAATCTACAATCTCCAGAGCGTCTAAACTCATGTCGCTGTTTAAATTCTGATTCTGAGGCAGCTGAAAAAAGTCGTTAACGGTTTGAGAAAAAACCCGTTTTCTGTAAATGAGCGTGATGAAATTGTCCGGATCGTACTGATAGATATTTGTCGAATCTGAAAGACTGATAACCTCCTCTGCATTAAGAATTGAGTAAACAATTGGAAAAGCAATGTCTGGTTCCCAAGTAATTACGTCATCTCGCATTCGGTCAAAATCGAAGGCGTCTTTATAGCAGCCTGAAAGGCCGATTATAATTCCACAAAAGACGAGTAGAGCAGCAATGCTGCGGGAACGAAATTTTTTCATGACGGTTGATTTGTGTCGTGTAACTGGCTAAAATAGGAACTTTAAGCCTATCGGATTGATTGAATGACCACGGATGCCTCGTCTCCTGAACTTACAACTAGCGTTTCTGAATCAGTTACTAATACATCAAACTCAGAATTACCGCTTAACGGAAACCCATTAACGATTTCTCCTTTAGCATCAAAAAGCATCAGTTGTTCCGTGTCTAAAAAGCAATAGCCAATACCTTTTTTACCTTCCGCATAATGGATGATAAATGGTTCGGTTGCCGATGGGGCTATACGCTGCTCAAACACTTTCTGCTTCTTGTAATTAAACACCTGAAGCACATTCAAATCCGAGAAAATGAATTGAGGTCCACCATCCATGTTCAGGTCTTCAATCTTGAAATGGTGGTTGGGGCTAAACTTCCCAAGATCCATTGACTTAACGCCTCCATCCAACGATATTCGATTAATCTTCCCTTGCTTATCCGTGATGTAAATCCCAGTGAATGCTGTCTCGGAAGACTTGAAAACCTGCAAGTGATTTTTTGCCGATGACTCAACATACTTTTCAACTTTCACACGGTTTTTGCCTACTCTATCCAGTAAGTGAATCTTGCCACTACTTTCTCCAGTTATAAGATAATCCTTACCCGAAACCATTAGATATTTAAATGGATGAATGGTTGGGTCTGAAGCTATGTTGTGTTTCCACCCATCCACATTTTTTCCCTGAATAGTGTAATTGTAGATGCGCTTGTTTTTACATGTAATCAGTAACCGATAATCACCGTTGTTGTCATAGTCAAAAACGGCAAGGTCCGTTTCGGCAGGTGAGACCAGTTCAATTGGGAAACCATCTATGTTGTTTCCGTCTCTATCAACCAGATAAATGAAATTCTTTGAATTGAAAATATATTGAAGGTTTCCATTTTTGAAAGCATCAACTTGAATAGGTCGGCTTTCTATCGGTTCAGCTATTTCAGATTTGAATAATCGCTTTCCCAATTTATTGAAAAGATAAATAGAATTGGACTGGTCTTGAACGAATATTTCAGGTTCACCACTTAAATGATTCTTCATAAATACGGGGGCAATCTGTGCTTTTGCATCCATTTTTGCCTCCCAAAAGGATTCATCCTCCACTTCCCAATTAGGGTCATACTTTAGAAAAATGTTGGAATAAAACGACTGGCCGGTGGATGAAATTTGCGTGCCTAGTGCCTCAAAGCTTTGCATTAATTCTGGGTTGCTTGTGAGCACTTCCATTGCATCGCGATTGAGATATGAGCTGAGAATGTTTTTAGAACGTTTAAGATGATGGTAGGAGAACACATTGAAGGTAGAACTAAGATTTTCTGCAAAGCGAGAGAATGAAAGCTCTTTGGCCAATGTCCGATCGGCTTGTACATGTTGTAAAAAACGAACTACGGATTCTGTGTTCGTGCCAAAAACCACGTGGTTATTAATGATGGCGTAAGACGGATTGTCGTAATCTGCGAATTCAGCCCCAAGCAATTTCCCGACAATGCCATTTAACTGTAGTTGTTTGATTGGAATTCCATTCTCGGCCTGTGTTTCGGGTATTTGTCCGCTTTTCACTGCCAACTTTACGGCCAAATCGTCAAGCAGTTTCGCGGCTAAACCTGAAGATTTGGTTTCAAAAATCAGGTAACTGTTATCAGCGAAACTTTGTTGCCTCGGTTCGGTAATGCATAGCCCGAAAGAATTACCAACCCACGCCAAAAGATTCTGCTCTAGGTCAATTCCATAAAGGTTATTTAGGCTGTCCAACTCTGCATCAAGGGTGCTTAGCTTACCGAATTGCCCAAGCATTTTTCTGTAATCACTTGAAAAAGAAATGACATCATCAATCCCGAAAAACACGAAAGAAGCTGTGTTTGATGGCAACACTTCCGGAAACGAAATGGGTTGCGGTTTCTGGTTTAGAAAAAGTTGAAGATACTGAGGAAGAGAATCGTTCGTGTATGTAAATCCGTTGAGCGTTAATCCATTGGGTTTGAGATTTAAATCCAATTCCATCCAAGAAGCAAAATTTCCAACAGATGATTGCAAGCCTTTGATTCCTGACTTGAACGCACCACTCAAATAAGCAGGCGTTTTTTCGTAATTGACAAAAATGTTCGCTTCAACATTTTTACCAGCCGCATTCAACGCCTTCGCGAAATTGGCATCATCCATCAGCGATTTCCCTGATTGTAGCTGGGCTATTGAGGTTTGTAGCAAGTCTAAGTTGGAGCTTACTAGAATCAAACCGTTTTCTAAAGTGAAATAAGCAATGCCAAATGGTTTTGAGAAAACAACTTTGATAACTGTTCTTTCTCCGATTTTTTGTTCAGAAGCTGCCCCTTTTGTTGTCAGTGCTTTTTTAAAAGCATCCATCACTCGCTGCGAGCCTCCGGCAGTGGGTTTAAATGCGTGGAAAAAAGTAAGTGAATCGCCAGATAACGAATGAAATGAGGACCAAAGTGTCGAGCCAGAAAGGGCAGTTTTAAGATTTTGGTCATACCGCATCACCGAATCGAGCAACATATTTCTTGCGAAGAAATTCTCCAGTTCTTTTATTGGAACAAATAGTTCGTAATAATCTTGTTCTTCAAAAGCATCCCAAGCTTTGGTTAAGTTTGGGCAGCTCACAACCAAGGTTGCCGAAAGCGGAATGGCATCAATTGGATTTGAAGATGTGGTCTTTTGCTGCAACGATTTCCAATACACACCACCAGAGACAAGTGCGATGATTAGTGTGGAAATGATGACAATGACGACCTTCTTCACGAAATGGGGGTGGGTTGAATGTAGAACTCTGCAACCACAAATTTAGTATTTGCACAGAGGCAATCAGACAATTTGCCCATCTCTCATCACAAGCTTGCGGTCTGCCATGTCAGCAAGCTCCGCGTTATGCGTTACAATCACAAATGTTTGGTTGAATTTATCACGCAAATCAAAGAACATTTGGTGCAAGTCTTTTGCCGATTGACTGTCCAAATTACCAGAAGGTTCATCTGCCAAAACAACCGCTGGCTGATTAACTAACGCCCTTGCAACCGCAACTCGTTGCTGTTCTCCTCCCGAAAGCTCTGATGGCTTATGATTAATTCTTTCAGAAAGCCCCAAAAACCCTAGAAGTTCTGCGGCTTTCCCTTCTGCTTCGGCTTGACTTTTTCCCGCAATGAATGCTGGAATGCACACGTTTTCTAATGCAGTGAATTCAGGTAATAAGTGATGGAATTGGAATACAAATCCAATTGCTAAATTTCTGAATTGAGAAAGCTTTTTGTCGCTCAACTTTTCAGTTTCAATTCCTTTGATGGAAAGTGTTCCAGAATCGGATTTGTCTAATGTTCCAATGATGTGAAGTAGCGTAGATTTCCCAGCTCCAGAAGCACCTACAATACTTACAATTTCTCCTTCGCCAATTTCTAAAGAAACTCCTTTCAGAACTTCGAGTTCGCCATAGCGTTTTTGAATGTTTGTAGCCTTAATCATCGTTGCGAAGATAACTTTCTGCTATTGATTAATGTGTTGAAGTCATGTTCTCATCAACGCAAATAATGAAATCGGCTAAGCCTTTATTCTCATCTTCAAGTTTTGAAATATCAGCTTGAGAAACTGTTGAAATTGTACTGTATTTATAATTGGGTTGAGCTTGCTTCAGATACCATAAAATGCCTTCGTAGTTATTAGAGTGATAAGCCCCGTTGTAATGAATGAAGGTTTGTTCAGCAGAATAATTGGCAAGAATAAAATGCGCCATTGTTGCATCTTTTATGGCTTGTGCTTTTGGTAGGTTTTCTCCACCATGTCCGCCCATCATTTCAAGCATTTCTACATAGCCGGGTAATTCTGGGTCGTATGGAAATGGGAGTGGAGCAATCCATGATTTCTCTTCTACTGATAAAGGGTCAAGCGATTCAAACCCGTCTTTGAAAACCATTTTGGCATACCTACGCGGAACATTGGTTGCAACGAACTTCAGTTTGTTGTTTTTGCTGATATCAACCAGCGGTTTGTAATCCGTTATGAAATTGGGCCAAAGCCGAGCTAGCGTATCCAATCCGTCTGAATCAATTTCTCCAGCTAGATATTGGTTGAGTTCATCTTGATTGTCGGCTTCCATTACCTCTGAACCAAGCACTAATTGGTTTGTTTTTAGTAATGATGAAGTCACCTCAAACTGGAGCCAATGCACAATCGGATTATCATGATATTCTCCGAAAAGAATAATCTGAGACGCATCTAACGCCTTCAGTATTTTGGAATACTTCACCTTCTTTCCTTTAGAATTAAAAATGGTGTAAGCGCCATTATCTTGCCCAATTGATGAGGAAACTGAGATTAGAAAAACAAGTAGTGATACAAACGATTTCATTTCTCAGTCGAGTTTGTAGCGTTCATAAATTCAACCATTTTCGGGACGATTATTCCCGCGTGGATTTCCGGAATAACATGACCCAATCCATCAACCCAAAGTGTTTTAGCGTTCGGAATCAATTCTGCTGTTTTTATCCCGTGTTCAATCGGAATTAATGGATCTGTTTTGCCATGAATAACAAGCGTTGGAACGGTCAGGGTTTTCAGCGCTTCGTTCCTAGAACCAGACCTTTCTATGGCCGCAGTTTGCTGTCTTCCAGACTGGCGATTATAACCGTTTCTTTCTCTTAGGTTGTAAAGTGTGAGGTGGGCAAGTCGCTCAATATCAAATTCATATTTGTCACTTCCCATGAGTAACGTTCTAATTGCCATGCTCATTTTTACCGCATCAATTTCCGAATCGCTAAACCCGTATTTGAAAGTGTTTATGGCAATATCTGCAAAGCATGCATAATTCAAACGTGGAAGCTCTTTATCATCAACCGAAGGTGTAGACATCATGGATATGAGGCTTAACGCTCGTTCTGGATGCTCAATGCACAACGTTTGACTAATCATTCCGCCCATGGAAACCCCAGCGATATGTGCCTTTTCAATTCCTAACGTATCCAAAACAGCAAGTACATCGTCAGACATATCCGAAAGTGAGTAAGGGTTTTCGGGATCGAAATCATCCCAGTCTGTCATGCCAACACCACGGTTGTCTAATCGGATTACTTGGTAACCCGCATCTAGAAATCCATCCATGAAATAGTTTGGCCAAGCCAACGCATCTGCGGACAAACCCATAATAAGTATGATGCTTTCGAGTGCAGAATCTTTCGGGTTTCTGACGTCATACCAAATTCTTGTATCACCATTTTGAGCATATCCTACTTCACCAACTTGGCTTTCTATTGGCTTCTCAATGGCAAGTTTGATTTCGTTTTCCTGCTCTTCCGTAAACTCTATTACTGACGAGTAGGCGTATATGGAAACGCCTGTAACAATTAGAGCTAGCAAAAGCGCCAAACTGAGAACAATTTTCTTCAGCATTTTCTATTTTTCTTTAGATGGTAGTTCTGGTGCAAGTAATTGAAAAGTCATTCGGTGCCATTCTGTTGTACCGTGATTTCTAATGCCTAATCTATGTGCTTTAGTAGGATAACCCTTGTTTCTATCCCAACCAAAATGCGGGTATTGTTCATGCAAATTTCGCATGATTTCATCTCGGTGTGTTTTGGCTAAAATTGATGCAGCCGCAATGTTTTGGTATTTTCCATCGCCTTTCACAATGGTTTCGTGTGGCACTTTCTTGTATGGAATAAAACGGTTGCCATCTACAATAATGAGCTGCGGTCGAGTTTTGAGTTGATCTAAAGCCCTGTGCATGGCAAGAAAACTTCCTTGGAGAATATTGATTTCGTCAATCTCCAGATTAGTCACAATTCCAACTGCCCAAGCAAGTGCTTTTGCTTCAACTTCTGGACGCAATAACTCGCGGTTTTTCTCCGATATTTTCTTGCTGTCGTCTAATCCTACAATCGGATTATTTGGGTCGAGGATAACTGCCGCGGCAACCACGGGCCCCGCCAAACAGCCACGGCCTGCTTCATCGCAGCCAGCTTCTAAAAGTTTGGTCTGATATGAGAATTCTAGTGTCAAATTCTATTGGTACTTTTCTGATTGAAAGTCAATGGCAAAGATGGAGAAGAATTACTAAGAGAAATTGGTTTGTAAATTTGACAAATGGAACTTATTCTGAAAGATATTGTGCCTGATACTTTCACCAACGCATCTGGTGTAATTCTTTATGGAGAGTTACGAAAGTGGTTAATGAACTCTGACCGAATCGTACTTTCATTCAAGGGCAGCACCGTCACTTCTACATCATTCTTGAATTCGTCTTTTGCTGTGCTGATTGAAGAAATGGGTTTAGAAGAGTTTAAAAAGGCCATTGTTCCAAAGGCGGTTTCAGCTACTCAGGCAACGTTGCTTAAGAAATATGTGTCTTCGTTTAGTAAAAAGGATGCTGCCTAAAAATGTAAGAACATCCTTACTCACAAACTTCTTACACTTTCCGTTTTAAGTACGAATATTGGAAATTCGGGTGCATATTTATACGTCATGCAAAAGGGCGTATTTCCATACGCCCCTACGGTAAATTACATATCCGCTTTTTAAACCAAAGTTCAAACCCTGGATCCATTAGTTCAATCTTTCCTTGAAATAGGTCTATAATCTCTTTCTTTTCCAGCGCGTTTTTTATCTGAACTACATTGCTTGATGAACCGAGATTGTACTTTTTTAATGCTTTTTGGCTCGAAAATCGGGTTTCTCCATTTACCAGCGCTTTCACAAATTCAACCTGTGTATCGCTCAGATTCTCAAACTCGCGTTGATAGAAAATATCGTTTTGTTCTAGTAGAAGTTTCTGTGCAAGTTCTAACGTTTCTGCGTTGGCCGTTTTCTTGGTGTTTACCCACGTAATGTGTGCCAATTGTTGCACATAATACGGATGGCATTGCATGGCAAGTACAAGGTTTTCAGCAACGTCTGATTCTATTTTCTTTTTCGTATCAACAAACCGTTTTATAACGAAAGCGGTAAGATGTTCTTTCGATATTTTTTCCAAGAACATCACATCGCCAAACTTGTAAAATGGCATACCTCTGCTATTGAAAATATGGAGCAATAAGTGCCGCTTGCTGCCATAAAGGCAATACGTGGCGTGCTGATGATGTTGCCAAACCGAGCGCAATTTTCCTTGCAATGCCTTGGAATGCTGCACGTTTGCCAAACTCTGAAATTCATCGATACAAACAATGAGATTGATGTTCTTTTTCTTGGCAATGCGTTCGGGAAGTTCCAACACATCTTGGTAATTCATTTTCATCTGTTCTACATTAAAACCGATGTCAAAATTGCTTTCGGGCGTAGGGCTGATGGAAATAGTTGGTGTGATATTGACCAAGAATTCCTTGGCGTTATTCATCACTTCTTCCATTTTGCTGGAGGTGGCAGAAATAACTGCTTTTGCAAACATGGTATAAAACTCTTCTTCGGTTCTAATGCTCATCAAATCCATAAAACAGAAGCGTGTTTTGGAGTTTGAGCTGTATTCAGATGCCACTTCTTTAATCAACGATGATTTTCCCCATCTGCGTGGCGAAATAAGAATGGTATTCAGCCCGCTCTTGTAGTTGGTTTTTAGTCGGTTGCGTTCTTTGCTCCGATTAGAGAACTGCTCTCCATGTACAACCTTCCCAAACTTGAATGGCGAATCTTCTTCTTTCATGTAAGCAACTTGTGAGTAACAAATTTATGGAAAAATTAACTCACAACTTTCTTACTCACAAACCTCTTACATTTTTTTATTTGAACCTGAAAACATAAAATTAGGGCGTATTCTCATGCGTCATGTAAAAGGGCGTGTTTCCACACGTCATGCAAAAAGGGCGTATTTCCATACGCCCCTACATTAAATGTTGTCGGAGAATATTAACGAAAGTCCAAACATCCTCAAATGAATTATAGAGCGGAACAGGCGCCAAACGGATCACATTCGGTTCGCGGTAATCGGTAATTACACCTGCATCTAATAATGCCTGATGCAATTTTTTGGCATCATTATCCACATAAATGGAAATCTGACAGCCACGCTTTTCGGGGTCTCTTGGTGTGATGATGCGAACGTCTTTCGAGTTCAAATCATCCAAAAGGAATTCCAAATATCCCGTCAATTTGAGGCTTTTCTCACGAAGCTTTTCCATTCCAACTTCAGCATGAATATCTAATGCCGATTTATGAACCGCCATTCCAAAAACGGGAACGTTACTCAATTGCCAACCTCTTGCTCCTTCAGCAGGAACAAATCCAGCCTGCATTTTGAATCGTTGGTCAGGGTCGTTTCCCCACCAACCCGCAAAGCGGTTCAGTTCCGGATTGTTGCAATGCCTTTCATGAACAAACATTCCTGACACATTTCCAGGGCCTGAATTCAAGTACTTGTAACTGCACCAGCAAGCAAAATCAACATCCCACTCGTGTAATTCGAGTAAGATGTTTCCTGCGCCATGTGCGAGGTCAAAACCAACCTGTGCACCAACTTCATGCCCTGCTTCAGTAATGGTTTTCATATCGAAAACCTGACCTGTGTAGTAATTCACTCCACCGAACATGACCAGCGCCAATTCATCGCCTGTTTCTTCAATGGCTTTTAGAATATCTTCTTCTCTAATCAGGTCTTCGCCTTTTCTTGGAGCAATTTCTAAGATGGCATCTTCTGGTTCATAACCATGGTGCTTTACCTGACTTTCTAGAGCGTATTGATCACTTGGGAAAGCCTTCGCTTCGCAAATAATCTTGTAGCGTTTTCCTCTTGGCTGGTAGAACGAAACCATCAATAAATGAAGGTTTACGGTGAGTCCGTTCATCACAGTAACTTCCTTCGGTCTAGCTCCAACTAATTTGCTCAATTGGTCAGGAAAAATATCCTGATAACTGAACCAAGGGGTTTTGGCGTGAAAGTGTCCTTCAACCGCAAATTCTGCCCAATCGTCCAATTCCTGATTTACGTTTTCAACGGCTGTTTTAGGTGCTAGCCCCAACGAGTTTCCGCAGAAATAGGTAGCGGGTTTGCCGTTCATTTTAGGGTGATAAAATCTGTTTCTATAATCCTTTAAGGGATCGCTGGCATCTAACTGTTGCGCAAATGCTTTTGAATTCTCGAACTGCATACGGCAAATGTCGTGAATTCGATGAATGAACATAAAATGATTTGCTGAGGACAACGCCTCAGAAGTTGTAGACAAAGGGCCGTCACACCGCGCCATAAGTTGGAGGCGGTGCAATCGCCTTGAAGGAAACTCTTACCCGTTACAACGATAAGGTTCTTGCTGATGAGACCCAAAAGTGTGGCGCAGCCGTACACGTACTGCTGCATGTACTTTTATGAATCTGCAGCGGCAGGTTCAAAACAACAAGGCAGTGAAACAGGCATTCTAGTTGTCGTCATCTTCAGGCATTTCCAATGTTCTGCTCAGAGTAAAATATCCGAGAACACCACCTATTAAAGAGGCGGTGAGAATTCCAAGCTTTGCCTGTAGATCAAACTCTTTGGTTTCGAATGCAAGACCAGTAATAAATAATGACATGGTAAAACCAACACTTGCCAGCATACCAACACCAAAGATGTGAATCCAGCGTGTGCCTCTGGGAAGCGTTGCCCAACCGAGTTTTACCATTAACCACGTCATACCGAACACGCCAGTGACCTTTCCAACCAAGAGACCGAATATAACGCCAAGTGTAATGGGACTTAAGAAGAGGTCGAGTATGTCGGGTGGAAACGTGATGCCCGCATTGGCAAATGCAAAAACGGGCATCACCACAAATGCGACAAATGGGTGCATTCCATGCTCAAGTCGTTGTAAGGGTGTAAGCGCTTGTTTTGCCACGTGCCGCACATCTTCCAAGATCCGCAACTGCTCTGGGGTTACAAGAGAAGCATCGATGGTATTGGCTTTTTCAAACCTATTTATCAGCAATCGGATTTTTGATATGAACTGGATGTCGGAAATTTTAACCCTAGCCGGAATGGTAAATGCAGCTAAAACGGCCGCAATAGTGGCGTGAATTCCAGACATGAGAAAGGCGGTCCACAACCCACCTATACCTACAAGTCCGAACCATAATGTACTTCTTATGCCAAGAAGGTTTGACCCAACAAGTAAGGCCATAAAGCCAATACCCACACCAAGGTTTACAAGGTCGATGCTTGAAGTGTAGAAGAACGCAATGACTAGTACAGCTCCAATATCATCAGCAATGGCCAGCGCGGTTAGAAAAATCTTTAGGCTTAACGGCACACGTTTTCCTAGTAGAAAAAGTATGCCGAGGGCAAAAGCAATGTCTGTTGCCATCGGAATTCCCCACCCATCCTTGGCGGGCCCAGCCGGATTGAATGCCAAATAGATGAGTGCCGGAAAAAGCATTCCTCCGAGGCCAGCTGCTACAGGAAGGATGGCGTCCTTCACAGTACTCAGTTCACCGGCCATTATTTCTCGTTTCAACTCTAGGCCAATTACAAAGAAAAAAAAAGCCATTAGCCCATCATTAATCCAATGATGCAAATTTTTACGGATGGAAAAATCATCAAAACCAATTGTGAAATACTGATGCCACAAGTAATGGTAATCTTCAGACCAAGGAGAATTAGCTAGTGCCAATGCACAAATGGCTGAGGCAAAAAGAATAATTCCACTGGTAGATGACCGCCCCAAAAAATTTGTCAGCGGATTCATAATCCATTTCTCAATCGGAGTTTTATTCATGCGCGAAAAATAGTTTTTGCGAAATGCAGGTGCTGAGTACAGGTTTTGCTTTAGGTGAGTAACCTCAGCACTAAATTGCGTTTGGTGTAGGATAATTAGAAAATGCTACCCGAAAATTCTTTTAGCGAATCAGCGGCCAATTGCTGCGCAAATGCTTTTGAATTCTCGAACTGCATTCGGCAAATGTAGCCTATCGGTTTATTTAGCTATTCTTTTCGTGTTTAATCCTCTCCAAACGCATTGATTTTGAACTGTATTTGTTCCAAATTCCACCAACGATGTAGGTTCGGGTAATGTAGCCCCAAAAGCTCTTTTCATTGAGTTTTGGGGCTATTTGGTCAATAATTTCAGCATGGCGTGCTGGTGTTTCGCTCCAATGTGTGCTGGCTTTGATGTGATGTGCCGTGTGGTAGCCATTATTGAAGAGAAAAAGATTCACTCCCATGAAATTTCGAGAATGATTGAATTTTGATTCCTCATCTGCATGAACATGCTGGATGTAATTGAAAATTTGAACAGAATATCCAGAAATCTGCTGCGGAATGAGAACGAAAATAAGAGCCAATTTCCAGTCAATAGCAAACCAAACTGCCCACCACGCCACCAATACCACGCATTGCATAATGTATTCCCAAAAACGTTCTGGACGTTCCTTTTTCATCTGCTTCATAAACGGAACTATGCCTTCCGTGATTTGATAATAACTGCTCATTCCGGGATAACTCACAAACGTGAAAAGGTTGTTTAACTCTGTTTTTCGATACGTGGCCGTACTATCACCTTCCTTGTTGGTGAATTTATGATGGTTTCGGTTGTGTGTAGGAATCCAGGTAAAGATGGGAATACCATAGAATACGGTTAGCCACCAATCTGTAAGCACGTTTAATGCCTTGCTATTCCAAATATTTAAATGATTATGGTTGTGAGTAATAACAGACACGACTACCGAAAAATGAAGGTAAACGATGTAGAGTATAATGCTCCAAAGACCGAAATCTGATAGGCCAGTTTTCCACTGATAGGCGAACATCAATGTGGTAATAATCATGTATGCAATGGTTCGGAGGTCGGCTCTGTGTTTTAGAATTATGGATTTTGAAAGTTGCCGAAGATAATATGCGTGGTTTTGGTTTTGTGCATAAGACGACCATTCTGCGAACAAACTTCAGGGCAAACGCATTTAACTGTTATGCTTGAGCTCATTTATGCCCAAACATTAGAAATAAGACATAGATATAGACACAGAACACAGAATTTACAGACCTGCCTGTGGCATAGAGGGTTTTACAAAGAAGAGACAAAATCTTCCGTTTTCATTCGGTGGCTAGAAAAAAGTCTCTTCGTAAGGCTTTACAAAGAAGCATACCATCAGTTTATTTTTAAATTCGTTTGTCTTGGAACAAACCTGAATTAAGTGCTGCGCAACGAATGTCAATTTTACCTTTGCCGATTCAAACCAGATAGATGAACACAAATAAATCAGAGCAACTGTTCGAGAAGGCGAAAAACCTTTTTCCTGGGGGAGTAAATAGCCCAGTGCGAGCTTTTGGAAGCGTTGGAGGAACACCACGTTTCATTACCAAAGGAAAAGGAAGCCGAGTTTGGGATGCAGACGGAAACGAATACATCGATTTTTGCGGAAGTTGGGGGCCGTTAATTCTTGGTCATGCCAACGAGCGGATTGAGAACGCCATTATTGAAGCGGTTAAAGAAGGGACATCATTTGGCGCGCCAACCGTTCAAGAAAATGAATTGGCTGATTTGATTATTTCAAACCACCGATTTATTGAACGAATCCGATTTGTGAGTTCGGGTACGGAGGCAGTTATGAGTGCTATTCGTCTTGCTCGAGGTTACACGGGCAGAAACAAGATTATAAAGTTTGAAGGTTGCTATCACGGACATGTAGATTCACTTTTGGTGAAAGCTGGTTCTGGTTTGGTGACGTTTGGAGAGTCTAGTTCGGCTGGTGTTCCACAAAGCTTTGTTGATGAAACAATTGTAATTGCGTTGAATGATGAAGAAGCTGTGAAGGCGGCTTTCGAGGAATTTAAGGATGAAATTGCGGCTGTAATTATTGAGCCAATTCCGGCAAACAACGGACTGCTTTTACAGGATGGAAAATTCCTTCGCGCTTTGCGAGAAATTTGTTCTGATGAGAACGCATTATTGATTTTTGATGAAGTAATTAGTGGTTTTCGAGTTGGATTTGAGGGAGCGGCTGGATTGTACGACATCAAACCAGATATTATCACATTCGGAAAAATTATTGGCGGAGGAATGCCTGTTGGAGCATTTGCTGCAAGTGAGGAAATCATGAATTCCATTGCCCCTTTAGGCCCCGTTTATCAAGCAGGAACGTTAAGCGGAAACCCAGTTGCCATGGCTGCTGGAAAAGCCGCTTTGGAGCAATTGCTAGAAGATGGGTTTTATGCTAGAATGGAGAAGAAGACGCAGAAGCTGGTTGCAAAGGTTATGGCGCACATTGAGGAGAATGAACTGAAGGTCAAAATGTTCTCGGTCGGGTCTGTTTATTGGATTGCATTCACCAACAGGCCAAGCATTCGAAGAGCGGAGGATATTGACCCAGAGAGCATGCATATCTACCGCTTATTCTACCATTCATTGCTCGATAATGGATTCTATATTGGACCATCAGGTTACGAAGTTGGCTTTGTTAGCGCTTCGCATACTGACCAAGAACTGGAAGAAGCGGCAAGAATTATCAACTTGTCGTTGGATGCTGCGCTTGGCTAAACCATTTGTTTGTTGAAAACATTAAGCCAGTTTTAACTGGTTTTTCAGATATGGGGAGCAAACGCTCCCCATTTTTATTTTCCAATATTCAGCCATTCACAGATGTAATCGATTCCTATTGCATCAGTAACGACAAACGTCAGCATTGTCCTTGTCCGTAAGTTGTCGATCTAAGCAGAAACGGGGGCAATACTTGATAACCGTTCCCCTAGAAACTTCGCAATCTCAAACATTCCTTGTCTTTGAGTCGAGCTTTCAGCTTCTGCTGTTGAGTTATAATTTGTGTTTGTATTGATGTCGTAAACTACCCGAATGCCGTCTTCATTCATAGCGTATTCCAGTGCTCCAATACCTATGTTGTTTTCCTTCAGAAACTCAGCGTAACGCTCAAGATCAGGGTTTTCATAATCATCCAAAACCTTGAATTTAGTGGTTGTCACATTTTGATCCGCTGGGCAGAATATATCTTCTAAATTACATGCATCGGCAGGACAAAGCTCAAAGCCATTGGTTGCATCTATACTTACGGCATACAGAAATTTACCTCCAACAAATTCTGCTCTTGTAATTCGACCACCTGCGGGTTTAATGTATTCTTGAACAAGCCATATACCGTCCAAAGATTCTCCAAGTTGGTTCTGTTCGATGCTGTTAGCAAGACTTTCCGTGCTTTGAAATAGCTGAACGCCAGCTCCTTTTCCGCCCCGATTGGGTTTTACTATGAATGGATAAAGCCCGAGCTCATCTGCGACTTTAGGAAGAAGAGAGATGTTATTGACCACGCGTGTTTGAGGGTGCGGAATCGAAAATGACTGAAGACCAAGGTATTGTTCTGATTTTCTAAGTTCCAACTGAAGAGCACGTCTTCCATTTATTACCATTCTACCATGTCGTTCTAACCAAGCCAAAATGGTCTCTGTTATTTCCGGAGAGTATCTATGTAACCGAGTATGAGCAGATGCGCTCATACGGTTATAAAAGACGCCTTCAGGAGGTACGCTATTTAAGTCTAGGCCAACATCATCGATGAACCACTCTTCGTATGGTAGATTCAATTTTTCGAATGACTTTCTTAATGGAATAACCCAATCTTCATTTTCATGAATAACATAGATTTTGCTCATTTTTTTCGTTGGGTTTTGTAGTTTATTTTTTGGGCAAAAGAAAAGGCCTTCTCAATTTGAGAAGGCCTTTTCTTATAGTTGAATAATAAGTTTCTAAGACATAACCTTCTCACGCGGATAAGAACATCCGTAACAACAGAAAGTTGAACAACACGAAGAGAAGCTTGATTGATGCATTTTTACAAGTGTAAATATATGATCCAATTACTTTTAAAACCTCGTTGTACCGAATTATTGTCTTAACAGTTGTAAGCTATTATGTTGAGAGAGCAAAGCATTTGACAATAACAATAGGATTATTGAATAAACAGATGGTGCTGTAGATAACTGGGCACCAATTTTAATCGACTTCCGTACCAGCTAAACATTTCTCCATCAACCAGCTTTATTTTGGCTTTAGGCAGAAGTTCTTGCAGCTCTTGAATGTGCTTTGCTGTGAATGGAAACGGTTCAGAAGAAAGTAAAACCAATTCAGGGTTTAGTTCAATGATTTCTTCTTCTGAAAGTTCGGGATAACGTGCTTGATTCGTCACATTTTCAAAACCACAACGGTTCATTAAATCATGGATAAACGTGTCAGAACCAGCAGCCATAAATGGATTTTTCCAAATGAGATAAAGCGTTTTCTTGGTAGGTCGAATTGGCTGTAGTTTGTCAAAACCAACGCGGATTTCTTCAGTCAGACCAGAAGCATCTGTGCCTGTAATTTCGCCAACCATTTCAATCATTTCCAAAGCTGAATCCAGATTATTAATGTCGCTAACCCAAACGGGAAAATCTTCTGCTAGGCGTTCAATGTCTTCCTTATTATTCTCTTCTTTATTGGCAATAATGAGGTCAGGATTTAAAGCGGATATAGCTTCAAAATTTAACTGTTTAGTGCCACCAATACGAGTTTTATTACGAAACCAATCTTTTGGATGCACACAGAATTTAGTAATGCCAACAACTCGTTCGTCCAATCCTAAACCGAATAGCAATTCTGTTTGAGAAGGAACGAGTGAAATGATGCGCAGTGGTTGGTTGGGTATCTTTACCTTTCGCCTAACTTGATCTATGACCACCCTTGACTCGTTCATTGGTGCAACATAGCAAAGTGGTAGGACAATTCTTTGACAATCAAATTAAACTTATTGCAAAAAGTGTCATCAAATCTTCCAGTTAACACATTCTCATGCCTCTTACTCAAAAGCAAATACAGCATTTTTACCTAAGAACTGGGTTTGGCGAGACGCCTCAGGATTTGGCTAAAAAAAAGAATTTAACGAAGCAACAGCTTGTAGATAGGCTATTTATCGACTCGAAGCGTATACAACCCCTCGTTAATATTCAGAACCCAATCGAGAACGAGGTTAAGAATATCAAAGAATTGAGGAAGTCACTAAATTCTAAGAAAAAGACGGAAGAGTTGAATTTGGAGTGGCTGAAACGGATGGCATCTACGGAGGCTCAGTTGCGCGAAAAAATGACTTTTTTTTGGCACAATCATTTCGCTACCAAGATGCCCCTTGCGTATCTGATGCAGGAGCAGAACAATACATTCAGAACGCATGCCTTGGGAAGTTTTCGGGACTTACTGCATGCTGTTTCGACAGATCCAGCTATGCTGTTATTTCTGAATAACCAACAGAATAGAAAGCTAAGTCCGAACGAGAATTTTGCTCGCGAAGTGATGGAGCTTTTTACACTCGGTGAAGGAAATTATACTGAGCAGGATGTAAAACAGGCTGCTCGCGCGTTTACGGGCTGGCATGTAAACAAACTTGGCAAGTTTGAAATTAATAAGCAGAAGTATGATGAAGGTGCTAAGACAATTTTTGGCAAGACGAGTAACCTTGGGGGAACGGAGGTGATAGATATGCTGCTGGACAATAAAGACACAGCGCGATACATTTGTAGAAAACTGTATAGATTCCTGATAAATCACACAGAAAACAGCGACTTTATTGAGCAAATGACCGAGGAGTTTTATGGCAACGATTACAACATCGAAAAACTTTTACGTCTTGTGCTTTTATCAGATGAGTTCGATTCAGAAAAAAACATAGGCGTACGCGTTGCTTCCCCAACAGAACTACTGGTGCGTTATTTAAGGGTGTTTAAACTCAAATTCAAGATGGATAAAGCACTATTTCGAGCCCAAAAAGTACTTGGTCAAGTGCTTTTTTTTCCTCCGAATGTTGCTGGATGGAGCGAACAGATGGATTGGGTTGATAGCAGTTCGCTGCTATACAGAATGCGTTTGCCGCTAGTTGTTTTTGGTGATTATGAAATGAAGTCTAATGCCAAACAAGACCCTGAAGAATCGGAAATGTCAGGCATCGCGCTGAAGGCGCTCGGTTGGCAAAAGCCGGAGGCAGATTGGAAAGGTGTACTAAGCGTTCAGATTCCGCAGGATGAATCTGCAATGGTAGAGTACATTCTCGAGCTCTTTATTCAGTCTAGAACCGATTCAATCGACAGGGCATCGTTAAAGAAGGTTATCGATTCATCCTCTAAACAAGCCCGCGTTAAAAGTTTGACCATGCATGTCATGGCGTTACCTGAATATCAACTGATATGAGTTCAACAAGAAGAGATTTTCTTAAAATCGGCTCGATGGCCACGGCATCTTTGTTGGTACCAAAACTGATGTCTTCCAGTAATGTTTTTGGTTCTCGAAAGAACGCCAAGAGCGTGGTGGTTATTCAGCTTACGGGCGGTAATGATGGTCTTAACACAGTTGTGCCATTCCGAAACGACATTTATTACCGTAACCGCCCCAGACTGGCAATTAGGCCAACAGAAGTTCTTTCGTTGAATGATGAATTGGGCTTTCATCCTTCGCTCAAAGGGCTACATAGCTTATTTGGAGATGGTGACTTAACGGTATTGAACAGCGTTGGGTACCCTAATTCAAACAGGTCGCATTTCAGGTCAATGGATATATGGCATACGGCAAGTAAGGAGAATGAATATTTGAATACTGGTTGGATAGGTAGAATGATGGATTTGCAACAATCTCCGATTCCTTATCATGCTCTGGAGGTGGATGACACATTGACTCTTGCGCTAAAAGGTTTAAAAATGAAAGGTTTAGCACTGAAAGACCCAGCCAGATTACACAATCAGATTCAGCAACCTTTTCTTCGTGCTACGGCAAATAGTGCGGTGCATAATCACGGCCATGACGAAGTAGGTTACCTGCGTAAGACACTAGCTGAAACAGCCGAGTCTGTTGATTACGTTTATGATAAGTCGAAGATTTATTCTTCAAATGTCACGTACCCCCAAACACAATTGGGTAAAGGATTGAAAACCATTGCAGAACTCATAGTTGCAGAATGTAATACCATGGTATACTATGTATCACTTGGTGGTTTCGATACGCATGTTGGGCAGGATGCAAAGCACAAGAATGTTCTTAGAAAGTATGACGAGTCAGTGTCAGCTTTCGTGAAAGACCTTAAGAAGAATAAAAAGTTTGATGATGTATTAATCTTGACTTTCTCGGAGTTTGGAAGAAGGGTAGCGCAAAACGCTAGCGGTGGTACCGATCATGGAGCGGCAAGCAATGTGTTCCTAATGAGTGGAAGCTTGAACAAACCAGGCATATACAATAAGGCCTCAGACTTAAATAATCTGGATGCTGGAGATATAAAACATACTCTCGATTTTAGAAACATCTACGGAACCATCCTTGAAAATTGGCTCGAACAACCAAGTAAGGAAATATTGGGGCAATGGTTTCCTCCATTACCCCTGGTGTAAAAAGAAATTAGATTACGAAAACTGACAAATTACCATGTCCGAAGGAGCGGTTAATATGTCAGTATGTCGCATGAAAATTGGCTATGTAGACCAACGCGGGCTCATCTGGTTGTTCCGTTAAAAAAGGGGGGCTAAACCTGCCTGCTGAATGGTGCTGAAGGTTACTGAAACGGCTAACAACAAACTTAGAAAAATGGAGATGCCGAGAATGACAGGCATGTTGGCTGCTTTCATTTTTTCTTCGGTCATATCTGCAGCTGACATCCAAACTCTTCCAATGCCAAATTTTGGGTTGTTGTAAATAAAACCAACGATGATTGGGATAAGGACAGCGCCTAGAATTACAGGAAAGTTTAGTATAATGTTTGTGGTAATTGGTTTGGGAAACCAAAGTAACTTTTATACCAATAGCAGATAATCAATACGACTGTTTTCGCCTAATCGGCAATAGCCTTAATAATGTCGTGTTTGGTAAGAATTCGGTAAGACCCCGAACTGTCTTTGTAAAGCACAGCTGGTGTATCGTGATTGAACATTTCGGCAATCTCGGTTACGCTTTTCCCACCATCCACTTCCGGAAACGCTGGTTGCATGATGTCTCGCACCAAGCAGTTTCTATCTTCTGGATTGTTGAATAAATGACTGAAAAGTTTGCCCTCAGTTACTGAACCAACAGGCTTCCCATTTTCAAAAACAGGCACCTGAGAAATACCGTTATCAGTAATCAATTTTACTACATCTTTTACAGACTCATCTGCCTCTACAGACATCAGCTCAGGCTGCTTTGCTCCATGTATTTCTACAACACTAATTCGGTCCTTGTCTAAGTAGCCGCGATCGCGCATCCAATCATCATTGAAAATTTTACCAACGTAACGTGTCCCATGATCATGAAATATAACTACAACCACATCTTCCGGCTTCAATTTATCCTTCATTTGAAGTAAACCCTGTATGGCGCAACCAGCGCTGTTTCCCACAAGCATACCTTCTTTTTTAGCCAGCTCGCGAGTCATCAACATACCATCTTTGTCTGTCACTTTTTCGAAGTAATCGATTACATCAAAATCAACACAAGAAGGAATGATGTCCTCGCCAATCCCTTCAGTTAGGTACGAGTAAATTTGACTCGTGTCAATCTTCCCCGTTTCGTGATACGCCTTTAGGGTAGAACCATAAGTATCAATTCCCCAAACCTTGATGTTCGGATTTTGTTCCTTTAAATATTTTCCAGCTCCAGAGATAGTTCCACCAGTTCCTACTCCAACAACCAAGTGCGTTATTTTTCCTTCGGTTTGTTCCCAAATTTCAGGCCCAGTCTGCTCATAATGTGCAATTACATTGCTCGGGTTGAAATACTGATTTGGATAGTATGAATTCGGAATTTCTCTATTCAAACGCTTCGCAACTTCGTAGTAAGAACGCGGGTCATCAGCGTCAACGTTTGTAGGTGTTACAACAACCTCAGCCCCCATGGCGCGAAGTATATCCATTTTCTCTTTGCTCTGCTTGTCTGGCATGGTGCAAATCAGACGATAGCCCTTAACAATAGCCGCTAAAGCAAGTCCCATTCCTGTGTTTCCCGAAGTTCCTTCGATAATGGTTCCGCCTGGCTTTAAACGCCCGTCTGCTTCAGCATCTTCAACCATCTTCAACGCCATTCTGTCTTTTATCGAATGCCCCGGATTAAACGTCTCCACCTTCGCCAAAACTGTGCATGGTAGGTCTTTACAAACCTTATTTAACTTCACCATTGGCGTGTTGCCAATCGTCTCAAGAATGTTGTCGTAAATCATACCGCAAAGTTAATTTCCTCTTTGGGCTACCCAAACAAAACTGACGGGTTAGTTTAGGTTGTGCGCAGGAAGTTGTTGGTGAATTTTTGACCAAAGAGGAAACAATTAGGCACAAATCCCGTTCAATTAAGTGTGGTTGACGGTAGTTCGGTTTTATATTGTATAAAACGTACGTTCTGCGTATCTTTGCAGCCCTTTTTGGAAACTGTGCCTTTAAGCACAGGTTTACTTAACTGAAACAGATAATATGAGACAACTTAAGATCACCAAATCGATAACTAATCGTGAAAGTGCTTCGCTTGACAAATACTTACAGGAAATTGGCAAGGAAGACCTAATCACTGCAGACATGGAGGTCATCCTGGCGCAGAAGATTAAGCAAGGTGATCAAGCTGCTTTGGAGAAATTGACCAAAGCAAACCTTCGATTCGTGGTTTCTGTTGCAAAGCAGTACCAAAATCAAGGATTGAGCTTGCCTGACCTTATCAACGAGGGAAACCTTGGTTTGATTAAGGCTGCACAGCGATTTGATGAAACACGTGGGTTTAAGTTTATTTCTTACGCTGTATGGTGGATTCGTCAGTCTATTCTGCAAGCATTGGCCGAACAGTCTCGTATTGTTCGATTGCCATTGAACCAAGTTGGTTCTTTGAATAAGATTAATAAAGCATTTTCTGCACTTGAGCAGAAATTTGAGCGTGAGCCTTCTGCTGAGGAACTTTCTGAAGTTCTTGAGATTCCGGAAGAGAAGATTTCTGACACAATGCGTGTTTCAGGACGTCACGTGTCTATGGATGCGCCATTTGTACAAGGAGAAGACAACAGTCTTTTAGATGTATTGGTGAATCATGATTCTCCGCGTGCTGATAGCGCATTGATGAACGAATCTCTCCAAAAAGAGATTGAACGTTCACTTTCTACGCTTACAGAAAGAGAAAGAGACGTGGTGAAATTGTTCTTCGGAATTGGAATGAACCACGGTCTTACTTTGGAAGAGATTGGTGCAAAATTCGATCTCACAAGAGAACGAGTTCGTCAGATTAAAGAAAAAGCAATCAGAAGACTTCGTCATACATCGCGAAGCAAACTGCTTAAAGCTTATTTAGGATAAAAACCAACCCAAATCTATTTTCATGAGTACTGAAACCATTGCTTCAAACAAAGGTTTTGAGGCAGAGTTGAACGATTGGATTGCACAGCAAAAAGCTGCGATTCGTTTGATTTCTATTGTCGGAACTTTGCGTTTCGATAGAGGAGTTGAACTAATAATCTTTCATCTGCAATTGCACGATAGTAGTGTGAGCGAAATTTTGGCTCAACATGATTATGCACGTCAAGTTGTAGATAAAAACATTACAATTTTTGATAGTTTGGAAGTTGCCGAAGCCATGGTTTCAATGGATTTGGCACCTGCCAAAATCGATCTTGGAAAATTGGCTTATGAATGGACGGATGCGAAAGCTTCTGGAACAGCAGTGGCGTCTTTCTTGAACGATAAGATTGGAAGTTTTGTAAACGATGGCCGGGAATCTTCAAAGCCCAGAGATGTTGTGCTTTATGGGTTTGGACGAATTGGAAGATTGGCTGCAAGAGAATTGATTTCTCAGTCGGCCAAAGGCGACCAGCTGAGATTGAAAGCTATTGTAACACGATCTAATTCTGAGCTGGATATTCGTAAGAGAGCAGACCTGCTAAGAACAGACTCTATTCACGGTGAGTTTGCAGGAACAGTTCAAGTGGATGTTGAGAATAAAGCACTAATCATAAACGGGCATACCGTGAATATGATTGCTGCCAACAGCCCATCTGAAATCGATTACACTGCGTATGGTATCAACGATGCATTGGTAATTGATAATACGGGTGTGTGGAGAGATGAGGATGGGTTAGGACTTCATCTTCAATCTAAAGGAGTGAGCAAAGTGATGCTTACGGCTCCTGGAAAGGGAAATATTCCGAATATCGTACACGGTGTAAATCATAAAAATTTCAATCCAGATGACTACGATATCTGGTCTGCAGCTTCTTGTACCACCAATGCTATTTCTCCGGTTTTAGCTGTGATTGAAGAGAAGTTCGGAGTTGAAAAAGGACACATTGAGACGATACATGCTTATACCAACGACCAAAACTTATTGGACAATTTCCATAAGAAATACAGAAGAGGCCGTTCTGCTGCGTTGAATATGGTTATTACGGAGACAGGTGCAGGAAAAGCGGTTTCTAAAGTAATTCCAGTATTGGATGGCAAGCTTACCGCAAATGCAGTGCGTGTTCCAACTCCAGATGGTTCATTGGCTATTCTGAACTTGACGTTGAACAAAACAGTGACATTGGAAGATGTGAATGCGGCTATGAAAGATGCTGCTTTAAACGGTAATTTGGTTGAACAGATTCGATACGCTACTTCTCACGAATTAGTATCGTCTGATATTGTTGGCGATAGCTGCGCTTCCATTTATGACAGTAAAGCAACTATTGTTTCTAACGATGGAAAGAATGTGGTGATTTACGCTTGGTATGATAACGAGTATGGTTACACACGCCAAGTTTTACGACTTTCTAAGTATGTAAGTAAAGTGCGAAGGCTCCATTATTATTGAAATTAAACTCAAAAAAAGCCGATGAGAACTTCTTGTCGGCTTTTTTGTTTCCTTTTTATTGTCAAGCCTAGATATACTGTACAAGTTACTTTGGGTAATATAAATTTCAATCTCAGCCATGTCAAAAAGACCTAAATTTTCTAGAACTGCAGACATCGAATTCGTAAAAATCTTAAAGGGCCGAGTCGCTGATTACTTTAAAGAGAAACACATTTCTAAGAATGGAAATACTGGAATGGTTGTTAAATCGATAACACTTCTCTTATTGTATTTGACACCTCTTATTTTAATAATCACAGGAGTGGTTTCTCATCCAGTATTGCTCTTCTTTATGTGGGTTTTTATGGCTTTTGGTATGGCAGGCATCGGAATGTCGGTTATGCACGATGCTAATCATGGATCATATTCCAATAACCCCACAGTAAACAAGTACATCGGATTTCTCATTAATATCTTGGGTGGAAGCGCCATCGTTTGGAAGCTTCAGCATAATGTGCTGCATCATTCTTTTACCAATATAGAAGGGCACGATGGAGATATTGATGCAGGTGGTATTCTTCGCCTCTCTCCAAACAGTCCGAGAAAGCGGATTCACAAACTGCAAGCTTTCTATGCCTGGATACTATACGGATTAACTACAATTAGCTGGGCCACCTCCAAAGATTACCTTCAAATATTTAGTTACAGAAAGAAAGGGATTGGTGTAAAAAGCGGTAAGAAGTTTAGCATGCAAGTAACAAGGATGACTGCAGCTAAAGTTCTCTATTGGTTTGTGGTCTTAGGATTGCCTTTATGGCTAAGCCCAGCGTCCTGGTGGTTAACCTTAATCTTCTTTTTTACTATGCATTTTATTGCAGGAATGATTACTACAACAATCTTCCAGGGAGCGCATGTAATGCCAGCCGCTGAGTATCCCATACCAAATGATGAAGGAAATGTGCAGGATAGTTGGTTTGTACATCAGTTTAGAACTACATGCAATTTTTCTCCCAAAAGCCGCATTTTCTCATGGTTTGTAGGAGGATTAAATTATCAGATTGAACATCATCTCTTTCCCAACATTAGTCATGTTCATTATCGAAAGATTTCCAAAATTGTAAAGGAGACCGCGATGGAATACAATATTCCTTATCACGTGTATCCAAATTTTGCAGTGGTTCTTTGGGAGCATACAAAGCACCTTTGGCGTTTAGGGAACCCTAAACGTCTAGCTTCCAGCTAGCTTTTGGATTGAAAAATCGCTGTTTTTAAGTGTTTTACGGATTTTATAGCTACGTGATACACTAAAATGTCGTTTTACTCGTCCAAATAGCTAATTTTAGCTATTAACAATATGTTTTATTTCTGTAGATTAGCAGTAAATAAATTGTTAAGATGAGACCGGAAGAAGAACTGGTGTTAAAGGTTTTAAAGTTTTCTATTACGGCTGCATTTGTAGCTGCTTTGGCGTGGATGGTATATAAAGGGTGATTTCTAGTCAGTATTCTTCTTTTTCCTTCTCCCCCCTTTACAGGCATATAAATCCACTTGAAAAGCAAGGGCAGTAGTTAAGACTAGTTGATGTTTCCACAATTACTTGTCAAAGTTGTTTGGTTTCGGCATTCAGAACCGTTGTCGTTATTGTTTGGTTTCCCTGTGCGAATCCTGAAGAGCTGATTGGGATTAGAAGTAAAGAAAGAGAAATCTTCATTTCTGCTCGTTAGAAAATGCGGTTATCACAGATAGAAACGAAGCCCTCCGTTAAAATCGAATCGAAACAAATTGTCTTGATTTTTACGGTCAAAGGTTACTGTTCCTTGTCTGAGTCCATCGTCATAATCATACTTTGCAATGGTTGCTCCGGCCAGTTCCACTCCTAATGCTATATATAACCGCGGAATTAGTTTGATTTCTAAACTCATATCCGCAGAGAAGCAAAATGCATTTCCTTTAAGCGTAAACGGATATCCTACTTTAGAGTTATTTGTTACCGCCAAGTAGCCCATGGTTATTCCAAGTAGAAAACGGGCCGCATCATCGCTGGAGCCAAATCTGGCAGTGGGGTGCAAGCCGATAAAATGAAGACGGATGTTATCGGATACGGTGCCAAAGTATGGGGTGCCCAGTGGAGTATAACCCGAAAATCCGTTTGTCTCGGCTTTAAAGTTTGAATATGAGTACTTAGCACCAAGTCCGAAATACTTACCAAAAAAGTACATAACATCCGCTTTTAGATTAAAGCCAGATTTCATCTTTTTAATGTGCTCTTGTATAGTCGGGGAGCTTCCTTCGGGAGCACGTGCAAGCCTAAATGTATATCCCAAACCGAAACCAAGTCTAAGGCCTTTGTCATTGATTTTAAACACCTTTTTTAACTTGGTGTAGTCTTCATCAGATAATATACGTGAAGGAAAATACTCCAGTTCAGCCCTACGATAACTCTCTACGATTTCCTGAGCTATAGATCTAGGCGGTTCTGAAGAGGTTGTCTTGTACTGAATGTTTGTTTCGTTGACAGAAAGAATATGACAATAAATCGTATCACCACTCTTAATAACAATCCAATCTTGAGCGTTTGCATTTACATGCAAAAAACAGAATAGAATAAATACCAACCATTTCATGGCTCAATTTAACAAAGTATATTGATAAGCGGTTTAAATGGCGAAGAATTTCATTGAAAACAGCTATTCACTATCACTACTGTCCGATAAAACCCTTTACAGATAGAAAAAAGTCATTTTCAGCTTAAATTTTAAAGTCTTCAATCAGTTTTTTAAAAGTAAGCCCCCTTGGTTTAGGCTGAACTAAAATTAAGTCGAA